>Ga0058704_10000339_pt1 | contig 24906 bp, 23 predicted proteins | sample AgamicMgSfe_FD_71363 | JGI IMG/M metagenome (GOLD analysis project Ga0058704, IMG submission 71363) | Agave microbial communities from Guanajuato, Mexico - Mg.Sf.e | ecosystem: Host-associated > Plants > Phyllosphere > Phylloplane/Leaf | place: Guanajuato, Mexico | collected 2012-05-30
CTACTCATATCTCATCGCGTCCGCTGTAGGCTCGTCCACGTTATGCAGCAGGCTAGTCCTCTCGCTCGCAATTCGACGACGGATCTCTCCTTCATCTACAGCGCCGTCGTTCATCTGGGCATGCCGACTGCCCACCGTGCCCGATGGACGTTTGGGAGACTGCATCCTGGAATACGGGCCTTTCACGGCGCTTGGCTGATCGTCTCGTATGCAGAGACACTTCTTTAATCGTCGCCTTTCTACCTTTGGTGTCATGTCAGAGCTGTGCCGCAGAGGCATTTGGACCCTGCTGAAGCCGAAGCAAAGCGGCCAATCCACGGTCTTTTGGTGCGCCAAGCTTCTTAATCTCTCTGGCTCGCGTTTAGAGCTTGTTTCTGCTAGCCACATGCTACGGTACGCTCCAAGGCGAAACTAGAACAGTGTTTCCGACCTCGGAAGACGTTGCCTAAGCAGCCGGCGTGAGTAACAAACGGGGGATTCCCCGTGTCATTTGAAGTCGGTCAAACGAAGTCGATCAGCGTTTTGCAAAGCAAAGACGCACGTAGTCGACATAATCGCCCATGGTAACGCCTCGAGAAGCGATCATACCGTGCTCAATAACATGAACCTCGGTTTTCTCGGTCACAGAGCAGTGGGCGTTGCTCACTGCCAAGTCGAACACCTTTGCTGCAACACCCTTTTGATACCGCGCTGAGTAAGACTGCGCGCTGGCATGGCGGCCTGCACAATGTCATTGATCCAGAGTTCTAGGTCAAAGGTCTCCCTTTGCGATAGTCGTAAGACTTAAAAGGAACGCTACGCAATCATCTGCCGTGTACGCCCTACTACATAAGACTTGTTGGCGGTTGCTCCGTTGCTGACATCTAAAGGAGCGGTATGCGTTGCAAACGATGAGCTAGCGTTACTATATCGGTCAGACACCGGCTCGGGAGGGTGTGTCTCACTTCCCTTGTCTGCGTAGTAGCGCCAGAGTCTGACTCCACCATGTGCACATCGAATCCTTCGAGAGCTGAACAATGAGGCTGGAAGAATATGCGTTAGAAGTTATAGACCCGTACTGGTGTATTCCATGTTCGAGCGGCTTACTATATGCTGACTGCCGAGGTTATGCAACTCCACTATTCAAAAGGATCGCTAAGCAGGGACTCTGACCCATCCGACAAGCAGCCGACCCAGTAGGTGTACGATACTATATATACGTAAAGATTTTACATCTTTTGATTCCAATCCCTCATCTTCTACTTGTCCCGCCAAACCACGTCACGATGGCACCTCAAGATCCCGTTACTGTACTGAACGGCGAAGTACCTGTCGTTGCTGAGAAAGCACCTAATGACGAACCCACCATCACGGAGCTGACCAAAGATACTGGAACTCCTTACGATCACGCTTCGATCGCCTGCGACGTACTCGTGATTGGCGCCGGCTTCAGCGGCATTACCGCCATCCATCGCTTTCGCAAACTTGGACTGAAGGTGAAATGCTTCGAATCCGGCAGTGACTTCGGTGGTGTTTGGGTATGACTAACCATTCCAATCCCACCTGCTTGCAGACGTGTGCTGAGATGTGCCTGCAGTATTGGAACCGTTACCCGGGTGCGCGAGTCGACTCGGAAATGCCATTCTATCAACTAAACATTCCGGAAGTCTACCGTGACTGGAACTTCTCTAGCCGGTTCCCGGATCATCGAGAGCTGAGGCAGTATATGGCGCATATTGACCGGACGCTGGATCTGAGGAAGGATGTCACGTTTGATGCTCGAGTAAACGACGCAATGTGGGATAAGGAAGACTGTCTTTGGACTGTGAAGACGCTGCAGGGGCATGTTGCGCGGTGCAAGTATCTGATGCTGGCTTCAGGACTGTTGCATCGAACGTACACTCCGGATTTTGCTGGCCTGAAGGATTACAAGGGAGAGTTGTATCATTCGGGCGACTGGCCTGAGGACTTCAGTGCGAAGGGTAAAAAGGTGGCGATCGTTGGTGCAGGTGCGGTAGGTCTATCGATTGACAGAGTCTGCTTTCTGTTCTGGACCCTTGCTAATCTTGTATCGATGATCTCCAGACTGCTGTTCAAATCACACAGGAGCTCGGTAAAGAGGCAGACGAACTTACCGTCTTGCTAAGAAGACCCAGCTATTGCCTACCAATGGGTCAGCGCCGGTGGTCCGAAGAGGAGCAGCGGCAATGGAAAGCATACTATCCGGCGCTCTTCAAATCCGGCCGTGAGTCCGCAACGGGCTTCCCTGGTGCGAGGCGTGACGCAAGCGCTGTGGAAGTCACAGATGAGGAACGGGAACGGTTCTTCGAGAACATGTGGCCGCGTGGTGGCTTCCAATTCCTGCTTAGCGGCTTCAACGACGTGCTGATGAACAAGGAGTCGAACAAGCTCGTCTACGACTTCTGGGCTCGCAAGGTCCGAAAGAGGCTTACGGATCCGGCAAAGCAGAAGATCATGGCGCCTGCTGAATTACCGTACTATTTCGGCACCAAGCGGACACCGCTGGAGCAGGATTACTACGAGATACTCAATCAGCCGAACGTCCATATCCATGATCTGAATGCCGTACCGCTTAAGAGCTTCCAGGAACGTGGGCTGCTGATGGCAGATGACAGCTCACAGGAGTTCGATGCTGTAGTGCTCGCCACAGGTTTCGATAGCTTCACCGGCAGTCTCACACAAATGGGCCTGAAGAACAAGGACGGCGTGGAGCTTGCAGACCTGTGGAAAGGCGGCATCAACACTTACCTTGGCCTTACTATCTCAGGCTTCCCGAACCTGTTCATGGCTTACTCGCCGCAAGCACCCACCCCGCTCTCCAATGGTCCAACTATCATAGAGGCGCAGGTCGAGACGATCGCCGAGATGATCGCCAAGCTCGAGCACGAGAAGGCGCAGGTCATTGAAGCGCAACGCTCGGCGGAAGAGGAGTGGAAGGGCGTGCTTGATGAGATGATAAAGTATACGCTCATACCGCTGACGGACTCTTGGTGGAATGCGAGTAACATTCCGGGTAAGAAGGCGGAGAACATGACATATGTTGGTGGAGTTGACAATTATGAGAAGCAGTGTCGCGCGACGATGGAAGGGTGGAAAGGGTTTGATGTTATTACGGCGAAGGCGTGAGCTTTTTCGAGAGCCTCATTTTCCAGTCTGCCTTCGAGTCATGTAGCGGTAGACACTCCTATGGAATCCGTTCAGTCCACCCGGCACGAGCGTGTCAATTTGTATCCCTCTCCATTCTCAGCTGCCATGCTTCCCTAAGCATCTGTCTAATTGCCATAGTCCGGAGATTGCTCCCGAAGGCCTGTCGTCCAGTCTTCTCGACGAGAGCGGTCGTAATACGCTCTTCAGCCTTCGTGAGCTCGTTCAACGCACCAATCAAGCCGTGCAGGACGTCCATCACATACTGTACAGTCTGCACTATATCGGCGTAAGAGCGGGTGTCGATGTTGTAGTAGAAGTACATTGCAGTAGTCGATATTGTAGGTGCTGGGTTGCTTCTACTTGTATGAATGTCTATTGAGGGTCAGCATGGTACTATTATCAGAACGAAAGGAAACGCACTTGACGGGGTACTTTACGACCGCAGTCTGTGCTACGATTGTATACCTAATGGGGTTTGGATTGGGTGGCAAGAACAAGCGAACTGAGGTTCCAGCAACATGCGCCAACGGCGTTCTGGGCAAGAGCCATCATACATATACTGTTGATTGCACACCGAACGCGACAAAGGTACCGTGTCTCTAGGTATATGGATGCGCATCAGGGCATTTGTAGATGAATCACTGCGACTGCAGCGTCCCTGCCCAGACTGAGGAGAAACGGATCAGCCTTCGGAGTTGCACACTTGCCAATCATGTACGATCTAGGCCATATCATAAGATTCACACATTGCTGGAGGATCTCGGCATCAAGGTCGAGCGTCCACTAGTCTGAATCGCAGGGTCAGACCTATAGCTTCCTGCTTCTTCCCGCGAAACCAGTATTATGAGAGCCAAGGGCAGTCTGTTCCGTAGACTCTCGATAGCGTTGTCCCTCTTTCAGCTGACTCTCATCAGAACATGTCAATCTTCTCGGCATTTTCAGCCTTCTCAATGATGGGCGGTGGCTTCGCGATCTTTCTCCTTAAAATGTGCCGCTTGATAAAGTACGGCAGCCAAACCGTTAACTCATGACCAATATAGGTCTTCGTTGGGATCGAGAAAACCTCTGCGAGAGACATTAGTGAATGTCCTCTTGAACTTCATACGAGCGAGCTTTCACTCACGGTCTATCTCCTCCAAAGTGAGTTGCTTGCTGAAGCAAATGGTCAGTACCAATCTAGTCTCGTATACACTCCGGTTACTCACGTCTCTCTAACGAAGCAGAATATCATGAACCAGGCGATGAGATTGAGAGCGGCGTAGAATCCGACTAGACTCTAAGTCAGCGAACAGTATCACAGAGAGTTCAGCAGAAACCACTTACAAGCTCCAACTTCAGTCATAACAGCACTCATCCGTGGGAAGGTCAAACTGAGGATACCAGCTACACATCGCTTTGTTAGTAGACCTTTGGCTGTATGTAAGTTACGAGCGCTTACCGAAGGTGTTGTTGATGCACACCACCCAAGCCATGCCTTGCTCACGCTGGATCGTTGGGAACACTTCGGCCGAGTACTGGAAAGCGACTGGTCCTTCTCCCAGAGAGTACATGATAGTGAAGAGGTAGACGAACCTAGCCGACAATGGTTAGTTATGGTTAACGTACAAGAGCGCCCGAATAACTTACAGTACGACAGGTCCAATCTGTGAGCCTTTGCTGCCTGTAGTGTTGAGAAGTGACAGACCAGCGGCCAACAGGAAGATACACATGAGAGGAAAGGTCTGTTCGCAGAGCTTGATTAGCGGTTGGCATGCCAAAAACTCGGAGCGACTTACAATCAGACACAACGTTCTTCGGCCTTTGGTATCAATAAGGAACAGCGTAGGTATGGTAAAGATGACTTGGACGGCACCGTATCCGAGAGAGGCATACAAGGCCTGAGTTGGTGAGTAGCCGACCTTTGTGAAGATAGTCGAGCTATACTAACAGACACAAAGATGTCAGTAAAACTCAATCATCGATTGTCCAGAGAAGCCCTCTACTTACGAAAGAGATGATGTTGATACCGCACATCTGCTGAGCAAGCATGACAGTTGAAGCACCATAGTTGGCTCGTCTAATCCGAGGTACGGTGAAGCAGTCCCGTAAACGAGCGAAGTAGCCAGCACCACGAGCGTGCTTGAGCTCTTCCTGGTAAAGGACGTACGAGTAGTAGTAGTCCCTTGCCGCAATGATAGGATGGGCCCGCAGTTTCGACATCGATCGAAAGCCTTTGGCGAGGTTACCATGTTTCATAAGCCATCGAGGAGACTCTGGGCAGAACCAGATGCCGCAACCAAGGATGAAAGACGGAATGAACGCCGAGCCGAGCTGGAGGCGCCAAGCGATGGCTCCAGTGTCTTTGACAATGACATTGGCGCAGAATCCTAGGAAGATACCTGCAGAGAACGATTAGTAAAAGCCTCTGAACCTGCGGACGAGTAGCAGCTTACCAGCCACGACCCAAAGCTGCCAGAACATGACGAGGGCACCTCGAATGCGCGCGGGTGCCATTTCGGCAGAATAGATGGGAACTGTAGCGTTCTTTGCACCAATACCAATGCCCAGGACGAAGCGTGCAGCGAACAAGCCTTGCCACGAGTGAGTGAAACCGGAGCCGATTGGGGTGGCAGTGAGACAACAAGCAGTGAGGAAGATCTCGCCTCTCCGGCCGAGGTAGTGATTGAGCGGATCGACGATAAAAGCACCACTGATCACACTGTCAGTCCCGAATACTCCGCAAATGTACCAACGCTGGTGATGTCGCTCACATGAGACCGGCGGTCAAAAAGATAATCGCATTGACGAGTCTAAAAGCGGAGGTCAGAAGGGTTAATGATGATGAGTGTCTCTGACAGTGCGAAGGGTCCCTACCCGACTATCCACTGATCTCTGCCTGATCCACTGTCGATATGGAACTCCGCTGGAAAGCTCAAATTTGCACCGTTGGAACCACTAAGAGCGAAGGGTGAAAGGGTTAGTGAATGTCTCAGACAGCGCCATGGCTCGCTATACGCACGTCTGGTCCCATCCTTGCGTGGCGGCTCCGACGGCACACAGAGAAATCGAGTACCAGAGCATGGCAGGGCCATGCCATTTGTGGTCCCTTTCGTATGCGAGCGCGCTACGCTCTTCTTCGGTGAGCTCGGTGACAACCTCGAATCTTTCCTGATCACGCGCAACGAGAGCGGCTCGACCAAAAAGTGCGGCATCTGTCCAAAGATTAGATTCAATACGTCGATTCGAAGACGAGACATGTTCTCCCTGAAAACCTACGCTCTGGCATGCCATTCGATTCGGCGAAAGCCCGTCCATTGGCGACGGTCTGCTCGTGAGAGCCACGCTGAAAGTGATAGTAGTCAGTCTCAATGTGTCATCAAGACAGGAGGCAACAGATCAAGATAATGCGAGGCTCACCTTCAGTGGATTCTCAACGATGTTGAGAGCGACTGATTTGCGGCGGCCAGCTGATTCAGTCAGACTCGCCTGCCGGTCTGGAGCCTCGCTCTTCTCATCGTAAGAGTCGAAGCCAGTGGTCGTTGCCTTCTCCGCCATGTTGGTAGACGTTTCAGTGAGCTTGAAGCATTCGTCCAGTAAGTTAACCTTCTTGAAGAACCGGGGCTCCAGTCGTTTATAATCACCTCACGCGCCAAGCTGGTGGGGTGGGCGTGTGGGGACCGGGGACCGGTGTTAACCGATATCCGTGCAATCAAACTGCGGAGGAGCCTCGAAGTACTCTTGGCGGGGAGGGTTGCATCTGATCCTGCGCTCAAGCGACCACGGCCATTGGGTTGTTTTGACGAGGAATGGGGGGAAGGAACCAACAGGGCGGGGCCTCAGGCGGCACGGTTCTGGTCACATGCCTCGTCATGCGCTTAGCAGCATTCATAGCGGCATAGCCTTCAGAGAGATCAAGCGTTAAGAAACTCACTCAAGTAAGAAGGAAGCATGCGCATTGCGCAGCATGTGAATCTCTGAGGTCGCTTTTGACCGCAGTACTTCCAGTAGCTCAGCGATTACCGCCTATTCACTCACGCCTCATGCTTATGCACTGGACGTTAGCATGCGTAGGACGTGGCACAAGCGCTTACCAGACAATGTGGCGTACTGGACACCATGTACCAACATTACCTGCAAGTCATACTCGGCCCGAAGTCAGGCTGTATGATGTCAGCCTCGGTTTTGACTATCAATACCTTACCTAGCGAACTGAAACATCTTTCGATTCCGGATGAAGCCACCGTGCAACATATCAAACAGCTGGATGTATTTCTCTACTAAAGACTACTGACTTAAACGCGCCCTGAGAGCTCTGAGCAGCGCTGAGCAAATCCTTAGGCCCCTTTCCCTGTATCCCACCATCCGTGAGCATTGTCATTGGTATCATGCGCGGCCCCAGAATAACAAACGACCGTTGTGAATCTAATACTCGATTCCGTAAACCCGACGCCACGCCAATATCGATTGCGAGATGCGCCATGTGCTCCGAAACGCTATGCTCTTGGTATATATGCGATAATGCAGATCAGTCCTTTCTCGATCACTCAGCAGAAACCCTCGGCGAGATGAAGCCAAACTCTTCCTGCTCCTGCGCAGGCGTCAACGGCATCCGGCTCGCCCGCTGACTATTTGGGTAACTCTCAAACATCTCGCCCAACCGGTCGGTACTCTCGCCCGGCGCCGCGGCAAACGAAGGCGTGTTACTCCTCGACCTCATCGAGCCCAACGTCCCAGCCCGCGGCCGCATGGTCGGCGCAGGCACGTTCCCGATGGTATCGCGCGTACTGACGTCGCCGCCCACACTGAGCTGATCAGTGCTAGTCTGCGGTCTCAGCTTCGCGCTCTCCAGCGTGTTTCTCCGCGAAGAGGGAGTCTTAATGAGACCTCTCCTCTTCGTCGCGGGCGCTGGAGCTTCGATCGCTTCGTCATCGGGAAGGCTCTTACTCATGTCGATGGGCGTGTATGCGCGTGCCTCGGCGAAGTCGCGTGTACTCCAGCTTGGCCTGTGCGACCTTGCGCCAAAGGGCAGGTTGGTCTGGCGCATGCTCTGGATACTGGGTGTCCTACTAGGTGCCCTGCTCCTCCTCGCTGGCGTGCCGGCTGCACTTCGCTGACCTTCGAGCATGCTGCCACGCTCACCTAAACTCAAAGTAGAAGCTGCTGGGTCTTGCGGGCGCATCTCGGAAGCGAATGCCGGGTCGTCGTCCTCAATCTTCGCCAAGCGTCTTACGCTCTTCATCTCGAAGTAAGGCTCTTTGGATTCTTCCGGCTCTGGGGGCGGCGCTGGCTTCGGCTCTCTAGGCACGTCATTAACGACATGGTCGAGATGGTTGAAGTACTTCTCGCGCAAACCGGCCCATTTCCTGGGCCGGAAATCCTCGCGGTTGCGTGACACGGACATGTAGCTGCTGATGGCGCCAACAATGACAGCAATCATCGTGATAATCGTCAAGATGCCCTGAATGACAATGATGATGACACCAATGACCGTCGTCAAGATCCGCGGAAGATTGAACTGCACGTCGAAAGCCGCCGAAAGCGCCACGGAAGCGACCTTGCTGAAACCCAAGCAATACACCACGAGCAAGTTCAATCTCCGACCCTCAAACGGCCGCGCCCAGACAATGAGAACGAAGGCCAGAATCTCAATGACGAGAATGCCGAAGACTTGCACAAGCGGGTAGCCAGAAGCGCCAGCGTAGAAGATGGCACGCACGAACTCGTAGAAGATCCAGACTGCGAAGAACCACCAACGCGTGCGCCTGAAGCGCGAAGCGAGCCAGCCGAACTTCACGGTGTAGTCATCATTGTCGTGTATGCTGGCCGGAGCGCCATCGGCATCCGTTATGCTTCCTGAAGAAGACATGCGTTGCCAGAACGGCTTGCTGCTGTTCTTGCTATCCGGTGGTGGCTGTTCTCGTTCGACTTCGCTGGTCATGCGGGGTCCGGCAGTGGCTGCAGGCTGAACCTTCTTGAAGCTCATCCACGGAATCTTACCAAGCAGCATCTTATGCTCGACTTGGACCGATCCTTGATGGGTGTTGCTGTCGATCATCTTCTTGTACGTACAAGCGTAGATGGCTGCGCCTGGTATACCGATCATGAAGATGATGAAGACGAGGGCCGCCACTCCCTTGACGCCACCAGAGGACTGGTAGGTGAATTGGAAGATTGTCAAGAACATGATCATGAACCATGCCAAGTAGCATATGCGCAGTGCAAGGACCGCGCTGTAGCCAAGCCAGTGCTTTCGGAAGAACTCGAAGCGGTCCTGCCTAATAAGCTTGACACGCGCGAGACCTTCCAGGGCCCACTTGAATGCCATGAGAGCGGCGATCAAGATGAAAATCAGGATGAGTAGCCACAAGAAGCCGGTCATGAAAGCGTTGCTGGCGCGGATGCCTTCCTGTGCCAGAGTACCAGAGAAGCCAGAGTAGTTGCCTGGCAGCGGTAGACCGGCTTCGACTGGATGACCATACCACTTATACCCTGTTGTCGAGTTGATAAGGTCACGCTTGTGCAAAGTGTGCTCGAAGCTGCGCGATACCAGGTCGCGCCTCAGAACGGTGCCGGCAGGGCGACGATAGATCTCCGAAGCGACATCACGGAGTACCGGGTGGTTACCCATGTACTTGGCACCCGACGTGAGGGCACGCTTGTAGATCATGCTCAGATCGTACCCGCCTCCGAGGGTTTCCTGTGTAGAGCCCGAAGCTGCTGCGCCGACTTGCGAGGTGTTGCCGACGTTGTTACCAATGAGCTTGTTGATGCTGCTTTGCATAGTTGAGCTGTTGATCATACCTCCCGCCCACGCGAAGTTGCTCCACCATGCTACCAATACCGACGGCCAGTTCATCGACAGAGCGCCGGTGAAGAAGATGTGTTGGAAAACAGCAATCACTACACCGACGGACAACGAATGCGCGTAATGCAGTCTCATAGTCGGCACTGCTTCTCCATATGCAGCTGTGGCGAATGAGGCCAGTAAGGCGATGACAGTGAATATTCCGAGGACTGTGCCAACGGCTGATGGATGACTGAAACTATTGCCGTTGGTAAGTACGGCGGAGTAGCACCCAATCTCGCTCTGGGTACTGTTTGCAAAGATTCGTAGAATGACTTCACCCTCGAAATCCGGGATGGAGTAGGCAATGGTTGGAAACGATCCCACATCTTGCTCCGAGACAGGGATGATGCCGCTGGCTTCGACTGGCACACTGCTGTTGATCGGGCATAGACTGTTACTTAATCAGCATGGCTGGACAGGGCTTGTGGTGTCCTTCAATGCTCACCTCGCAATATTGGCGGCGCAAGGGTTGAACGTCAAATCAAACCGACTCTCCCCATAGGCAAAGACACCAATGTACATCATCAAGCTCTCATTCATCAGCGCACTGTTGCCGCCCAAGTGGAACAGCACAGTCATGTTGTCCTTGTAGTACGCCGCATCAAAGCGTGTGACATTGATCGAACTATCTCCCAAGCAGTCCCCAAAGTTGCCGGTGTACAGGGCGGGCCGACGGTCGCCCGCGAGGTAGACAGTTTCGTCATCGTCGTTCTGGTATGTGATGTATTGCGTGCTACTGGCGTTGCTCGCTGCTATAGCCGTTTGGGTGCAACAGAGGAAGGCGAGGATGGCCAACAGGGCCGTTGGTATTCGTGGAATCATTGCGAGCGTATGTGTGTGATGTCGAGCAGCGGCGGTGTAGAAGCCGTGCGATTCGTGGTGCTGATCAAGGCCGGCCGCTCTTTCCGATCTAGCGAGCGTCTCTCTGGAATGCTGACCCGACACCCAGCGAGGCAGGTGCAAGCAAATAGCGTTGTTGATGTTGTTGACCGTGACTTCGGCGATGTCGATGTCTCTCTCTCAGGCAGTTATCTTTCTGAATAACCCTATCCCCTTCCCGTATATTCCGTTCTGCTCGGGAAATCGGTATGTACGAAGGTACTTCTTTGTGCGTACCCAGCCCGCGGAAGGACTCTCAGCGCTCGCCTCCAGTAAACCTAATCATTCTCGCAGCTCTTGCAGAATCCCGTGGTTTAGTCGTCTGTTTCGTCGAGGTCCGGTAGCTGGCGAAGGGCTGTCGGCGTAACGAATGTCGAAGTGATGGACGAAGATGCGTGGTGGATGATGGTTTGACTTCTGTCTTTCGACCTTCCGCCGAAGCCCGCGAATGGACAGGGCAGGGATGCAGCCGGTCAGGACGCTAACGATTCGGCGTCGGGAAAGCGCTCAGGCCTCGATTCGCTCATCCATTGGCAGCGCTGTCTTGATCGTAAAACACGTTGTTGTACGTGCATCGCATTCACATACCACTGTCGATGGACGAACTATTGTGAACACTGCATGATCCTGATGCCGAGTTTACAGAATTACGCGTTCGGCATTAGCAAGAGTGGCCCAAACAGCTGGGCGCCAAGCTTCGCTTCGCTGACGATCACTAGGGTGTGCACTATACAAACTCCCGCGCGGGACAACGAGGAGCAAGCACCAGATCTGAGATGTGGCATGCCAGCTAGGCTCCACGTGGTGAGGTACAACTGCACGTTGTCGTAGCAGCTAACGGAAATCTTGCTTTATACACCTCACGTGGTCTCATATGCTGGCTCTTCGAGCATCACGCTGAGAGAAAAGGCGCGCGACGGTCGCTTGTTCAAGAACATGGTCAGCGATGGTGGACAAATCAAGACATGGGTGTCAGCCGGGAGGATCACCCAGAATACTAAAGGTATATACGCGCCGCCTTCTCTCCACACACCTGGAATGATGTGCGCCTATCAAAGGCACCGTAGAAAAATCTTCGTACCGCCCTCGGCTTCGCACATAAAGAGTGCGCGTCCCATGCTGTGCAACCACGCCTCTTACGCCCAAAAACGCAGCTGTCCGTAAAGCTTGGCCTCGTTCCTGCATCTGATGAGTGCATGCACAACAAAGTACATCTACATGAGGGTCCCCTCTCGTTACTCCGCAGTTCGTACCAGTTGCCGCGGTAAGGTCTCTTCACAGCAGCTGCGTTATTCTCTGGCCTCCTGAACAAAACTCAAAAGATATGAGGTTCTCTTTGAGTAGGCAGTTGACCAAAGTAGCAACGCCAGCGTGAGCACGGTGGAACAGGCGCGCTGTGGCGTCGCGCACAGTCGACCGTTGCACGCGCGCCGCTCAACCTCATCTCACTTCCGCTGTATGTACGTCATAAAACGCGAGCATCGTTGATGGAGTGCGATTCTCAGACGGTGCAAGTTACAGACATGTGAGATTTTCCCATCTGAAGACTCGAGTGATGCAGTCACGGAAGACCGTAATCTGGTAGTCAGCGTGGTGGGAACAAAGCGAGAAAACCAGAGTACTATACCAACACGTCGTTTTTCACGCTGCAAAGCGAATGCATCTGTCCTCTAGACACGGTATGAAAAAGCCACCGAATCCTATAGCACATCCCAGCGGCGAGCCGTCTTCCTTTACCAGCGCCTGTAACGCTCAGAACGCCTCCGTTCATATCTACGCCACCGAAACAGCCCGCATTCGCCGTTACTCATCGTTCAGATTATGCAGCGCAACATCCTGACTCTGCTCTCTCACTCCACTCTTCTGCTGCTGTCGCTGCTCCTCCTCCGTATGTTCGTTCGCCGTCCTGCCCGGCTTATCCACCTTCTGCCTCTTCGGTATTCGCGTCTCATCATCAGAGCCGCTATCCCTAGCAACGACTTCACCTTGGTCATCGACATCCACACCATTGGCGGCCATCTTGACCTGCTTTTCATCCGCTACGCCCTGCATGACCGCCTCGCGCGCCTTCTCCACGACCTTCTGCTTCCGCGTCTCGCCTCGCACGCGCTCGAGGTGATTGAAGTATTCATCTGGAACAGGTGTGACGTATTTCCCACAGAAGACACCGACCTCGAACTTCTGGGTCGCTTTGTCTCGCGGGCTCTCTTGCGCGCATGCTGTCTCAAGGTCCTGAAGGCTTTGGTAGATGACGGCGTCTGCGCCGATGTGCTGAGCGATATCTTTCTCGCTTCTGTGGTGCGCGATGAGCTCGGATGGAGATGCCAGGTCGATGCCGTAGATGTGAGCGTTTGTAATGGGTGGCGCACAGCTACTAAAGTACACCTTCTTCGCTCCTGCCTCTTTGGCCATGTTGACAATTTCGCGTGACGTGGTGCCACGCACGATACTGTCGTCCACCAGCAGCACATTTTTGCCTTTGAACTCGACGGGTATTGCGTTCAGCTTTGCGCGTACACCGCGTTGCCGAGCGCGCTGAGACGGCATGATGAAGGTGCGGAAAATGTACCGGTTCTTGACGAAGCCTTGGCAGTACGGTTTCTTAAGGTGCTTGCTGACGGCATATGCGGAGACCAGTGACGTCTCTGGAATCGGTACGACGGCGTCGATCTCGCTCAGCTGCTCAGGAGTAAGATACTTCTGAATCGTCTCTGCCAGTCGATAACCCATGACCTGCCGCGAGCGGTAGACGGAGATGCCGTCGATGATACTTTCTGGACGAGCGAAATAGACGTACTCGAAGATATCAGGGGTGTAGCTCATCTGTGGCGCGACTTGTCCGAAGGCAGGAGTCTTGCCGCGCTCAATAATGACTGCTTGGCCGGGCAAGATGTCCTTGATGTTGCCGTACCCACACTGGCTGAGCGCGACAGACTCGGACGCCATCATGTAATCCATGCCCGTGCCGTCGGAAGACTGTCGCTCACCGAGTACCATGGGTCGGATGCCGTAGCTATCCCTGAAACCGATCAAGCCGAAGCCGGCCAGCATCGCTGTACAAGCCCAGCCTCCCTGGCACTTCCTGTACATGCGCTCTAGGGATGCAAAGCAGTCTGAGGCGTTGACTCTAGCCTTACCAGTTTCATTCAGCTCATCGGCGAAGACGTTCAGCATGAGCTCGCTGTCCGACTCCGTGTTGATATGTCTGTGCGCTTCTTGATCCAGGTACCGCTTGAGCTCTGGTGCATTGATCAAGTTGCCGTTGTGAGTAAAGCAGATACCGTACGGCGAGTTGACATAGAAAGGTTGCGCCTCCGCATTCGCGGAAGAGCCAGCTGTGGGATATCTTAGGTGCCCAAGACCCATGTAACCCGGCAGATCCGCCACGCGCTGTCCATCGTGGAAAACCTTGGATGCCAGACCGTTGCCTTTACATTGGATGATCTTACCGCCGCGGCTACAGGTCGCTATGCCGCAAGCATCTTGGCCGCGGTGTTGGAGGTAGTAGAGTGCTTGATGAAGCTCTGGCGCACATTGTTCTTCGCTATTCGCGAGGATGACAGCCAGTATCCCGCCTGTCGTATGATCAGCGACACATCTTGTTATGTCTCTCGAATATACGCACACATGGTGTCATCAGCTATGCCAAGAGTAATAGCAATGTCGATTTTTGCCTACTGCGCTGAGTAATCTGCGGAGGAACAAGATGACTGCCGTAATTGAGAAGTCAGCTCGTGTCTTGACGCTTGCTTCTGCTAAACTCTGTGATCTCTGTATATGTGGTCAGGAAGTAAGTTTGCGATCAAGTGGTTATCTCAAGTCTCTGAGCACAATGTTAGAGCGGAGCTTTGTCTCGATGGGGTTGTATGGGGGGCCGCACAACATCTGTATGGATACTTATAGGTTCATCATGAATATTTCGAGGTTTCGGCAAAGACAATGCGTACTCACAGTCGGTAATGTATCTATGGCGGAAGATGCGGACTCGGAGGTGGACGGAAGTCTAGGACAGGGCGCTCGCTGCTTCTTGACCGGCCAATGACGAAGGAGACGAAGCCGCGGTTAGCATGATTGTCGAGAGTACTGTCTGGCGACGTGGGTAGGTTAAATCTTGTGTCCATCCTTTCGTAGAAGGCTTTCGGTAAAGTTTTTCGAAGGAAGCGTGGAAACATCTCGGCAATCTGAGCGAAAAAATCCGAGTTCTTGGCGCGTGGTGGCCCGTGAAAGTCCGTTCGTAGCGCATTCTCCTCCAACCTCACGTCCTTCCACGGCTGTTCACGGGTATGCTCTTGCAAAACTCCCCTTGACGCCTTCTCCCGAATCTCATGCTACTTGGTACTCACATAAGGCTATGAAAGGCGCGCATACGCTGAAGTTCGGCTCACCTCACGGAATACCTTGCCCAGTCGTCGCTCTCTGCCTGCGTTCAACAAGCGGGCTGCAACTCTATCGTCTGTCCGTCCAGCTCTAGGCGTGCAACGAAATTCCTGCATGAGATATCGCGAAGATGTGAGCACGGAGACTCTCGGTCTGGCTGGGGGTTTCGCGCTCTATATGCTTATCGCATCACAGCCGGCCTTCGGGCCTCTGTGTGAGGAGAGCAAGTATTCCTTGCTCCGATTACCATCGTTTCACTCCTTCCTGCGGGGTGATATCGCGTAGAGACCGCTTGGTGTCCGCCTGAATACTAACGTGATGAAACGAAGCTCCAATAGCGCCTAATGCCAACCAGTCCAAATGCTCAGAGGAGGGCTGCTTGAAGGGCACATGTTGTAGCGTGAAACTCGCACAAGAGATGCCAGCCGGAGAGTAGCGACATGTGCTGATGCTTCAGCGGGCAGCTGCAGGTATCCGAACCATTGGACCCGAACTGCGCGTTTGTCGTAGTGAACCTCGTCTAAGACACTCTGCTTATTGTATTACGCAGAGAAGACTGCCAGCTATGCAACCCTGTCGCTCAGTCGCCTTTATCAGCATGTCTTGAGGGATGCAATGTGCAGCTCGTCCTCTGGGAATGCCTGGTCTGAGCTTCCTCTGAAATGAGCTCCTGCCGTTTAAGTGACTTCACCGGTCTCGGAGGTTACACAAAGTGTTCAGTTCAGCTCACGTCAAACAGTCTCAGCTACCACCGACTCTAACGCCTTGCACCTTTAGCCTTTCGACATTGTCAACGTCTTTCGCTTTCTACTCCATCTTCACGTTTGCGTATCGCAACAACGCACGCTGACATACGCACGAGCTGTAGCGCGACGCTCGTGTTTTCACAACTTGGTCAGGTGCCACGAAACTATCTGACGACGCCTCGAACGCAAGCACTTCTTCCATCTATCACTGCAGCGAAGCGACATTGCATCTTCACTGTCACTCATACGACTCACCTGCCACAAACAGAACTCACTGACTGACTAAGCACAATATGGCTCTCCGCTTCGGTGCTGTAGGCTCGGTTCAGAATAGGCCAATCTCGCTTGACGGTGACGACGACGACGTCGATGAACTCAGCGACACAATACGCGAAGTCTCAGTCGAAGACGACGACAACGACATACCGACAATCCAAGCCATCTACATACCCGACGATGCCGATGAGGTGCGTTTCATCCGCAAAGTCACGCCCCGATTCGCTCGAGATACTTCTCCGACTTTGCCATTCGGACATGACTACCTCGACAAAGTGGAAGGCCCACTCGGCGCTACACTCACACCTGGCGTGTGCGTTTCGCTGGACGACGGAGACTTCCTCCTCATCAAATGCATTATCCGCGATCACTACCGGGAAGTGCATCTGAAAGGCATACTACTTCGCCGGGTCCGGAGGATCAATGGCATGCTTACGAAGAAGTGGAACGAGCTATGCATGATCCTTAAAGCCGACATCACGAAGGGACATGACCCGAAGCCTAACGACTGCCTGGTTATCAGGCCCCTCTCTTTAGTCAATACTGTACACGACCTCATCCGCACCAATCGGCCTTTCCCAAGCCTCAGCTGGCGCGAGCCGGAGACTTACAACCGTTACGTTCACTGGAATGAGTACAAGCAGCGATACACCTTCCACTACGTTGAAATCGGTGAAATGGCGGTTCTGGTCGCGAGATGGAAGTACATCGAGTTTTACGATCCTGTCAAGGGGGTAGTCCAGGCCGAGGGACTACGGTGGCTTCGAGAAAATGAATGTGATGCCGGCAAAGGCATGGCCGACGAGCTGCTGAAGCGCCAGTTGCGTAAAGGCGAGAAAGCGGACAAATTACCAGCCCGCGCAAAGGCGCCGGAGAATCTGGTCAACCTTACACGTGACAACATGAAGGCGTCGAAGGGCAAGAAGCGAGCACGTGTCGATGTTGATCTGACCATAGAAGACGACGGGGAAGACTACGAGGAAGAGGTCTTAGAGACGTCGATCCTTCAGAAAGTGCGCCGTGTCAACCGCAGTGGGATCACCGAGAAGCGATACCGGAGCAACAGCGTGTTCACAGAACGCCGCACGTCAGCCGCAGCGGTCCGGTCTCCCTTCAGCGTTAGTAGGGCTAGCAGCCGTCAAACTGCACCGCCAGAGACATCTGCACGGCGTACGTACCAATTCTCTTATGGCGACCTCTTCAGTGGCGCCGGCGGCATGGCGAGTGGTGCTGAGCAGGCTGGGCTGAAGCCGAAGTTCCTCCTCGACTTCTGGGATGCAGCCTGCGACACGCTCCGCAGGAATTTTGGCCCCGGCGTAAAGATCCTTCAGATGGACGTCCATGAGTTCTGCACAGCGAACCTTGGGAATGATCCATACTACATCATTGATATCCTCCATCTAAGCCCACCGTGCCAGCCACACTCTCCTGTTCACACTAGAGCAGGTAAGGATGATGAGAAGAACATCGCCGCTTTGTACTCCATCATTCCTATCTTACAGAAGTGCAAGCCAAGAATCGTTACGTTGGAGCAGACTTCTGGAATCGTCACGCACGGAGAGAAAGAGCACTTCCACCCGCTCATACATCAGTTCACGGCGATGGGTTACAGTGTGGATTGGAGGATTGTTAATTGTGCGGAGTACGGGAACGCTCAGGCTCGCCACCGCCTGATCCTCATCGCTGCGGCGTACGTGAGCCGATCCACTGCTCTACAAGTCTTTGCTAACAGATATTGCAGTCCAGGCGAAGAGATGCCACCTTTCCCAGCTGCAACCCACGGCGAAGAGCCCGGCCTCAAACCCTTCGCCACTATCCGCGATGTCCTTAGGCACGTATCACAGTACGTTGAGCCGCAGATGCGACAGTACACCGCGAAGGATGGTGTTCGGTACAACTCTCATGCGGTGCTAAAGAAAGCGATCACCTGTGGCGGCGGTGAGTCTGACTTGCATCCCAACGGGGACCGCAGCTTCACTATGCAAGAACTTGCGTTGTTGCAGAGTTTCTTACCTACGCACAAGTTCGCTGGTGCGTCAACGAGGACTATGACAATGCTCAGGAAGCAGGTAAGTAACTTCTACTCCCTTTATGTCTGCTGCTAGGCAGGTGCTGACCTTGTGTTGAAGATTGGGAACGCAGTGCCAAGCTGTGTAGCGAAGGCAATTTTTCAGGAGGTCGTGAAAGCGTTGAAGAAGAGCGATGCGAAGTCTGCGGCGTGGAAGCCGGAAGTGGTTGAGGTGGACTGAGAGTATACGGATGATGATGGCTGCTTCATTCATGGATTTACCGAAAGTTGTAACAAGGCGATATGCTTACGCAATGGCATCTCGCAATATCTGAGGTGGATATGGAGACCGATGCGGCATGGAAATTTGCAACGCAGGAGAGACATATGGCATGATGTACGATTAGGACACTTCGGCAGGCGCATCGTTGCTACATTCAGCGCTCAATTGCTTGCGCAACAGAGCGCGAGCACTAGCGCATTAGTAGCATTGCGCGAAGGTAGCTATGGATACGAATAGCTCAACGAGGCGTCGTATTTCACTTTGTCCCTGTGCAGCAACAAAGCGTAAAGCTAGCAAAAGGCCTCCTTCGCCATGAAGCCAGCCGGTTGCTGCACGCACCCGAACAGATCGGCAGTCCACGTTGCCGTACTAGATCCTCATTGTTGTGGTGCTCGTCTGCTTCTTAGTATATCGTTGACAGTACGTTGACAGAGCACCGTATACTCTGCTATTCGTCTTCTACCCGTTACTGTTACCACTCAGAGAGCCTGAGTGGGTCCTGATGTTGCCGCCTAAGAAGCCCCATATGCGACGGACACGGTCGATGGTATCTTCAATGGACATAGGAAGATATGATGCCTCAACACGAACAATCTAGCACTGACAGTCGAGATCGTACTGCGCAAGAGGTATAACCGGCGATACGTTACGGTACTTGAAGGCCTTCGGACGCTGGGATATCGAAAGCGGTATGCTGTGGGTCTATACAGTCCTTACAGCGGCGAGCTGTAGGCTCCGCGTGAAATGGGCATCTCCACAGGACATGCTTCCACAACGTATAGGTAATCTCGAATGGATCTTCGTCTCCGCGGTCTGGAACGAGAAGGTCATTAATACTGCACCTGGAGAGCCAAGCCATTGGTAACTCAATATGCCAAAAGTGATCCGCCACTAGTGTAACACTGTTGGCACACTATCGATATAGAACGTTGCGGCTGGGATCTTTCTGCGACCTGGGCTCAAGGTTGGAAACGTTGCGCAGTACAACAATACTCAATACACCACAGAACACCAGCAACGCACTCTTGGGAACGCGGAAGACTACCGTCGATTCGTCGCCTTCACGCAAATCCAATTTGGCACAAGCGTACTAGACATCGCCTGTGGTGTCGGCACGGTCGGCAGGCTGGTAATGGACAAGCAGCAGCGGCAGCAGGCCCCAGGGTAGCCTCCCAACCTGAAACGTTTGCTTCACCGACAGCAGCCCTCGGATGATTGAGTGTACGCGTAACAACACGATCAAAGACTTCGGCCCGTTGCCAGCAAGAGAAAGCCAATTCCAAGTTATGAACTTCGTGGATCCGCAGCAGCGGCAGCAGATCAGGCGTGCGTTTGGCAAGGTCAATGGATTCGACCGAGTACTGGCGTTCCAATGTGACCAACCACTATGCTTCGCGTAGCTGGAAAGCTCTCTTGGAAGCAGTGTTGGATCTCTTTGCAGTGGGGGGTGTGGTAGTCACAGACCTCCCAGTGATCTGCAAACGGACCTTTAAGAATAACAGTAACGAAGAGAATCATGTGCCGGCTAGTATGATGTGCGTCGACGCTACACCGATGCAACAAGCTGTTGCGAATAATGACTATCGCATTACGATCACCTCATCCAGGATCCAAGGCACGAATCCATCCCGCAGGAAGATCCTCGTCGAGCATTGTCTCCGGGCGAGCGACATACAAGAGCTGCGTGCGGAGGTGTCGAACATCGTTCGCAGCATTCCGAGTGCTGTAGTGGAAGCCGCACAGTTCAACCCTGATTGCAACCAGTTCGACGACAAGAACATCCAGCATTGAATCCCGATCGAGGTCTTCAGCTGCTCAAACCGCTGGTAGACAACACCACGGCCCAATGTTCGCTTCAATAGATCGGGGATGTAGCGATCCTCAGCGAGACTCTCGGATTGAGGACTATTGGCAGCTAGACTCGCGAACATCGCTGTCTCCCAGGGGATCCGGTTGAAGCGCTTCGGCAGCTGGTAGACAGCACATTGGCTCGACTTTCGCCTTGACAGGACTGGGATGCAGCAATTACGTCAGCAACCATCCAGAATGCAAACCGGTCCCGCAGGAGCATCCTTGACCAGCATTGAACTCAAGCGTGCGAAGATCGTGACTACCGCGCATAGTTCACAAACACCGTTCAGCCATCTTCTCGGGCCAGTGTTGAAGCCGCCCAGCTAAGCCTCGATCGTGATCAAGCCGGAGATACGGACGTGGTGATTGAGGCGAAGATTGATCCAAGCTGGGATCAAGGCACCCCAGACCCCATGCGTGATTCTTTTTTGCTACAAGCAGGCTGAGAACTTCGGTAAATCGAGCACGAACTAAATGCCACAGTAGGCAATGCCTCTTCGGGTCAAATTCCGGCTCAAGAAGTAAGTGGTGATGGAAAGAGGAGAGGAGGCTTTGAGAGCAGTGCTGGCATGAAACTGGTAGAAACATCATTTCCACAGCGTATTCTCTTTTGTCATAACTGCGAGTGGTCTTCACGTCTATTGAGTAGCTCGATGAGACCGGGTTTTCTCGTTCGAAAATCATGTAAGCATGATATGAGACCTCCCTTCCACCGTAAAGCAAGAAAGCGAAGTCAATTCTTGCACGCTCCGCTCAGCAGAGCTTTTTACTCTTGGAACACTCAGATGAGGACCGCCAGTCGCTATTGGAGAAAAAGCTGATGGGGTGTGACAAATATCGTTCCGTTTTCTGAATAACCTGACCGCGTTTGCGCTCAGGAGGACAGAGAGAAGCAGTAGAGAGATGCTTTGGAAGGCATGGAGGGCCACGACCCGCATACCTCCTACTTGGAGAGCGGTGCAAGGGGTGTAGCGTCAGAAAATTGATTAGAAGGACTGAATAGATAAACGCATGCAAAGGCAGCGCAGAGCTTACCATACCCGCTCCGAGAACGCCTGAAAGCGCCGCTATAGCTCATCACAGAGACGCCGTCCGTCCGTTGCGGCCGCTGGTATCCATCCTTCCTTTCGCGCCTCTTACCCATTGCCCAATCCCAATGCCCCATGCTCATAATCGTCGCAGTCTTCTTCGCGTTAAAGTACATGTCGTGTCGGCAGTCCAGAGACTGTCGCTCGACCGGTTCGTGGGTCGCTGTTGCCGCAATTAAGCGATCATCCACCTGAAAACAACAACGTCAGCACAAACACCTCATGGTTGGACACCGCTCGCGCCCGCAATCATATCCAAAGAGTAGGCTCCATCCACACCACCACCGGCTCCCCAAACAACCCCAAGAAGACAAGTCCCGCAAAACGCAACACAAAATCATCTTCAAAGAGACGCTCAACATCAACGTACCATGCACCACCCAACAACGTCACAATGATAATCGCCGTCAGTATCCCCGCCCCAGCCTTATCACCCGTAGTAATCAAACTCGTCGGGGCACCAGGGTTGCTGTCATCCCCGCCTGTTCCTGCGGAAGGATTCCCTACACTTATCCCACCAGTACTATTCCCAACAGGCCCAGCAGCAGCGTCAATGAGTAGACCTTGTATAACCTCCAGCGCATTCATCTGCTGACCAACCCCATACGCGCCATCCCAGGACCCCGTCGTCCATTTAGTACCGCACGTCACGCCATCCGACCCGCCCGAGCAGGACTTGGCGGCTGCTTGGGCAGAAGCGACGAGGTAGGTGTTGACGAGGTCCGAGACGAAGGGCGCGTATTTCGTAGAGGCGGCCATCCAGCGCGAGAAGTAGGCTTTGAAGGAGAGCTGGTCCGTATCGCAGTTGTTTTGGGGCTCGCAGGCGACTTCGAACATGATGTTGTCTTTGAAGAAGACGGAGGAGGAGGTCATGATGCCGCGGATGCGGGTCTCCCATTCTTGTTGGGTGGTGCCGTTGGTCTGTGTGTATTAGTAATACGTTAGAAAGTGTTCGGGTGTGAAGAGCGCAGTGAGCTGTGTCATGATGATGTGCGTGGGATCGACAAGGAGAGGAAGGAAGAACGTACCTGATTCCACATAGCCGACGCTCCCAGCAAGTAGACACCAGCATTGTACGTCCACTGGATATGGTTCTGCTGCGTGCAGTTTTGCGTGTCGTCAGTACCATCGAATATGCGGTAGGTCGAGTCCATGAGCCCAACATCAGACACCCAATCCCACATCCTATCCGCCCACTCAAAGTACGTCTGGTTCTGCGTATAGTACCCTAGTCGCGCAGCCAGGTTGAAAAAGGCACCATTGCTGATGCTGTTCTTATAGTTGTACCCATTGTTGAACGTAAAAATCTGCCACTTGAGTCCACCGCCGCAGGAGGTAGTATCCCAGCGCAAGGCTTGGGAGTTGAAGACGGCTTGCGCGAGAGCGAGCCATTGAGGTTGGTCGTCGGGTGGGTTAGGGAACTTCTCTTCGGCGGCGGACATGGCGGCCATGCCCCAGAAGGACTGGTCGTCGTTGCCGAGGGACTTGGTTTGGTTGGGCGGCATGTAGTCGTCGTCCGGGCCGACTTGGAAGAGGAGGGCTTGGGTTGTTACGTCGTTGTAGGTTGTCTAATAAACGTCAGCCGAGCTCCGGTGTATGATCGTCGTGTGCTGTACTTACATCGCCGGTGTAGTACCAGTAATCGACGAGAGCGCCGAACATGGCGCCTGCTTCCCACCAGTAGTATGGGCCGGGTAGGAGACCTGGGGTGCTGATGGGCAGAAGACGATCAGCTATATGTATCTTCGAAAAGAGCCATACCCGTCACCACTCACCCTCCGGTTTGGTTCCCAGTGTACCAGTCCATCATGCCATGGGCAATCGTGCTCGCCGCTGTTTTGATCGAGTTCGGATCGTTGGTGTCCAGATCAATGGCACATACTGTCCGCGCAGCAGCCAGCAGTGCTGATACCGCCACTCCTCTTGCCTTCATGTTTGTGTTGTTGTTCCCTTGCGCTCGTTGTTGACAGCGCTGAATGCGCTCAGCAAGTGAGAGAAACCGCCAGCTCTAAAGTGACAGACTCGAGCGTAGGCTTGGCCTGGCCGCAATGTCCCGTATGCGCTTTCGCGTGTACTCGGATGTCCCCTTTCTCCTGAAGATCTCGCGCTGTTTCTTGCACCGTTATGAGCCTATCCAGAATCGATGCGCAAGCCAAGGTCTTGGACGCTTGGAATGGTGTGGCGGGCGGGCGCGCCTCGGTATCGGTGGAGGAACGAATGTCGCGATCGTGTAATGCTCTGTCGCCAAAGATGGACCCAGCGAAGATGGTAGATGTCGGTAGGACAAGGTGACAGCGAGTGAATGAGAAGAGAACAAAGTTGCGCCGGGTGACGATCGAGTTGTTGCTGTCGCTTGGCGGGCTCGTTGACAGGTGATGCCGAGCAACCACCACCAAGGCACGCGAGCCGCCAGGGTCCGAATACGGGGGGAAGGCCTGTGCTCAACTCTATTGTTGACTCTCACTTCCCGCTTTGCCATCCTCCACCACGTTCTGTAAGCGAAAGAAGCCTACTCATCACTACGGCGAGCGCAAAGCTCCCAGAGAGCCGGATGGACTTGCTCAGTGTCTGTGATTGTGGGGCACAGGCGTACGGCAAAGCATCGATTCGTGCACTGCTCGGCCAACGTACGGCGGAACTACATATCAAGGTGACTGTCCAGACAAAAACACCACGACGGCCATGCTGCAGGCGCAATTGTAGGAAGGGGACGATGAGGATACTTTCAAGACGCGCAACCATGCTAACTGTAATATGAGTAACAAATTGTACATCGGGCACGGTGAAACGTTTTCGGGTGGCGTAAGATATGTTGGTGACGTGGGCTTGCTCACTGACATAGTGCGTCCCGATACATTGTACTACAAACATAGCACGCCGGTCTCTCCAATCCAGCTCCTCGAATCGGGAGCCGTGCCAGACACGCAGCGTCCATGGCCGGAGCACGAGGCGGATGCGGAGCCAAGGCCGTAATAAGTACCTACTCGCAAGCGTTCGGTATCACGTGGGCCTGGTCCTCCTAATCAGATCGTACGCACGTTACGGGAGCTATATGTATTTCCTCTACAACGGCATTTAGACGCCAATCCACGAATTATTGAAAGGCTGTCCATCGCCTGTCAGACGGGTTGCAGCCTCGCTGGAGTCACGATCTAAACGTTAGACCAGTCCTCTGCAACACTAGGATGGCACTTCGGACTTCCTGGAGCAGGTATAGTAAGTAAGCTCGGTGCCTTCGGTCTCTAAATACTGATCGGAGGACTTCTTGCCCACGTTTTCTTATCTCATCAAGTGTGTTGTGTTTCTCACCCGAACATGGTTAAGACTATTATTAAGGAACGAATTGTCACGCAGCTTTTGCTTTATCTATAGCGACTAGCGGCCCTCATCTGAAGTGTTCCGAGAGTAAGGCTCTGCTGAGCGTA
>Ga0058704_10000340_pt1 | contig 24901 bp, 32 predicted proteins | sample AgamicMgSfe_FD_71363 | JGI IMG/M metagenome (GOLD analysis project Ga0058704, IMG submission 71363) | Agave microbial communities from Guanajuato, Mexico - Mg.Sf.e | ecosystem: Host-associated > Plants > Phyllosphere > Phylloplane/Leaf | place: Guanajuato, Mexico | collected 2012-05-30
GGAGCGGGAGGCGAAGAAGAGGGCGGAGGAGGTGGCAGTGGCGGAGAAGGCTGGGAAGTTGGCTGTGTAGGTGGGGTCAGGTGTGGAGCGGTGGGCGGCGTGAGAGGCGTGGGAGGGTGTTAAGGTGTTTCGGGAGTTTGGTATGCGATGCTATGTATGTGCTTTCATGCTCATTAACTTACTAAGTTGCTGCCTTGGGCAGTGCATGCCCAAACCTGCCTAACCTTGAGCGAACTTTTCATCCCAACTGTTGTCATGCACCTGCATGATACCGTTGGTTAGGGGCAGCCGGTAGGGTTTGAAAGCGAGGTGTTTGAGGATTGAAGCATGGTCTTGCTGACACAACGTGAGCTTCACGACCGTTGAGCGACCGCAAGCTAAGACGTGATGGATCTGATCCGGTTATCATGATTGCAAGCCTACTATCCTAAAACGTGGACCATTTGAAGACGACAGTGTCCAGCAGAAAGACAAGTACGCTTCGCTACGCTAAATGTGCACCACCTACGCCGACGGTACCCAGGAAGCCCTCCTTATCCATTCATGCATCCTGCGCAACTGCCGAACCTTCTAGGCGCGTATAGCGATTTCCATCGGTCCCTCCGTGCGCTACTTCCTCGTACGTAGTAGGCGACGACCACGGTGCTTCTTGCGCGCTGCGAAGACTTCGCGGATATTCGGGCCGCTATCGTCATCTTTGGCGCCTCTCGCATCATCCGAGCCTACTGTGTCCTCTGTGCTTGCTGCACCCCTACCGGCCTTTCCCTCTCCAGCACGTCCGTCTTCCTGGCGCTTGACGACTTCGGTCTCCGCCGTATTATCACCATCGACACACTGTGTGCCGTCAACAATTTTCTCCTTCTCGTCCGCTTCCGCCATGTACGATGGCCTCAGCTGTTCCGGTATAGGGCCGCTCGAGCACTCGAACGCCGCTTTGGTAAACTTGTCCACCGGCTCGTCGGCGAGGAATCGTCTAAGCACATTCACCGCATCTCCGAGTGTGCATTGTTCGAGTGGCTTGGAAGCACGCTGGTACTTCACTGCTTCGTGAAGTACATCTGTGAGGATGGCTGGCCCGGCACTGACGCCGTCTCCAGCGAGTTCACGAGTCCTCTTCGTGGAATGAGGGAGCACGGCTTTTGTTACCTTGTCCGCGAGACTAGCACACGTCATCCAGAAGCGAGTGTAATCGAAATGCAGTTGCACTTCGTCATTAGTGAGGAGCACCTTCAGGGTGTCCAATAGCTGGAGCGCGGTGGACGGGCGAGAATCCTTCTCTGGCGCATCAGTACTTTTCTCGACTGCGTTGTCCTCGTCTGACATCGCTGCTACGACGGCCTCAGCAAGTCTGCCGCGGCGAAGGCCAAGGCCTTTGTCGTTGCGCGACAGTGTGGACGTGACGTAGTTCGATACGATCTGGATGCGCGCCCATTTGCCCACCATGTTGCGAATCGAGTTCCGACCCTGACGCTCTGATCCCTTAACAATAGATAATGGTACGCCTACTGCCAGCTCATAATGCCTGGCAATTGCGAGATCATTGGCGCTTGGAGCGACCGCGGCGACTAAATGCCGTTTCTTGCTGTGCGTCTTGGTGAGTCACTCCATGTCGACCCACGTGCTCTCAAGTATGCCGTAATGCTTTGCTGCGCTGTAGAGATGCGCCATCATTACGATCGACAAACAATGATCCGCAAGGCTTACACCAACGATGTGCATGACCACCTTGTGCATAGAGATCCGGACGCTTGGGCAGACGAACAGTTGATCGAGTAAGTGGCACCAAAATTGGCCGTCGCCTTGGCTTGTGTCCGCTTGATGCTCGTTGCTCGGCAAGCCGTCGCCTCCTGCTTGGTCGTACTGACTCCAAGCTGTTATGAGGTCTTTATCGAACATCGTGGCTTGGGCCAATAGGGCAAATGCATGGTCGGCGTCCGGTATCACCAGCTGATGCTTCTTGATGAAAGAGCGATACGCTGTCTCTGTGGCTCGAGCCTCCTGTACCACCCTGCTGAGCCTCACCAATCCCATGTCCAGGCTCCCAGAAACGACATCTGAGATGTCTGTGTATGTTTGACATGCAACCACGAACCACATACTCACCTCGTTCGTCTGATATGTCTGCCAAAAGCCGTGTAGGAACTCTTCAAGCGAACCAGTGGTTTGATCCATCTTCCACTCAATATAACGAGAGAGGCCGGCGAGTTTCGACAGCAATTTCGAAAGGAAAGGGTTGTAGGGACACCACTTCTCGGTCATCTCTTCGAGCCCGACCTCTTTCGGTCCGTTCGTAGCTGCTTCCGCTCCTTGAGAAGATAGCTCTCCATCACTAGCAGCGGTATGCTGAAGTTTATCTTCCTCGCGCTTAGCCGCAAGCCAAACTGCACGAACGAGGGAAAGCATATGAGCCGCGAAAGGGCAGAGCAGGTCAGATAGATCAACATTGTTGTCGATCCGGACATTGCTGTTCTTCGGCTTGATGAAGGGCCGATGATCCTCGACATACATCTCGAGGCCGAGGGTTGCTAGGACGTTTTCGAAGTCACCAAGATCAGGGTACGTATCGGTCAGTTCCTCGTCCGTACGACGCATCATCCCAAACGCCGCATTCGTGATGGTACTTGCTACCATGAAGCTTAGCTTGCCCTCGGCGTAGTCTGCCCAAATGGAGCGAATGTAATCGCGGATTTCCTTAAGGTCTTTCAGGACGCACCAGAGCGCAAACTCCTTCTCCGCTTGCTCGTCGAGCTCGAGAGACGCTCCTTCATCAGGCACCGATGTCTCCACCATGACCTCTTCGGGAGAAGCTTGCAGAGCGTCACTTAGTGGGTTTGCCGACGGCTCCTCGAGCCCGAGACTCTCGAACAAACTTGTGAGTGATGTCTTCGCCTCAGTCTCGCTTCTGGTGGTGAACGACGCGGCACTTGGTCTCACCGGTCGCGCCTCCTTCTGCTTCATACGAGCTGCGCTCAAGGTATCATATATCTCTTGTAGCACAGTGATGAAGTGCCTGTGAGCCCGATTGGAAGTTTCCTCTGCCGCAGTGTCAACCGCAGGTTCGGAGGCCGGGCTAGCATACCAATCTGCGCAGACTTGGCGGCCTGTAATCACGTCCAATATGAGGTCCAAGAGAGAGCCAGGGATGCGGACAGAGGCGCCGACGCCTGCGATTGCGCCCGCGAAGGGAAGTAGGTCGCCAGTGCTTACGATGACCTTAAGATAAGCGTTCGCATAGGCGGCACTGCTTAGACTCGCATTCGTCTTAAGCCAGCGCACTAGTTTTGCTGTTCCTTCCTTGTAGAGAGCATAGCGGCCGGCTAAAGGTGGTGACGCCATGGCAGATTGATACAAACCGGCGTTGTCGCGGTGCTGATAGATTCGGTGCGTATGCTTCAATCTGCTAAGCACAAAGTCAAGTCTGAGACCATGCGACAATGGTGCGCTTTGTCAAGTAGCGGTGCGGGTAGTATGGAGCGGATTTTTTGCGAAGATCTGTGCAGGAGGTCAAGCTTGTTAGAGTTGCTAACTAAGGCAGCGAAACATAATTCATGTGTCAGATGACGCTGGGTTCTGTAGAACTTGCCCCACATTGCAAACAAACATTCACTTGCGGCGAGAAAACTTCCCCTTCAGCGTGCTGCAGATGCGATGAGCTTCAAATGACGATTATGCGGTTCTATTAGCGATGTCGACTCCTCAAGCATTTGCTCTTGCGACTTTCAACGGAAGCTCCGCTCTAAATGTTCTCAGCATCCAACCAAGCCTCACCCTAAATTCCGAGCTATCACAAACGCCTTCGCATCACACGGGCTCAATTGATGAGACTAAGCGCTTCAAGGAGGCAGAGTTGCATCCGAACGTCAGCCAGCCTGATGGGGACGACCTGATGCTTGTGCATCCAAGCTAAACCGTCAACAAACTCATCGATGCGCTTGGCACAGACGTCATAAGCAGCACTGCTGAACATAACCTCCACTTCCATCACCAGACGAAAACTTGATTGGACGAATGGATGGTACGATAAGAGAGCATGATACTTGTCCATGGCCGCATTGAAGTCGTTCCTGGCTTGGTCTCTGTCAGGCTTTTCTGGGGCCGATGCCGAGACGTGATGCTCGGCGACGAAACCTTCAATGCAGGCGTTGTAGATGGTGTCAGAAGCCGCAGCGTGGCCATTGAATTCCTCTGGTTGCTCTGATCTAGACAGATTCGAGATAAGCTTGCCTGCCTCTTTCCAGGTCTCAAGTATGAAGTGGAGCACGAAGCTCGCCGATGGGCAAAGGAGCATGGTCGCTTTCGAGACGTCCTCAAGCACTACCGCACCGCCGTCTTCGACGCTGGTAAAGCACGGCCTGCCCTGTGGTACTCCTGCGCAGCGGAGGCCGAGAAAGCCGAGAATACTATCAGGGTCGTCGAAGCGCGGATGCGCCTTCGCAAGATCGTTCTCGGCACGGCGCATAAGGCCAAAGGCCGTATCAGTGACGGCGCAAGCGGCGAAGAAGCTAAGATGACCATCGCGATACTCCGTCCATACACCTCGAAGATGCTGTCGGATATCGTATAGATCTTGTAGGAAGCACCATAGGTCAAACTCCTCCTCTGCACGCTCGTCGAGCTTGAGCGTCTCATCCGCCGCCGCAGACAGCTTGGCAGGCGTAAAACCTTGTGGCTTAGGTTTGCCGCTCAACGGACGATCCGAAGGCTGCTCGAGCTTCAGACTGTCGAAAAGGCTGACCAGCGACTCTTTCGCCTTCGCTTCTGTCTCCTTGACGTTCGCGTAATTGGTATTAGAGTTTGTCTCGGCTCTCTGCTTCTTCCGTACCGCTCGGAGAACATCATAGACCCCTTTTATTACATCGATAAAGTATCGATGACCCGTGTCATACGTTTACGCCAGAGAACCATGTGCGCTGTACCATGCCGCGCAGACCCTGTGGCCCGTGATGACGTCCAGAAGCAGCTCTAGGACGGTCGCGGGAACTCCTATCGCCGGCACCGCGCCAGCGATGGTTTCGGCAAGAGTCTTGAGCTCGAAGGTGCTGACATGGATACTCGTAGCGTTGCTAAGGTCTTTGATCCGCCCTCCCGCCACCACCATTCAGCGTATCACTTTGGACTGGCCCTCTTTATACAGCGCATAGCGTCCGGCGATGTGCGGCGAAGCCATGCTTCGAGTGGAGAACGTCTGACTTCGCAAGACTTGCGATGGAGTGAGCCTAAAACACACAGACCGCCGGAGATCGCTTTGCTTCGACGAAAGTGTTGCGAGAATCTTCAGGATGCGACAACGAGGACGCGCGACGCCGGAAGTAGTCCAAGAAGATGAGGATGTTCTGAAAGAAGCTGGGTTTCGGAGAAGCTCGAAAAGAGTGTCTCTGGAGCGGCCAGTGCGCTGTCCGACGATCAATCAGTGTCTTTTGCCCCGCTTTGGAAACGGATATCCACCTGCACTTCCGAGTGCAGAAGGCAGGTACTCAGTGGAACAGCGAAGCGTGGGAGACCAATAGGGACACATGTGGGCTCATGATAGTGAATGAAGCCGTGGACATAATCGGGATGATACAGACCTCGATGCCACAAGATACCGTGCCTCTAGCTATCACAGCCCTAGTTCCTCATGCGCAAGAACCTACGGCCGGGCTTCTTCCTGGCAGCGAAGATCTCACGGACATTTGGGCCGTACCCAACCTCCGCCGCGACTCCATCCAGCCCTCCATAGTTCTTCACTGCATCTCCGTGAGCTTCGCCCTCTTGCTTACTTCTTTTCATGTCTCCCGAGACGTCTGTTGCACATGGGTCCGTATCATGGCTTTCATCAGGAAGCTGTGGCCGTAAGTGCTCCGCGATATGACCGCTTGTCTTCTCCAGTGCCGCGCGTGTAAATTTGTCATTCTGCTCATCGCGAAGAAAGTCCTGGAGTACTTCTGCAGCTTGGCCAAATGCGTATTGCTCTAGAGGCCGCGGAGCACGTTGGTAGCGCAGTGCTTCGTACATCGAATGCATCACGAGCGCTGGTGCACCAGTGGGATGTTCTCGATCCTTTTTTTGACATATGAGGATGCATCTTTGCCCTCATACGGCCTACTAGACCAGCGCACGTTGTCCAAAAGCTGATGTAGCCGAAGTTAAGCTGCGGTAGGTCGTCAATAGTGATTGCTTTGAACTTCTCCAAGATTTGGACGCCTATCACTTTCGTCGAGTGTTCGGATGAGTTGCCGCCGTTTCGCGTCTGACCTTTCGCCTGTTCATGGAGACCATTCTTGTGGATCGGGTCGATGACAATCCGAACGAGCGCGCTTCTCGTGGTTTCGGTGTTGATTGTATAGTTCTTGTGTGTGGCAGCCAATATGAACTTAGATCCTGACTCAACGAGCATCCGGCGCTTGTTAGTACCGATCATAGAGATTCGCGCACGTCGGTCAGAGCTCGCGACAACTGACGCGGGAGTGCCAAGCGCGATTTCGAAACGCCGACAGACTACTTCGTCATCCGTGTGTGGAGCAATATCGGGTACTAGGAGATGTTTCTTACTGTGAGTGTCAATAAACCACTCCATATCCTTCCAAGATGCTCCCAAGATGCCGTGATGCTTTGCAGCCTTGTAGAGGTGGGCTAGAAAAACAGCAACCGCCCCATCATTAACAAGTTTTATTCCAACGCAATGGATGATCAGGAGTTGTTGGTGGTAGACTCTATCGCCGGCGGTGAAAATCAAGTTGCTGAGTATGGTAGCGAAATACTACGCCGAACTTGTCTACCGATCAACAGACTCAGTGCCGACGGTTGATAGGTTGTCTAGCTCGCGGCCAGCTTGACTTGCCCACTCCTCCACGTCGCGATTAAAAGACGTTCTGCTCTTGAACGTATCGAAGATTTGTTGATTGGTCTCGCGCTCATATGTCTTGAGAAATTTGAAGTATGCCTTCTCAGTCGCCCCAATCTCTCGGACAGCTTTGCACATCTCTCGTAAAAAAACCGCAGGCTTCGTCCCAACAACATCGTAGACGTCCTTATAGCACTGGCATGCTACTACAAACCATAATCGACATGCTCTTGTCTTGTGATAGTCATAAAAGCCGTCCAGGTACTCGTCCAGACTTCCGACCTTCATGTCGAGCCTGTTGAGTCCTATCAAATGGGTGATCTCCGAAAGTGTCGATAGCAGCTTGATCGAGAAAGGGTGGTAGGGGCCCATGACTCGGGCTGACTCTCTCAACTCCTGGTGCAGGTCTTCGTCAACTTGGAGATCTGACTTCGCATCGTCGACTTTCGGATCTTCTGAGCCGGGATTGCTCCGCTCCGAACGTGGCTCCTTCTCAGACGCCTTCTTGGTACGCGTCTTTTACTCTTCGATGTCCATCTCCTCCCACACCAGCTCGACAGCCTTGAGCGTGTGCGCAGCAGAAGGGCAGAGGAGCGCACAGATCTTGCTATCGACGTCGTATGCACGCTTCGTGCTGCTCATCATCAAGCGAGGCATGCCATCGAGCATTTTGATTCCGAGTTTCAGGAAGTGTAAGATGCTGCCAAGGTGTACGAGATCGGGATGAATGGTTTCCAGCTCCCGACATGCACGACGCATGACTCCGAAAGCGCAGTCAGTAATGACGCTAGCGGCAAGGAAGGTCAGATTGCCCGCTGCAAATGCCTCCTAGGTAGAACGAACGTAGACGCGAACGTTGTGAAATCCTCCAGCAGACACCAGAGCGCAAATTCCTTCTCGGCAATATCGTCAATTTCGTGCGACAGGTCGACTGTGTGGGCTTCGCCGGCATCTGTAGTTTTGAAATGTGGTTCCGGCTCAGCGCCAAGTGGGCTGTCGGAAGGCTGTTCAACATCAAGATGGGCGAACGAATTTGGCAGGGAGTCTTTCGCTTTCACCTCGGGGCGCTCTGGTTCAACAAGCGCCGTATGTTTCTCGACTCTCTGGCTGTTGCACGTATCCCTGAGTACCGTATAGACCTGCTGCAAAACCTCCACAAAGTGCGAATGGCTCTTGATCGACTGCTCAGACACCGTTGTCTCTGGCGGATCACTCGCAGCCTGCGCAGCGTACAAGTTCGCGCAGAACTGCCGCCCGGCAATGACATCGGTGAGCAATTCGAGTATGGCGCCCGGCACTTCGACAGCGCTCTCGGCGATCGCGTTTGCAAAGCGCAGCAATTCGCTCGTGCTGATGCTGTCTTTCAGATGGACGTTGGCGTAGGCTGCGCTGCACGACGCAGCGTTCTTGGCAAGCCATTACGCTATTCTTGCGTTGCCTTCTTTGTAGAGCGCATGTCTTCCGGCGATATGCGGCGAAGACATTGTGATCTCGGGCGCGAGAAAGCTGGCGATGGCTGTGGAACGGACGTTGACTCCTCTTTAGTCTAAGAGAGCGGTGCGGTCTTCACGTCAGATGCGACAGCGCCCTTCCGTGAAGAAGATCGTGTTCAGATGCCGCGAAAGGGTTCCGATGTCGAGGTGTTAAACAGACAGGTCGGTTTGACGCACCGAAAGTGGCCGGTGCTCCAAGCGGCGGCCAATCCGTAGCTTTTGCCCCGCTTTGCAAACGGACATTCACTCGCACCTGGAAACCCATCAGCCCACAGCACCGACATTCACAATGCGTACCTGCACATCTAACTGACGAAGGGAAAACCGGCGCGAGACCAGGCGAAGTCGCAAACCTATCCTATACAAACATCTACAAATCCTACACCTCCCCCTCCTCAACCCCAGGAACCGCCTCATAACCACCCCTATACGTCATAACCCCACCCTTCGGTACTTCATACATACTCGCATAATCCACCTTGTCGCCTCCCAATTTACCCCTACACCCACCGTCCTTCCTCCTCAGCAAAGGACCATCCATCCAAAAGTCACTGCAATTCCTGACAACACCCCTCGAGAAGGGGTTCTCTTTCCTCCGTCTCTGCTTCTCAGCCTTGTTTTGCTGCGTACTCTTGTACCCCTGAAAAGCGACGGTGATGAAAGTATCGATGCCCAGGAGTTTGGACCACTGGGAGAGGCAGCCTTCTTTCTTCTTGTGGGTGTGTTTGCCTGTTGCCGGATCCGAGATTTGCGCGCCTTCGGGGGAGAGAGTGCCGGTGGTGACGGCCGTCATAAGTGGTCCAGCTTGCGTGTTTCCGCGCATGGTCTCGTACGTCGTGATATTGCGCGCAATCTGCGTGAGGTGTACGAACAGCAGCATGAAGGTCCATGTCAGCTGTAACGAACCCCAGGCGTTGGTGATGATGGTCAGAGGGTCCTTGGAGAATAGCGCGCATAGCTCATCCTTCAGTATCGAGCACTGGGCGTCGGTGGGTTCGGGTAAAATCTCGACATATGCGATCGTAAGTCGTATTAGGAAACCGATACCGGCAATCAGGAACAGAACGTAAAGAATGAAGTGCTTATGGTTGTTGAGACCAATGCAGTTGTCGACCCAGGGGCAATGGTGGTCTTCCCGCGCCACACAGCGCCCGCAACGCCGGCAATGCTTGCTCCGGAGTGGTTTGCGTATCATACATACTGTACAGAAGTGCGCTTCGTCGAAAGCGCTATATTCAATTAGCTCCTCAAGCGTCTTCTTCGTCCGGCCGCGACTCCCGCCTTTGGGTATGAAGCCAGGATCCGCGGTCATGGTCATGAAGTAGAAGTATGCACATAGAGTGTACGATGCGGCGAAGGCGAGGTTGAGAAAAGGGTTCGTTGCGTATGTCCAAGGTAGCATATCTAGGATCCAACGTACGCCGACCCAGAAGAGGGTGGCGGCGAAGATGCCAGCGAGGAAGGGTGTTTTGTGCATGGTCTTCATATCGCTCGGAGCCCACCGGAAGAGCTTTTGTACAGAGAACTGTAGAGCGTAGCCGACGATGAGAACGCCGGGTATGCCGAACCAGATGGGTAGGGTGGCGAGCATCCAAAGTTGTAAGCCGCCGAGCGCGAAGGGCCAGAGGAAGAAGAAGCGACTGTAGAACCATCGCCGATCCTTGATGAATGGCAATGGGAAGGTCAGAGGGTTGCCGGCTTCATCAAACCCAGAATCTAACAGCGCTTTGTGCCATTGTCGCTCAGACTTCATCCTTGTCGCAGTCATGGCAGGTGTGTCACCTTCAGGCTCAGCATCAGTGGGCTTGCTGCGCGCGAAGCGGTCGCTACCATATTCGACCAGCTTCTGAATGCAGAGGTAGTTGCCTCTAACCAACGCCCAGTGCAAAGCCGTAAAGCCCATGTCGTCCGTCGCCTGCGTGCTCGCGCCCCATCGGAGCAGCACATCAACACAAGCGCCGAAGCCTTTGTACGCTGCCCACATGAGCGATGTGTGGCCTTGCGAGTCCTGGACGTCGACCGGTATATCCGGCTGGTGGAGCAGGAGCACAAGCTGGAAGACATTGCCATCTAGAGTCGCTGAGTGCAGCAGGTTGTAACCTTGGTCGTCCTTGAGCAGAGCATCTGCGCCGTTCGCTAAAAGCAACGAGACGACCTGGAGATGGCAGCGCTTGCTCGCCCATAGCACAGGTGTCGCTTGCGCATCGCCGCCTCTCGCGTTGACGTCTGCGCCGGATTGCATGAGGAAGTGACAAAGCGCATGATGGCCGTTGATCGCAGCCCACTACCGTCGTATCAGCATCCTCTTGCGATTCCAACCCATCCGAGTCTCCTTACATGCAGCGCTGTGATACCCTGCTCATCCGTCGACTTCGCCGTGTACCGCCCGCTGTCGAACAGCTTTTGTATTGATCGCAGTTCTCCCAATCTCGCCAACTGCATCAAATCCTGCTCTACCGGCAACCTCGGAGGGCTCGCATCCAAGTCGCTGAGCTCCACTTTGTCCAAGCCATCCTTTCCTGGCGAGTTCGATGCGCTGCTCGAGGGTCGGCGGTCATCGGGATTCGTTGATGCGGCGCGTGAAGGCATAGCTGTCGGTGCACTGTGTCGCTAGGGCCCTAAGGGTATCACGGTATGTGCGCCATTATGTGTTAAGCCAGCGAGTGGCAAGTTCGGATGTACCGCGTGTCCGCAGTGGCAGTGCTCGTTCAGCAGGAGGTGTACATCGTATGAGGCATTAGGCCTGAGGCATCATGGAATAATTTCCGCGCTCGCCAACTTCCACACCTCAGATCTTGTTCGTCTCTTCTCAATCATCCTCTCTATGTTGATGCCCGTTCGCTTTGATCCAATACATCTGACGTTCCACCCATTCCATTGAGAAAACCAAGATATGGGCTGGCGGAAGGGGCGGCTTGCTACAGTCCTCTGACCGCAATGCCGCAGCTACGCGGTCGAGCACGCGGTTACCCGTTCAGCTACCACGATTCACGCGGTCGTATCGGAACCCATCACAATATGCGACGGATGATCAGATATGCGCCATACTGCTGCAGTTGTCGAGGACGTGCAGTGCGTGACGATAAGGTACGCGCCAGGCTCCCCCAAAGCTGAACCTCACTTCATCCCACAATGGCCGTTTGTATGTGGAGTCACTGTCACATGCTGTCTCACATTCACTCCCTCTTACGTCCTTGTTCCCTGTACGGAAGCTCCTGTCATTGTCGATTGCACGATTTTCTATTCCTATTCTCTTCGCTGCGTTTCGTCTTCATCTTTCCCACTTTTACCGCAACGTATTTTCTACACCCTCTCGCTTGCTACGTTGCTACTCATGGCGAAGACAGAGCCAAGCCCGATCCTTGGTACAAGCTCTACAAAACCGGAACCGCGAAGCTGGTAAAATGGTTGGCGAACAAGGCAAGCTCGTGTTGCGACATTGCCTCCCTGGTTCGGGGCTGCAACGTGCAGTCCACATCAGGTCCGGACAAGCGGCTCAAATCCTTGCCATCAGTCGAAATTCGCGCACACAAGAGCTCGTTGACTTGGCTAAGGCGATTGGCAAAGCTGACCCACCAGTCGGCATCCCAGCTAGCATTCTTGAAGTCATCAAGGATGTCATCACTGGACGCACGGTATGCGCCGAATGGTACGACTCGCAGCCGCATCGCGACGATCTCGCTAGACAGAACGAAGGGCACGTGTACTTCATCAGCATCTTGAAGCATGTCCAGGACCTACTCACGTCTGTCGCTCACTCACCGACTGCACCAGAAACTGCAGCGAAGAAACAGAAGGCGAAGAAGAAAAGAGTTGTGGTCGAGAACGACGGCTTGAGCAATCTATTCGCCTGTCTCGAGATCGAATAGCCTTCCGGTGCGCCGCTTGGCAAGTCCGCACCTGCGAAGCCTGCCAAAGCTGGTGGCAATAGAAGAGTGGAAGTGGCTGACTTCAAGCTTGAGGGAGGGGAAGAAGACATCGCCTTCGAGCTGTGGTGCTTGTTCCGGGATCTTGACGATGTCCGAACTTTCGTCCGCGAGGCATGGAAAGAATACGCCAAGGGTGATCTTAGCCTGGTCACTACAGGAATGCTCACAGAGACCGCCTTCGGCATAATGCGAAGAGCAAATGAGGAATTCGTTACAGCTCACTCAAAGTACAACAGCTACGCGAAAGTCCTCGACTTTTTGAAAGGCTCGGGATGCGTACCACAAGCACGACTCCCGAAGGACGTTCTGTGACCGGTGAGTCGCCTGCAACATATCAAGCGACCAGCTCCGATGCAGCGCTTCTTTGCACTCTCGCTGCCGCCTTGTTCCCGGCGTTCAAGAAATACGTCAATGAATACAAGGAGCAGGTTGCCCTCGTTCGACAGCTGTTCCCAGACGACCGTCCGGTCGTGATGGCCGGTTACTTCCCCGAATCCAACTCAGCTAATTCTTTCGGCAGTGTTCTCTTGCAGCTGATACCGGAACTTATCGACTTCAGACAAGTTGTTGATGACGGCCGTTACCTTGGGCGCAGTGTAGAGCGGGCTTACGAAGAGTTTGCCAACGGCTTGATATCGGTTACTCGAGGGTGCGAGGTTCCATCTACGACATCATCAAAGGTAACGCGCAGGTTGGCGCGGATTGCATGATCGAGAGTGTTCAAACAACTAACCGGCTAATCAAGTGCCACCGAAACTTCGTCAAGACTTCTGGGGTCGAGGAATTAGATCGGTCCGTGGACAAGCTTTTCGGAAGCCTCGACCGGCAGACGGAGACCTCCTACAAAGTCTTGAAGGCACTCAAGCGTGCCTTTCGGGAGGGAGATGAGGAGTATGTTGCAGGTTTACGCAAGGTCGGCGCACCAATGGCGACGATGTTCATGCTCCTACTTAAGCCAAGCGATAAGACATACAGTACGAAGGTCGAGCTGCACCATGCGGGAGTCCAAATTGCGAACGCATCTCATGTGCTTCTTGCTCTCGCACATCTGTACCAAGCAGTTCGTCATTATGGTCTCGTCACGACGACCTGGGATGACATGGACTTCATCATCGCGAAGCACAGCGCGAAGCAAGCCTACGTCATGAAGTTGAATGCTGGCGCCGATGCTAAAGCCATCGCAAGGCATTACCAGATCTCGCTCGGCGTCTCCGCCTCGAGTTTGGTGCGATCCGGCAAGCAGAAGCTGCCGTCATCTGCCTCGATCTATAGGATTGGGAGGCAGATCAGCATGACTTCTGCATTTATGAGCGCGATGTATGACAAGGCGTATGAGGAGTGATGGAGCGGCGCAGCGATCGACAACGTGCTGCACGCTTTGACCGAGAAGGACGCCTCCGAGACAGCCTCCCAGAGCGCGGCGCACCCGCAGGCGGGCGGCGCAAGGCCTCAGCGCTATACGCCCTTGCAGCTTCTCTCGACTCTCAAGAAGCATAGCATTGCCGACGAGCCGCAACTGAACTTCGACTACATCACGTTCCTCGAGAGTTGCTTCAGTTTGATGACGTCTATCATAAGTTCAGCACGTTGTAACATGCCTCGCGACAGCAAGGTACACCAGATCGAGGTGGGATACGAACTGGTTGACTACCTGCTTTGGGACGCCGCAGAAGCTCTTACAAGTGGTCACCCATCCCAGACAACGGCAATTAAGCATGCTGCTGCAACCATTCAGGGCTTCATCCAGACTGATGGTAAGCGATTCTCGAAGGAAGCGTTCGACCAGTCCAGCGGTCGTATACCCGAGCATAAGAGACACAACTTCGCCAAGCGCACAGAGTCGACGGCGGCGGCTTGAGCGTGAGCGCCTGCGGCCGTTGCGGAAGCATTGAAAGGCGGGTTGTAGAAAACTGGGCTCCGGAGAAGGAGGTAGGCTGCACTGATCCTGTGGAATGTGTAATGCATGGCGATGCTGTCTCGGCGGCGGACGATCGCGACGCATCTAAGTAGGTTCATAGGTGCTCGGATTTCTTTGTTAAAGTTCAAAGCGCGCCAAAGCCTCAATGTCTCAGGTTTATGTCGCTTCTGAGAGCTATGGCTTGCTTGAATCTGTGTGGCATTTGAATATTCGGGTGATCTTTGACTGCTCTGCTGACATTTTTTACTCTTGGATCACAGCTTCTGCAAATCGGCGGGCATGTCGACACCGTTTTCGGACATCGCTGATTGCTACGCTACCTACAAGACCGGCACAAGACAGTTGGTCCGATGGCTTGCCGTGACCGCCGACAGCTGCTCTGACAAGATTCCTGGTCTCTCAAATGGAGCGCATACCGTCACTGTTAGCAAACTCGCTGAGCTCGCCGATAGCATTACAACAGGCCATGACAGTCTTGACATCCCCGCAAGCATCCTGGAGCTTTTCCGCGAAGTGATCAGCCAAAGACAATACTGCGCGGACTGGTATGCAGCTGAGAGTATCGATAATGAGAAAGAGAGCAATGAATCGCACCAGCACTTTGTCGATGCGCTGCAGCAAGTGCACGATAAGTTGAAGACGACGCGAGATCGGCATGTCACTAGACAGCGTCAACGTAACGGAGACGCCGCTTCCGTGCCCGAAGACGAGGAGGCAGCGACAGATCTCGGTAACGCATTCGTACGACTCCAGCTAGAAGTCCCGTCAGCCATACCACTGGGTTCGACTCCAGAGAAGAAGGCGACAGTTGGAAAGACAAAGCAGACTAGGAAGCATCAAGCTGAAGATGAGAACGAACGATTTGCAGTTTGGTGCTTCCTTAAGGATCTCAGAGACCTGCGCAACTTCATCCGCGGCATCTGGCAGGTGCATGCAGATGGCTACTTGAGCCTAATGGTCGCTGCAGTGGTCACTGACTGGGCGCTGAGCATGATGAGGGCCGCGAACGACAAGCTGGAGGAGAGTTTCGACGACTTTGGTGATTACGCCAAGATGCTCGAACACCTAGGGCTCACCTCTGCCGCTGACGTTGACGAGCCTCGTTTCACTATGCGCAAAGGCAACGAGCAAGCGGAAACAGATTCGGACCTGCTATGCCCGGTGGCAGGATCTCTCATGATGAGCCTGATGTACGAGTGCAAGCTCTACGACCAATCCACCACCAACGAAGGTGCGGTAAGCAAGATGCGAACGCAGTGCAGCGGTTTTGTGCCGCAGCATATCTCGGAATACCCTTTTCTCTTGATCCTTGTCGGTCTTATGCCTGACTTGCACCACTTATCCTTCGTTCTGTCTGAGCCGGAGCATGTTTGCGATGAGTTTACCATCGAATGCACCACTCTATTCAAAGCGGAGCGGCTAGCGCCCTGGCTTGTAAGCGCTTGCCAGGCTTATCTTGTTATCACAGAGGTTATGGGTGGATGGCATCCACTCAACCCAGAGGAGGCGTACTCCGATTACCTCAAGCGATCTGGTTCCGCAGTCTTCATGAAGGATGCTGCAGAATAGTATCGTGAGCTGTTTACCAGGCTGGGGATCGAAATTGACGAATATCAAAAGCACAAAGGTCAGTGGGAGCTGCGTACTATGGCTTCCCAAGATCAAATCAACCATTGCCGCGACGTGCTAGAACCGGACTTCGCGCTCGCGAGAAGCTTGGCAGACCAGAAGCGGAAAGATGACCATGAGCTTCGAAGCCATACCAGTTCTCTGAGCTCTCTCGAAGACGGCACCAAGTGGAAACCCGTAGCGCTGATCCAGCGCTTGCCACTCCTCACAGGCAATCGAATCTATGCACAAAAGCAGTGCGTGGAGAGCTTCGGTGTGTATGTTGCTAACGATCTTTGGAAGGTGATTAGCCTGGCTCATCTCAACAGGGCTCTGCAGCATTATGGCTTGGTCTCGTTGGCATGGACGGACATGGAATGGTTTGTCGAGCATCACGGGAAAGAAGAGATGAAAGTGGACATCATCAACCAGCAAGCTAGCGCCGACAATCTCTTCCATCAGTGGTTGCTTGCGACTGGTCGTTCGATCAAGGACTTCGCTTCGGACGGAACTCGTAGCCGACCTGTGATTGCCGACGCCATTAGAAGGCTGCCGTGGATACAGAGCGGCTCGAAGTTCCTTAGGCTGGTGAGGAGCGACTCACACTGGATTCCAAGCTGGGCGGGGTGCGCAAAGACATCGTTTACTCAGCCCTCGAAGAACTCACGACAAAAACGCCTGAAGACGATGGCTCCGGTCCCCGTCGTACTAAGTCCAAGTCCAAGTCCAAGTCCAAGTCTAAGTCCGGAGAGGCGCCACAGATCGGCCAGTTGCAGCTTCTCAGAAAGCTGAAAGAGATATACATCGCCGATGAGCCGGCACTAGACTTCGACTACGTTGGCTACTAGCTCAGTTGCGCTGGGCTGCTCCGCAAGATCAGGCACGCACTGGACGGAATAAGCAAGAACATCCTTTCGAGCTTGAAACTAGACTGCCACATAGTCACAGTCCTGCTCAAAGAGGTTGTGAGATTGGAGAAAGAGAATGAGTCCTTTGACGGCAGCTATATAGCTCATGCGGCCAACGTCGTCCAAAGAGATATCGAGGAGACGGACGACAGTTTCACCAAAGCTGCGGCCCAGGCTGTCAAGCCGTGTTGTGTCCGGAGCCGAGGAAGCGGGCGAACAGCAACGCCAGGCTGAAGACATTATTGAAGGGCAGCCTCTCCCCGTCGTATCGCCGGGCGATGTATAGGCGTTTCCAAATTCAACTAATATGAGGATTCGGTCTTTTAAATCTGCGGCATGAGGCTTAGGCTGTACGGGGTAGGTAGGTCCGTAACGGACAAGAGATAAGAGGCGTGACGCACACTGTGTTGTGCAAGGTCCTGGCCTATCAAAGGGCAGAATCCAATGGCATTGCACTCTTCAACGCTGGGCAATTGCTCGTTCAAGTGCAATATACAGTAAGCATCTACCCTGTCCGCCTCGGCCTGACTTTGACCTTCACCCCTCTGCTCTCCTTGCTTGGTAATCCCACGAAGCAATCCCTCACAGTTTCCAGATCTCTTCTGTAGTCGAAGTCATTCAGCTCGAAATCAAAATGGTGAATCAGTGCGGCAATACCGAGATACATCTCAGCGTAGGCGAGATTGATACCTATGCACTAAAAAGAAGGTTACAGTCATGTATGTCTTATCAATGGGCTGTACGCTCCAGGGTGCTTACGCTACGGCTACCCTTGGAGAAGGTAACGAGGTATTTGTCCAGACGTTCACCACGTTCAGCGGCACGTAGCCAGCGCCCTGGATCAGATGTGCGCGGTTCTGGGAAGATGGCTGGGTCGAAAAGCACGTCCTGCAAAGTCATTTAGATAGGTGTCTGGAAGGTCGTCAGCATCAATGTAGCGTCGATTTGGGTGTTATACTTACGCCGCGTGGTATGACCCATCCGTTGCACTCCAAATCTCTGTTCGGAGCGATCTCAGTCGGCCGATTGGTAACCGGAGCAGCGAACCTTGATCCCTCTTGTACGATAGCTTTCAAAAGTGGTATCTCCTCCAAGGCTCTCCTATCTGGCAGGCCGGCTCGCATGGTCCCATCCAGCTCTCTTCGCAAATGTCGGAGTAAGCCAGGGTTGCGAAGAAGCTCAACCAAAATCACGGTGCTGATTCTTGCCGTCGTTTCTCCGCCCGCGACTAGTAGTACGAACGCTTCGTCTGAAAGGCGCTCCACCGTCTTCTCTGCAAGTGGTAGATTGCTCTGCATGATTCAGTGAAGGATGGTCTTCGCCCTTCCCCTATCGTCAGTGTTGGCAGTCGTAGATGAGGCGAGCTCGTGCTAAACCGCCTTGGATTGCTTGTCCATATCTTCTTTGGCGTCCAGGAAGAGGTTGATGCCTGGAATTAGTCGGTTGATAATGGCGGATGGCAAGCTTTCCATGAGTCTGAACACAAGCGGTAGGTTCTTCCGCAGTGGTACTCCCTCAAACAATTGTGACATGAGTCGCTTCCATTGCGGGGCGAAGTCTGGCTGTTCAAGGCAATTGTACGACCGATCGTAGCAGTACTCTGAAATGACATCCATCGTGAACGCGGTAAGCGCCGCACCAACATCGATTGTCATGTCGTGCTCAGCGCATTCCCTCAGTCTGTAGCACATCAAGTCGACCTTACTGCGCAATTTCGACTCGAGCTCGGCAACCGCACGCTCTGAGAAATAAGGATTGATAGCGCTTCGCCTCTTACGGTGCAGGTCGTGAGGCACGCTTGAGGCAACCGACCCACCACTTCCATTTGCTCTGTTGCTGCGCTCCCATTTGTCTCGCACATGGCCCGGGCCAGTGTAGAGAACGTCGAACCATTCACTGTCCCGGACATGGATCTCTTCCGGGCTTACACGTACGAATGGCCCATAGATGTCGTGCAGGCGGTCGATCTGATAGTTGTACTGACTACCAGGAGTCTTGAGGATGTCAAAATACGCTTCGTACAGGAACGTCGCTGCAGCAAGCCTCGGCCCTGGGAAGTTGTGGAGAGGATGGATGAGCAGTCGGGAAATGCAGATGTACAGCATGTAGAGTGAGAGAGAGCCAGTCCGCTCAGCATCAAAGGTCCATTCTGACCAAGACTGTAGTTTGCGAGCTAGGCAGACGACTGAAGCGATCAGAGGAGGCCGAGATGTGGACATTTCAAGATCTCTATCCTACACTCATTACAAATTCTCCGTGAGGAGGATGATCCACACGAGCCTTCAGACGAGGTGGCCGTACCCTGGGTTAAGCCAGCTTCTATAGAGTCATTCATCAGTGGGCGAAGGATTCAGGATGTCATGCTCTGTCAGCAGCTGAAGCCCTACTACAGTGTGCCACCCCAAAGATCGCGCGTCTGGGCAGCAGCGCATGCTGCATTAACACCCCTCGCCGCGCATAACGACAAGAGTACCAAAAGCAACTTACGTGTTGTAGTTGAGGTTCCAAAGTGAATGGAAGTGTCTCGAGAACAGCAGGAAAGAGCCGCAGGCTGAAGCACAGGTGACGGCAAGTTCCTGCCTTCCGGTTTTTGGCCCCACCCCAGCCTCCAACCACGTCATGCTCAAGACTCGCATGAGATGCCAATTCCCAACACCCAACATCCTATAGCGTTCCAACGCTTCGTGATCTTCAAGCAAGTGATGCTTATCGTAGAGTTCAAGTTCGACCTGCCAACAGACAACTCCCGCCTCTTTACGAATCCTCGCAGACGCCGGCGACTCTCGAACGCGGAACGAGGAGTCATGGCCACAGCTCAGGGTCATGATAGCACGCAGGAAGTTGCAGGATCCGGTGAAGGTCTTCTCAAAGTCATAATGGCTCTACGCGGCCTCGACATATCTACTGAATCGAAATTCGACTTCACGTTGCCGTCTGCTTGCAAGGAATGGCCGGCTCCTCATTATGGGCCAGATTCGCCGCACTCACAACATGCAAAGAAAACTTCGTCTTTACGACGCAAGCGTCGTACTTCCGCAAGCGTATCAAGCAGGCCAGGCAAAGCGCGCAAGCCAAGGGACACGCCTACGAAGAAGGCGAAGCCGGAGCCGTCGCGCGAGCATGGCCCAATACCCAAGCGTGAGATCCCACTGCACCTGCTCAACCTCCCCGGTGAGCTCCGTGACATGATATATGACCTACTTGCCCTCCAAGATGAGCCGGTCTACCCGCAATATCGGCATGTGTACCGAAGCAATCTGCACAGGCGAGGCAACCACAAAGTCATTCGCAGGTATCCGCAGGAGCCTACTTTGGCTCGTGTCAACCATCAAATTCAGCGTGAAGTCCTCTCATACTTCTATGGAGCGAACACGTTCGTCTTCCAGCGCAGCGAAGAACCACTATTGCAAAACTACAGCATGACTGATCCTGTTTGGCTTACGAAGTTCCACGGCAACTGCGCATCCTCAGCGTATCTGAGAATGATTGAGCTTCGATTCGAGATACGCACACGTGAGAAACCGCTTACTCTTACATACGAACTGGAGAGGACGGGGGACGGCCAGATACACATGAAGCATGATCTCGCCCGTACAGATAACTGCCATTGTTTAGAGGATGGTGCAGTGGCGGAGACGATGGTACACGCAAGCATGCATGGAGAGCTGATGCAAGTGGCGGTACTATTGAGCAGGAGGCGAAAAGAGAGTCTGGCCGCGTTGGCGAAGCGTGACAAGGGTGCTGATGGGTTGTTCCGGATGCCGACGGCGAGGTGTCTGTACTGCCGGAAAGAGCACTTGATCTTCGTCAGTGCGGGATGATTCAGGGTGGGCTGCGTGCTTTGACGCTGATGAAGCGAGCAATGGAAGCGACGGCGAAGCTATGCGTTTGAGAGGTGGCATTGGCTTTGCACACAGTGTACTGATGACATTAACTACGATGGCAATCAATGTGTCACCTGGTTAAGCCAGAGCATACCATAGCCTCTGCTGGCTGTTCGGAGCCATGTGAAGCACCCACTGCATGATCAGAAGGGTATCGATTCACATTGCAGCCTTGCGATGCCATGGACCTCACACGGACTGAGTTTTGAGCCACTAACTGCGAATGCATTAGGCACTCGTTACGTTATGCGGCTCCCACATCAGGTCTTTCGGCCAACCTTCAACGCCGCTAACTAATCTTTCTGTCTATCGTGGCACGTCGTTCATCACCGTGCGATTGATTTGCTCGCAGCTTTGGTACCGTTGTCCGCTAGCGATCTGCTGCATAGCTACTATCACGCTACCGCCGTATCTCGGTACCTGCCACCGAGTCTAATCGCATCTCTGTTATAAGCAACACATGGTCTGCCGTCTCGAGGATATTTTGTAAGTACAGTGTGGGTGCTCTTATTGTCTCAAATGATCACGGACCAGTTCTCCGTTCTATGTCTGGAGTGGACACCCAATATTCGACCTGGAGTCGCGGACGCTATGCCAGCGTGGACCATCGGCTTTGGCCGTAGTAACAGGAACTCTAGCTGGAATAATACCCGAGCTGATTAGCAAGAGGCTCAGAAAGTATTGATAAAACGCATAAGCAATTTCTCGCGGAGACAGAACACAGTTGTCGACGTATAGATCTGGCACACGTAGAAATACCTGGTGGGCTCGCCTACGAACGGTTTCGGTCGGGAGGGAGAGCTTGCTGTACGGGTGCACATCGCCGTCCGACCATACAGACGACTCATCTATTGCATCCTCAATCAAAAAGATCTACATGATCTGTGATGGTATGCATGTTTGGTTTCCGCTCGCAAAGCCATCAATCTATGTACCACAAGGGAGCACATTGTCGATGCCGCCATTGCTGGCTATCACTTTCACCAGTCGTCCTTCCTGACCCGCGTCGTTGGACGCCCAGAGCGGGACGTACCCTGAGTGGCTCGATGATCAGCAGGCATTTGCTTCTTCCGTCGTGATAACCCGCCGTTACCAGTAGTGCCGCTATCTGTGGCCTGCTGCACTGCGTCTGGAGGTGATGGATAGACATCCATAGCCTGATCGACACCATCAGCCTCAATCTCTCCACCCGTTCACCTGACTTCTGGTTCCTCTCTGCGACACCTTCATCGGCATACACAGTTCCGTCGACCGCATCAGCATCATTGGCCCCACTCTCGGATTGTTGCTCGTTAGCCTTTTCGTCTCTCCTTCGCCATGCGCAACCAAGGCCTTCGCCTCGTCGTAAATGAAAGATATGTCTCGTTTCCTGCTCGCTTCGCACACATCGCACTGTGGTTCCTGCTCATACAGCGCCACATTCCCGGCCGCGGCCTCTTCCGGTGTCAACAGGTTGTTCACAATCTCGTCTCGACCATACCATTGCAACTTCAGTACTGCATCTCGTTTGCCGTTTCCAAGTCCCAAAGCTTGGGGCTCTGTGATCCGCTCGCCGTGCATCAGTGACATCGTCTCTTAGTGAAAGCCTGGCGAGGTTTCGTTGTACCCGCGTTCAGAATCTTCCCAGTGGCCTTCAGTGGGAAGGCTATTGTGATGTCCGACTTGCTGTTTGACGAAGTAGATAGCGGCCTCCATGTCATTGTCGTATAGGCTAACGTCTGGGTTCTTGGTGCGAACAACGCCACCGGGTAACCCGATTGTGTCGTGATGAGGGCAGCGCAAGATCGCCAACTGCATTTGGTCGTTCAGGATCAAGATCCTGATGGCGCGAACGTACTTTGTCCCTTTGTCAGTCGTAGCTTTTTGGGTCTCCATAACGGACTGTAGGGTGTGGAAACCTCGGCCCACAACGACAGAGATTAGGTTATATGTCATCGTTATGACAAAGACCAAAACCTCCACTCTTACTCATGCAGCTTAGACACTCAAATGAAAGAGAAGAATGCCGTAGTACGTTCGAGAGGTTCCGCGATGCTGCTCCCAAGGTTTCCTACTCCGAGGCATTGTATCCAATGATCTGATGTTGATCAGGACGGTTTGGATCGATGCTTACCTTGAGGGGTGCAAGAAGACAGCGGAAGCGGAAACCAGCACTTATCTAAGTGCGGCGGCAGCAACGGTGTATCGTGAAAGCTGAGAACTCTGCGATGCCAACGTCTAGATCTATATATTCTCACTCTCCAAAATCGGCTTCGCCTCATCCGTCCTCCACCAACTCACCCCCTCCTTGCCAGGGTACTCATACCGATCCATGCTCTCCGGTCTCATCTCCACCGAATACCCCGCCGATGTCGGCGTAGTGTAGTACCCATCCTTAATCACACTCGGATTGAAGAAGTGCTCGTGCAGATGATCCACATACTCCAACACCGACAGCTTCCCGGATACCACGACGTAGTCTATTGTCGACAGGTGCTGTGTGTACTCCGGCAAGCCCACCCCACCACTATGCGGCACGATAGGGATCCCGTATTTCTTCGCTATGAGCATAACGGCCAAGACTTCATTGACACCGCCCATACGGCAAGCGTCGATTTGGCAAACGTCGATGGCGCCTTGGACGATAAGTTGCTTGAAGATGACGCGGTTCTGGCACATCTCGCCTGTGGCTACGCCTATACCGTATGGTTTCAGCGCTTCCCGGATCTGCTTGTGTCCGAACACATCATCCGGTGAGGTAGGCTCCTCGATGAACCAGGGCTTGAATTCGGCTAATTGCTTCATGTACTCGATCGCCTCCGGCACGGACCAGACTTGATTCGCATCAACCATCAAGATATTACCCTTATCGTAGCCGATGACTTCGCGGGCGATGGCTAGACGATGCTTATCTTGTTCCACGGAGGTTCCGACTTTGAGCTTGAAGTGGCGGTAACCTTTCTGCAGTGTTTCTTGCAGCAGACCTTTCATCTTGTCTTCGCCGTAGCCGAGCCAGCCGGCTGAGGTAGTGTAGGCGGGTACTGCGCGATTCTCCTCCGCCTCCTTGATTCGCTGCGCTTTACCTGGTTCTTCCTTCCTGAGCATCTCGATCGCCTCCTCAGGCGTAATGGCATCAGTGATATACCGGAAATCAATACACCCTACAAACTCCTCGGGCGTCATATCTGCCACGATCCTCCATACAGGCTTCCCCAGTGTCTTGGCCCACAAATCCCATATCGCATTGACCAGCGAGCCAAGAGCGAGATGTATGACGCCCTTCTCGGGCCCAATCCACCGTAGATGGCTGTCCGAGACCAAATACCGCCAGGTCTTGCCCCAGTCTGCGACGAGGTCTTCTAGCTTCTTGCCCTTGACGCGCTCGGAGAGGACTTGGATGGCGGAGCAGACGATCTCGTTACCGCGGCCGATGGTGAAGGTCATGCCGTGGCCTGAGTGTTCGGAGTCGGTACGGAGGATCACGTAGGCGGCTGAGTAGTCGCCCGCGGCGTTCATGGCGTCGCTGCCCGTTTTGTCGAGGGAGGTCTAGTTTTGCTGTCAGTATTTGGCCCGTGTGACTGGTGTGGGCTGAGCTGGACTTACTGGGAAGCGGACATCGCGCGTAGTTGCGCCTGTGATCGTCACCATGATTGCTGCTTGGCTCAATGCTGCTGCTGGGGTCAAGATGGGTGTTTAGGAAGGTCAACGTGAGGTTGCTTCGAGTGAGTGAAAATGGATAAGGGGGAGTAGGGGAAGGTAACGGAATCTGCACTCAGCCTTTTCCCATGATCGCCAGGTACTCCCGCCGAATACTTATTCACCTCGCGTGTGATGCATTGTCAATCGCAAACACCCCACCGAGGGGCCATGCCCGGCATAATGTTGCCCGTAAAGGGTCTGGAAGGCTCATATTGGTGGAAATATGTTTCTCCTGCCTACCGAAAGCCGATATCAGGCACCGTAAAAGCCGAAGTTTCGGCGAGTGGAGAGAAAGCCGTCTTCTCAGACCTCACTTTCTCCTTCATCGTTCCTGCCATTCGTGGAAACGCATATCATTTGAATAAATGCCGGGGGAAAGTGTGGCGCTGTAAGCGCCCGTTCGACTCTGTTCGCACAACGCCTGCTCAACCACTTTTACTCAGCTTGTCACCGCCCTCACCCATGTCCTTCGCCTTCTTGGTCTTCATCGGCGCCTTGCGCGTACGTGGCACGTCTTGGACGTCGAAGTAGTCGCCGGCGCGACCTGATATGCTTGATGGGTTGCTGGTCGCACCACTCGCCGCCCCAGTTGCCGCACGGAGGTCTTCCACTTCACTCTGCTCCAGCTCCGGTCTCTTCTTGGGCGGCTTGGTGGTGATC
>Ga0058704_10000342_pt1 | contig 24869 bp, 17 predicted proteins | sample AgamicMgSfe_FD_71363 | JGI IMG/M metagenome (GOLD analysis project Ga0058704, IMG submission 71363) | Agave microbial communities from Guanajuato, Mexico - Mg.Sf.e | ecosystem: Host-associated > Plants > Phyllosphere > Phylloplane/Leaf | place: Guanajuato, Mexico | collected 2012-05-30
CTTGACTCGATGTTGAGATCGCGCTTTTTTTTTTTCCTGTCGTTGGTGTGTGTGTGTGTCTGGGGGTGTGACCGTGTGAAAACTGGGGGTAATCAGGTTGGATTCCGATGTGCTGTGTGTTTTTTTGGTTTGTCTGTTGGGTGCGTTTGCACATTTCGATTTCACGCTTTGGCTTGGTTTTGGTGGACGGATACGTGGGTACCTATGTGAATAGGTGGGTGGATTGTGCTGGCTCGTTTTGGTGGTCGGATATGCTCGTTCTTAAAAAGCAGATGATTCTGTACGGGTATGAGTGACGAGAGTTTAGTTCTCGGAAAGATGGAGCAGTGGTCACTGTTGATGGGCACATTATGATGTTGTCTTTCCTGCTATGTAACGATACAAGTGAAAAAATCCTCTCGCGAAATATCAAGTCGAAGCGAATAATAATCCCGCATCCAATTCATGCACGCTTTTTCAACAGAAAACGCCCAGATACGCCCTGGAATGGTATCGTATTAAGAAGTTGCAACAAACCCGATCGCAAAAGATGAGGAGACTATGCCTTGACGGCATTCGCCTCGGCCGCCTTGACAAAAGCCGCCCGGTCCTCGTTGTCCTTCGCATCAGACTCCTGCCACTGGCTGACGATCTCCGCGCGACGCTTCTCGCTGCGGGGCTCGAACGCCATCTCGAACGCATCGGGCTTGACGATGAGCAAGCTGTTGGACTTGTGGATGGAAGGGACGATGACGTTGCCGTTGACGTCCTTCTTCATGACGAGGTTGAAGCCCCAGAGCATGCCGCCGCAGGCGACGAAGCACTCGTCGCGAGTCACGGATTGCCCAAGGCAGGCGCGCTGGCCCCAGCCGAAGGTCGACATGCCCGTGATGGTGGGGTGTTCGGAGAGGGGCTCGCGGTACGTCGGCCAGCTGGGTTCCAGCCAGCGTTCCGGGCGGTAGTTGTCGGCGTCGGGGTATTTCTTCTCGTTGCGGAGGAAGGCGCTGGGTTGAACGTTAGCGGCGGCACAAAGGGAAGTATAGGTAAGTGGGATGACTTACTAGTCGAGAGGCAGGATACGAGAGCCCTTAGGAATGAGCCAGCCATTGTAGAAGTCGTCCTCCTCAACTTCGTGAGCGACACCGGTGGGCACGTTGGGTCTCCAGCGGAGAGTTTCCTTGATGCAGGCACGGAGCACAGGCATGTTGGGCATGTCGGGAAGCTCGGGCATGCGGCCGCCGCACACTTCATCGATCTCCTCCTGGCATCGCTTCTGCCATTCCGGGTGGTGGAGCATAGCGAGCAAGAAATAGTAGAGCGGGCCGGCGACGGTGAAAATACCCACGAGGGCGATCATGCCAATGGCGGAAGAGGCTTCGTAGTCGCCAGAGAGGTTACCGGTCTTGTCGCCCTCGAGGTAGGTGCGGGTGAACGACGGGCGAGCCTGACCCTTGTTCATGAGGGCGCGCGTGGTAAGCAGTTGGTTCATCCACCACGCCTGTTGCTCGTCGTGACGCTTGCGCTCGGCGATTTTCCACGGGTTGATCGGGAAGGGGAGGTGCCAGAGAGGAGTGACGACGTTGGTGAGGGGACCGGCGGGAGACATCTGCGTCAGAAGACCCCAGGCGCTCTTGGTGCAGTACTCGCTCACGTTCGGGTCGTCCCAGGTGAGCTGGCACATGACCTTGGAGCACATGTCTTCGAGCTGGAAGGCGAAGTTGTCGGGGTCTTCGAGAAGGCGCATGTTCCATCGCTTGCTCTCGTGGTAAAGGGTGCCGTAGTAGCGAGCGTTCGTGGCTTCAGTCAAGTAGGAGTGTGTGAACTTCCTCTGGCGGGCCCAATATTCTGGAGGACAGTTAGTATGCGGGACGAACGTTCGTGTGGCGAAAACGACTTACGGTTCCTGCCCATGAGTGGGAGATATTCCATCGAGCCGTTGGTGCTCTTGGCGTCGAAAAGCGATCGAATCTGCGGTCGGTCGGAGTAGATCTTGCCGCGCTTGACCAGCAAGTCTTCGGCGATCTTCTCATCGGTGACGATGATGAAGTAGTCTCCCAGCATCTGCGTGCGGTACAGCGGTCCGTACGTGTCGGCCCATTCCTTGAACTTGAGCCACATGTACTCGACGGGCAGGTCGTGAATGCGGCCGACCCATGGCACGAGCTCCGGCCCTGGCGGCTCACTCGACTTGTTCTTGTACCATGCCTGTCGTCGTTGGAGGGTGTTGAAGAAGGAGAGTAAGCCGAAGCCCACGAGCGCAACAACCGCGACGGCGAGCGTGACGGGATGCATGGTGGCAAGGAGATTGTCGGTCACGGGAGATGAGGAGACAATCTGGAGGAAGAGGCAGAGGAGAGGAAGATATAACGAGGAGGAAACGGAACTTCGACAGAGTTGAGAATATAAACGAGTGATACGTACCGGATGTCAGCATCCACTAGTGCTCGGCTAACCCACGTTGTTTGACGAGATCGGGATCAGGTCGGTGGGTGGGCGGGACAGGAATATCTCCAGTCCTCGCCCAGTCGGTGCTTCCACACGCCGTGATGGGGGGTCGCGGAGGTACGTAGACCCCAAAGGCACCCGCAAACGTGAACAGAGATCAGATTCCCAGCCATCATACCTCGACGCTCCGGGGGGCCCACTCGCTAATGCTCGGTCATCCGTGCTTCCTGTCTGTTCGTCAGGAATGAGTGGGTCGATCCAATGCAAGGGGGGGCGGCCTAATCACTTTCGTGCCTGTGCTCCCGAGAGCAGATCGGACCCGTAAACCGTCGACGTGGTAGATGTCACGAACCGGCACAAGCCTTGTTGGTCGTGCAACACCAACCGATGCTTGTCGGATGATGATGAACGTTTTGTGGGAGAGAGTGATGATGAGAGAACTCGAACACATCTGTTTCCTGTCGCATTGCTCACGTTGGTCCATCAAACGCTCTTCTGCCAATCAGGCCCAGCTTACGGTGGGTTGTATGGCAGTCAACTAACGTGATTTATTAGCTCGCCGCATTACCAACTCGACGGATACCGGCGTCCGGCGGATGTTACTAGCCCAGGCTTATCATAAGATCGAGGGCGACTGGCCAGCACGTGGATGTGTAATCAGCAGAGTCAGTCGGCTTTGACACGTTCGGTCAAGTCAAGGACGGATGAGTAGGTAGAGTAGGTACACAAACGCACTGCCAGTGTATGAAAAATTCGTCAGGCCATCGAACTTGCGCCTCACCTATCACTGTCCTTGAGACCCTCATCATGTCGAATCTCTTCTTGCTGCAGGAGGCGAGGGCCGCAAGACCGTGAAGTTGTGAACACATTCGCCCGACTCGAATAACTCGGAAATCAAAAGCGTGATGACGGTACGTAGTTGGGCCTCACGGACCACGACCCATCAGACTATCAGTCACTATCAGTCACTATCTGACGCCTCAGCACTGGTGCTTTGCGCCCCACGATCTCACCGGCTCGTCCCCAGAAACTGGTGAGAGTCCGATACCGTACCTGTAACACTCCCACCACTTGGAATACCGGGTGTCTTCGAATCGGGTGACGAAGAGATATCAGTCGACCTTCCCGCGGACCAGACGTAGATCGTAGTGCCGTAGAGACATGACGCCTGCTCGCAGCGCAAACCAGAGAATCCTGGATTCCCGGCCGAGTTCGCCTTTTCTCTCCCGCCCGCGCCACTCCAATCTCCGCTGCAGGAATGTAATGGTGGTGGCCGCCCAGAGTCCTGAGGTCATCCTATATCGACTGTGGCTTGCTCCGGACCAGCCTGCCCCGGCTGCTCCTCAGGCTTACGGTTCATCGGAGGCACGACTGGAGTGGCGCCGTCAGGCACGACTTAGGGAGAACTCAGGACTAGGTGGAGATGCCCGGCGCGGCGCCATCAGTCATGTATCGGATATTGTTATCACTTATTAGGTAATGATACATCCCCACCTCGGTGCTTGCGCTAATCCGCTTACCGTTGACAGGAAGCTTAGCGATGTCAGAAGTCGTGACACCGGACCTCACCGTCCTCACGTGGATTCATGTCTCGTCTCGTCTCGTCTCGTCTCGTCGTCATGATTTGGGTCGGTGCAGGACTCAGGGGAGCACAGATGGTGGAATAATGATTATTGCACCATTACTCAACAATACATACATCATACACCCTCGTCGACGCTCGGCGCTCCCAGACTCCGCTCACTTCAGTGTCGAGGTCATCGGGCTGGCCATGCAGCCGACCGGCCGGACACGATGGTTGTGTAAGGTATTCCTGTGATGAGATCGACCAGATGAAAGGGTCCACCAACCTGCATGTACATGAAGCTCGGAAATTCCCCGTCGTAAGTTGTTCTCTCACAGTTTCTCTCCCTTCTCGCCTCACTTCACATACGTCCATTTATTTCTACAGCAACAATGACGGTTCATGGTATCGAGTCCGAGCCCGTGGGCACCTTCCCTTCGACCGGGTTGGATGTTCTTGTCGTCGGCACCGGTCTCGCCGGTCTGACGGCAGCGATTGAATGTATTCGCAAAGGCCATAGCGTACGCGTACTCGAGCGTGCCGCCTCGATCAACACCTTGGGTGAGTCTGGCACCCATTCGCGGCAAAAGATGTCTTGCGGCTGATCGAAGTTGCAGGTGACATGTACTTCATGGGTCTCCCGGCCACGAGGTTCTTCAAGCACTGGCCGGAGATGAAGGCCGAGTACGACGCCATCGGCCTGCACAACGCCTGGATCGAGACCTTCAAGCATTCCGGCGGTGATGCCATGGTGAAGCCCCTGTACGTCGCCGACCGACTCAAGGCCGCCGGCCTCGACCCGAAGACGCCGCCGGGCACCTTCCAGCTGCGTCCGCTCATCTACAGGATGTTCGTCAAGCAGGTGGAGAGATTGGGCGTCAAGATCGAGTTCAACAGCCGAGTCGTCGACTACTTTGATGACGAGGCCTCGGGCAAGGGTGGCTGTGTCACCGATGACGGCCGCCGGTACGAGGCCGACGTGGTCATCGCCGCTGACGGTGTCGGCTCCAAGTCGCAAAAGTTGGTCGGTGGACAAGTGCGAGCGGTGTCCTCTGGCCGTGCCATGTGGCGAGCGGCGTTCCCTATTGAAAACCTTGACAAGGACCCGGAGGTCAAGGAGCATTTCAAGATGGTGGGTCCGGACGACTCCGAACCCATTGTGCGGACATATCTGGGTCCCGGCACGTACGGCATGACCCTCACACGTCCCGAGACCATGATCTGGATCATCAACCACAATGTAAGCCGTTTCTCGGCCTATCAGTTAGAAGGCCACGCTGACCATTTTAGGCAACCGGCAGTTCGGCGGAGAACTGGAGCAACACGATCGAAGCGAAAGAAGTCCTGGACCACATGGACGAGGGTGTGGGCCCCAACCCGTGGTCACCCATGGTGAAGAAATTGATCGCTTGCACCCCGCCCAAGACCATTGTCAACTTCGAGTTGCTCTGGAGAGATCCCCAGCCCAGCTGGAAGTCCCCGAACTCGCGCGTCATCCAGATCGGTGACGCCGCGCACTCCTTCCTTCCCGCCTCGGGCAACGGCGCCACGCAGGCCATCGAGGACGCTGTCTCCATCGCGTCGTGCCTGCACCTCTGCGGCGGCAAGGACAACGTCCCGGAGGCCGTCGAAGCCCACATCCGATTCCGGTATGACCCTTCCCACCCACAACACCTCCCATGCCTCTCCCCACACTAACACACAATAACCACAGCTTCATCCGCAACGCCTGCGCCCAAAAAGTCGGCTTCTCCAACGCCGAACTCCTCCAAGACACGGACTGGGACAAAGTCAAGTTCGACCCGCGCCGCGCCCAGCCCAAGCACCCCAAGTGGGTCTGGCAGCACGACCCGGAGCCCTACACCTACGAGAACTACGGCAAGAACGTCGAGGCCATGAAGAAGGGCATCCGCTTCGACGAGTCCGACGTCCCGCCCAACTTCCCACCGGGGTACAAGTTCGAGCCCTGGACCATCGATTGGGTCATGGATTGTATGCGGAACAATGTGCCTGTTGATCTGGGTCCCGGGAACTGGGATTAGAGGTCGGCGTAATGGGACGAGAGGTTGGTTGGTGGTGGTGTTGGAAGAGCTCTAGGAGCTTTAGAGACTGTTGTGCGCTGCTCCACATACAGTTAGAAATAAGAATAATCTGGATACCCATTATCCACTCCTCGACTTTTCCTTGAGCAGAGCACAATACGAGCACGTCGGTCTCCGGTTCCGTGATTACCACGCGCCAGATCGTGCACAATGCCATATAACAGGAAGGATCACGAAGCCCAGTCGCCAGGTGATTGCTTTCTGGCTGGCCCACAGCCGAAGAAAAGTTCTCGTTTTTTCGAATAGCGTCCCAGAACCTCTCATCAACGACCGGCTCTGGGACTGCCCTTTTCCTCGCTGGCACGAAAGATTTAGGTTCAAAAGGTAGGTATTGGATAATTGAAAGTACTCCGAATGACGAGAACGGCCAGGCTCATCGACTTGTATCAGTGCGTATCGAGCATTTTGAGATGGTCAATGGCGGTTTACATACATACCTTACTGATGAACACCTTTTGGACCCGGGTCGCTTCCGTGAATGGCATTGCACGATGGTTACTCTGAGCATCTGACACAGCTCCTGCGAAGACGTCCACAGCGCGAATGGGATGCCTGAGCACTGCACTGGTCCTAGAGATGATGATCTCTCGCAAGATGGGACCAGTGTTAGGCGCCCGAGAGCCCTGCGGCTGTACGCGATGAAGTCGTCTCGAAAGAGCCGACGCCAAGTCAAGTGCGCCATAGCCGCAAAGGTAGTCATAAGATGTGACAAGAATGGCGTCGCGCTCGACAGTGGTGCTTCGACTGTGGTGGAAGGTAGGATGTGTGCGCGTCGTCGAGACTTCCAAACTTCCCTGCCACAAACAGGATTATCAGGAAAAAGCAGACGGCGATGTGGATTCACATCCTTGATTGATGACAGATGGATCTACATATTTTAAGGTCTTGGATATTGTACATGTGAATGGAACGGTCATCGGCTGTAACATGCATGCAGAATGATGAACAAACGAACAGTCAAGCGTCTTCAGCCGAATTTCATATCCCATCGTCAATCTGATCCACGACATGGCTCTTCGACCACGCCTGCCAATAGTTGCACGTCTGGCTCATGGTCTGCGGGATCTGCATCTCCCTCCGGACGTCATCCGGCCGCTCGAGGATCGACCAGACGAAGCCGGCGCTCAGGTGCCACGCGGTGTGGCAGTGGAAGGGCCAGGTGCCCGGGTTGTCCTGGTTCCACTGGACGACGAGGTAGTGGCCGGCGAGCAGATTGTGGACGTCGCGCCGTTGGGGGTTGCTCGCTCTGGTGATGCTGCCGTCCCAGCAGTTGCCCCAGGGGCCTTCCGCGCGCTTTGCCTTCTTACTGGGAACGGGGTAGGGGGGGAAGGGCCAGTGTACGCTGCTGTTTTCAGCCTGAGAGCTGCCTTCCTCGTTGCCAAAGACCGTCGTGTTGCTGGCACAAGGACCCTCGGCGAGCACGAACATGTTGTGTCCATGCATGTGCATCGGATGCGGCTGGTTGCCGGTGTTCTCGACGACGAAGCGCAAGCTCTTGCTGTCGCCGTAGTCGTGCACGTTGCGGATCGTGGGGAAGTCGGTCTGTCCATCCTTCACGTCGAGCAGGAGGGGGTCGTTGTAGTCGCCCTGGAACGTGCGGTTGCCCATGTACCACAGCAAGTGGCCTGTCGCGTTGCGTCGGAACTCCAAGGGCAGGACTTCCGTGACGGACGCTTCGGGCGCCGAAATGGGAAAGACAGGGACCGTCTGGTTGAGGGGGTCGTTGCCGCAATACTGGTTGTAGGCGTTGGGACCGGCGGTCGAATTCGGCTGAATCGACTGATCGGCATCCTCGTAGAAGATGGCCGCCTTGGCTTCATCGCCACCCCTCGACGGCCAGCATGGCGGTGGCTTGTACGAACGCATCCACACGGCGTCTCCGGGCTGGCCCGTCGCTTTGACGATGATGTCGTTTCGCTGTCCAACAGCAAGCGTCAGATGATCGGTCTCATACGGCTCGATCGGGACAAAGTCGTTCGCAATGACCGTGAACGTATGGTTGTCGATCGTGAACTTCTCGACGGCGGCGCTCGCTGTGTTGACCACCCGAATGCGGTACGTCTTGCCCGATTTGAAGTTGAACATTGCCCGCGGAGCATTCGGCGTGCAGGTCAGGTTGGTCCTGCTGCAGTCGAAGTCGTTCTTGCCGTTGATGAGGTTGTTGTTGCTTGCGGGAATGACATCGTGAGGCACTGGCATTAAAAGACCCTCGAGTACGTCACTATAGTATTCGTGGTAGAGATCATGGAGTAGTACCGGGCCGAAATCCTCATCGTAGTCGGGGCCGACGTGCGGTCCATATATAACCATCGGGCCCAGCAGGCCGCTGCCATATTGAGAGCTATAATGACTATGCCACCATGAAGTCCCATACATGTCGGCCTGGAAGCGATAGGTGAACGAAGAGCCAGGGGCGATTGGACACTGCTCAAACCCGGGGACGCCATCCATCCATGGTGTGCCTTTCTGAAGGATTCCGTGCCTGACGAATGTTAGTACTGTAGAGCTCGATGCCGCCAAACACGCTCGGACGAGCCTCGTCACTCACTGTGTCCATCGTCAGTAGCTGATCACAATGAGTGGTGAGGGGACAAAGAACTACCCAATGCATCGCAGTTCCTTCATCGCTGATGTTGTTATGAACCTTCACCTCGATCCAGTCTCCCCAATTGGCCTCGATGGTGGGACCTGGGAATTGGTCGTTCACCAGTAAACATGTATTCGCAACACCGTCAGGAGCGCAAGGCACCTTGGAGACCGTCCAGTCGAAGTATCGTGTGACGCCCGTGTGAGGTGTGAAATCGTAGTAGTTGGTGTTCTCTGCGTTGGATGTACCCCATGGCCTTCCATGCGGCAAAGGAGTGTCCGTCAAGAAGTGCGGCAGCCTTGGGGCTTGAGGAGTACCAAGGGCAGACATGGCTGGAGACATTAGCTGCTGGAAACGGTCCACAGTGGTGATACAACTCACTGTTATAACCATCAAGACCACCCATACTGGCAAACTCAGCCCGCGTCGCCAAACCAGCAGTGACCGCCTCGCCGTAAGCAGGCATGGTTGGATAGGTGATGAATTCTGGCGCTGACTACATACGTAGCAAGTTGAGTAGAGTGAAATGGTAAGAGAAAGGAACAGCAGCAGAGTTACTCGTCCGTCACCGCATATAGTAGATACAGGAGTAGATCAAGAACAAGAGCTAAAAGGGATCTTGTTGTGCACGTGCAGTCCACAAGACGTTCTGATATCGACGACCGGAAATATGAGATGATGGATCGGACTTACGTCTGGAGTACAGTAGGATCGCGTACCCGGCCTCGTAAGCTTCTCCCCCCAACAGTGTGAGCGCGTGCGCACGACACGCCTTATCCATAACGCACTAGTAAAAGTACTGAGCTCATCGGCATGGAAGAAGACGTAGTGAGTGGCATATTACCCAGTGACAAGAGCCCGGTTGGAGAGGACGGTCGGCCAGCCGGGGGCCAGGAGAGGTTGATCCCGAGCCGCATCGGTCAGGGTGGAGCTCTCAAAGCTTCCCATATGAAGGCAATCCCGGCGTTGTATGGAGCAATGCCGGTATAAACCCCTGCGAAGAGCTCGGGTTGAGGTACGACTCCGAATGCCTGTCTGTGATCCAACAAGCTGTAGTCGTACTCGAAAGCGATGTGGTGAGCGCGTTGTCGACTGCTAACGGAAATCCGCAGTCAGTGTGGCCGCGATCACTGAACGGGCGCGCCTTGCCAGGGGCTCGATCTTCCTTGCTGAAGAGTGGAAGTCGATGTTGCCTGAGTGTTCTGCATGCCGGTCTTCGGACTCTGCGACGGAGAGGCGCCCCCGAGACTCAAAGGACCGGAGCCACCCACGTACATGCTGGCTGTCAGCACTGTGCATCCCAGTCAGGGGAGAGTGATGGAGATTGCTAATCGTGAATATGACGGGATGATGCCGTGACCGTCACGTTGTCGTCGTGGCATGTCGTTCTGGGTCAAGGTCTCTGGACGAACCACGGATCTACCCTTGCGGAGAAATTGGCCTCCACCGTCAAGCCGCGTACCCGCAGCAGCAGCAGCAGCATTGATCAGCGACGACACAACAGAACAGGGAATATCCTGATCTCCTGCCAATATATGCGTGACGACTATGTGAGATTGCGACTTCTCATCCGCCTGCAAAGGCTGGCGATCAGATCTGGCTTCGTCCGTGTAACGGATGGCCTTCTTGCGTGTCGAGAACGGAACGTTCCTCGAGGAGGTCAGTTCTTGCAACAAATGCATAGAGATACCGTAATTACCGCTCTCCTGACGGCCACAATACCAACACATGCCCCTTTGCAATGACCGCGCATGATGTGAGATGGGAGCGACGGTTAGGAGTGGCTACTTGTGGATCGATCGTGATGGCAGAGTCCGGCCATATCGTCGAGCAGGCCGCAAAACTTCATCAAATCTACATCATGGGTTTGCGTACGCTTTACGAGCTACAGGCTCGTCTGTCTTCACACATCACAGGGAGGCTCACACTCACAAGTAATTGCAACTTTGAGAGGTCCTTGAGTCTCACAGCTTCACAAGACGCCTCTGGCAGGCCAGCATTACTATGGGCAGGGTGAATGTACGTTGCTGCGAAACATAACTTCTGTATCGGTCGTCCAGGAAAGCTCTCCCAGATCGCACATGACTTGGGCCAGGTGTGATAGTGGTGTGACCAAGGTTGAATACTGGCAATTGGCATTGTCTGACCGGAGCGCCGCACATATCCGATTTGCGATTGCCTTCTGAGAGCCCGCGTACCACATCCTCGAAGTGCTGTTGCCATGGTGGCTTGAGTCTGCACTCCCGGGACCTCCATTGGGCGTAGCTATGCACTCCTGGTGGTGCGTATGTACGTGAGCTATGGGAAGTAGTGAATTGAGCTGCGATATGTGTTGTAGTGAAGTCGTTTGGTTGTCGTGGCAGTGCAAACCTCGTGCACCCTTAAGAACCAGCCGAAGCAACACCACGCCGACATCGTGGCAACGCGTCTCACCATCAAACAGCCGTCTGGAAAACGGCAGAAAGCGCATATGCATAACGCAGGACAGTTGTATCATATTGAGGTGCGACATCTCTTGTTGGGTCACACTGTAATCTGACAACCACGTTGGGAGATTCGAACCGCTGTTTCATTCGCGCAGCTATTCACTCCCTTGAAGTGCAATTCTTCCGCAGCAGCAAGTCGAGTAGCTGCATGCAATATCGCTTTCAAGCAAATGCCGTGCCATTGCGCCATCCACACATTCCACTTGACCGCTCTACCTCTTCTTCTTCTCCGCCTCCTTCATGACCTTCTTCACGATTTTCTGCTCCTCAATCAAGAATGCGCGCACGACGCGGTCCTTGACACAGTTGGCGCAGCGACTGCCACCGTACGCACGCTGAACGGTCTTCTTTGGGCGGGAGAGGTTGGCGTATTCGCGGGGACGCCGGGCGGGAATCTATCGACACGAGCATCCGTCAGCTTCTGAAGCCTGGTGTAGAGCATATAGCATGTCGTTCGGACAGGTGCCCTCGTGTGGTGGCCTCGGTGAGCGCATTTTGTGAGGGCATGGGGGACGTACGCCTGGCAACTTTGTACCGCAGTCACCGCACTTTGGCGCGGTACCCTTCTTCTTGATGTGCAGATATCTGAGCTCGCCGCCGGGGGTCTTGATTACGCGGACCTTGTTGGAGACGGTGTTGTACGGTTGTCGCCGGCGCTGTAACATGACCGAATGTCAGTATTCATGCTATCTCTCCTGTGTATCTCCTCTGACAGCAACGCGGGACGGCGCATACGTATGTGAGTCTGTTGGACGGCATCTTGACGGTGTTGCAACTTTGGTCCGGTATGTAGAGTGGGTGGTGTCGTCGCTGGCGCTGGCGGTTGACGAATGTGCATTCAAATCTAGCGCGGTGTGCGGAAATCGAGGGCTTGGCAATCCGTACGTCGGGGGTCAGGCTCCCGAGTCATGCCGGACTGCGGAGCAGAGCAGCCTTGAGTCGCACGCGTTTCCGTATCGAACTTTGCTGTGCGTTTACACGAGCTTGCCACCACCTGCTCCATTCAGAGTACATCACCTCGCTACTCCATCGTAGCTATTGCATTGCGCAGGCCACTGCGCAGCCTTCGACCTATCACCGATCACTCCCCGCCCTACTACAGTGTACCTCGTGGTATCAGTACTAGAGGAAATGCGACAGGCCAGCAGCGCGCTGTAGCCGGACCAGAAATTCTGTCGGCGTGAACGCACGATCACCCGTTATGGCATCTATTCCACCGCCGCCGCCGCCAGGTTGGCAACCTCCGCCGCCCCCAGGTGCACCACCTGGCTTGTCCTCTTCCGCGCCGCCCCCTCCGCCGGGCTACAAGCCCACCGCCGACCCGCAAGCGGCCAAGCTGCAGGAGAAGAAGCAGAAATGGCTGCGTCAGCAACGGCAACGCTTCGCCGAGAAGCGTCGCGGTGGCTTCGTCGAGACCCAGAAGGCCGACATGCCGCCTGAGCATTTGCGGAAGATCGTCAAGGACATCGGCGATGTGTCGCAGAAGAAGTTCAGCAGCGACAAAAGGAGTTACTTGGGTGCGCTGAAGTTCATGCCGCATGCCGTACTGAAGCTACTGGAGAACATGCCGATGCCGTGGGAGAGCGCGAGGGAGGTCAAGGTGCTGTATCATGTCAACGGCTGCTTGACGCTGGTGAACGAGATCCCGCGCGTCGTTGAGCCCATATTCCACGCGCAGTGGGCGACTATGTGGGTGGTCATGAGAAGAGAAAAGAGCGACAGGCGGCACTTTAAGCGCATGCGATTCCCACCTTTCGATGACGAGGAGCCGCCGTTGAGTTGGTCTGAAAACATCGAGGGGGTTGAGCCTCTTGAGCCGATTCAGATGGAGCTGGACGAGGAGGAAGATGCGCCAGTGTTTGAGTGGTTTTACGATCACCGGCCATTATCGGACACGTCCCACGTCAACGGTCCGAGTTACAAGGAGTGGAACCTCACCCTGCCACAGATGGTGACCCTGCATCGCTTGAGCAATCCTCTACTTTCCGACATCTCGGACAAGAACTATTTCCATCTCTTCGACTTACCTGCATTCGCCACTGCGAAGGCGCTCAACGTGGCCATACCGGGTGGCCCGCGCTTCGAGCCATTGTACAAGGACGTGGACCCGAATGACGAAGACTTTGGGGAGTTCAACGCGATAGATCGGATCATCTTCAGAGCGCCGATCCGGACGGAGTACAGAGTTGCATTCCCGTACCTTTACAACAGTCTGCCCAGAAGCGTCAGGCTTGGCACGTACAGCTCGCCGCAAACCGTGTACGTCAAGACCGAGGACCCATCACTACCCGCGTTCTACTTCGACCCAGTCATCAACCCGATCTCGAGTAGATCTGTCGCACCGAAGAACCTTACCATCAGTCACGAAGATGAGATTTTCGGCCGAGGCAGCAACGAGGAGCCTGAGGAGGCAGATGGCGGCTTCAGCCTGCCCGACGAGGTTGAGCCGTTCATGGCTGATGAGGATCTGTACAACGAAGAGACGGCGGCCGCAATTGCACTGTGGTGGGCGCCGTATCCGTTTGACAGGCGCTCCGGCAAGATGGTGCGCGCCCAAGATGTACCCCTCGTCAAGCAGTGGTATCTTGAGCACGTGCCTGCCGGACAGCCAGTCAAGGTCCGGGTCTCCTATCAGAAGCTGCTGAAGACCTTTGTTCTGAACGAGCTGCACAAGAAGCCTGCCAAAGCGCAGAACAAGCAGAATCTCTGCCGAAGTCTGAAAAGCACGAAGTTCTTCCAGCAAACGACCATCGACTGGGTCGAAGCTGGTTTGCAAGTCTGTCGACAGGGATTCAATATGCTCAATTTGCTCATCCACCGTAAAAACCTGACGTATCTGCATCTCGATTACAACTTCAACTTGAAGCCCATCAAAACGCTCACGACCAAAGAAAGAAAGAAGTCTCGTTTTGGCAATGCTTTCCACCTGATGCGTGAAATCTTGCGCCTGACCAAGCTCATCGTTGATGCGCAAGTTCAGTACCGACTGGGCAATATCGACGCCTTCCAGCTTGCGGATGGTATCCTCTACGCCTTCAACCATGTGGGTCAGCTGACCGGCATGTATCGGTACAAGTACAAGCTCATGCATCAGATTCGGTCATGCAAGGATCTGAAGCATCTGATCTACTATCGGTTCAACTCGGGACCCGTGGGAAAGGGACCCGGGTGTGGTTTCTGGGCACCCGCGTGGCGGGTGTGGCTGTTTTTCCTCAGAGGCATCATTCCACTCTTGGAGCGCTGGCTTGGCAATCTGTTGTCAAGGCAGTTCGAGGGCAGACACAGCAAGGGCGTCGCAAAGACGGTTACCAAGCAGCGCGTGGAATCGCATTTCGATCTCGAGCTCCGCGCTTCCGTTATGGCGGACTTGATGGACATGATGCCAGAGGGCGTCAAGCAGAACAAGGTCAACACTGTTCTGCAGCATCTTTCCGAGGCTTGGCGGTGCTGGAAGTCAAACATCCCATGGAAGGTGCCGGGCCTACCCAAGCCGATCGAGGACATCATCTTGCGATACGTCAAGTCCAAGGCCGACTGGTGGGTCAGCGTGGCGCACTACAACCGTGAGCGTATCAGACGCGGTGCGACGGTGGACAAGACGGTAGCTAAGAAAAACCTGGGGCGTCTCACTCGATTGTGGTTGAAGGCGGAGCAGGAGAGACAACACAATTACCTCAAAGACGGTCCGTACGTCAGCACCGAGGAAGGCGTGGCGATCTTCACCACGGCAGTGCATTGGCTGGAGAGCCGCAAATTCCAACCCATCCCTTTCCCATCTGTTTCTTACAAGCATGACACGAAGATTTTGATTCTGGCATTGGAGCGGCTCCGAGAAGCGTACAGCGTCAAGGGACGTCTGAATCAAAGTCAGCGTGAGGAGCTCGCGCTCATCGAGCAAGCCTACGACAGTCCCGGCACTACGCTGGCCAGGATCAAACGCTTCTTGCTGACGCAGCGTGCCTTCAAAGAAGTTGGCATCGACATGAATGACAACTACAGCTCCATCAATCCCGTCTATGACATCGAGCCTATCGAGAAGATCACCGATGCCTACCTTGACCAATATCTTTGGTACCAGGCGGACCAGCGTCGCTTGTTCCCAGCCTGGATCAAGCCTTCAGATTCGGAGGTTCCGCCGTTGCTCACGTACAAGTGGGCGCAGGGCATCAACAACCTGTCTAACGTCTGGTCGGTTGACGAGGGAGAATGCAATGTCATGCTCGAGACTCGCCTGGACAAGGTGTACGAGAAGATCGACATCACGCTCCTCAATCGCTTGCTGCGTCTGATCATGGATCACAACCTCGCGGATTACATCAGCAGCAAGAACAACGTTCAACTCAACTACAAGGACATGAACCATACCAACGCCTACGGTATGATCCGGGGCTTGCAATTCTCGGCGTTCGCCTTCCAGTACTATGGCCTCATCATCGATTTGCTCCTCCTCGGCCTGCAGAGAGCGACGGATATGGCAGGTCCGCCCAATGCGCCCAATGATTTCCTGCAGTATCGTGATCGTGCAGCTGAGGGTAGGCATCCGATCAGACTGTATACCAGGTACATCGACAAGATCTGGATCTTCTTGCGCTTCACATCAGAAGAAAGCAGAGATCTCATTCAGCGATTCTTGACCGAACAGCCGGACCCTAACTTTGAGAACGTGATCGGGTACAAGAACAAGAAGTGCTGGCCGCGGGACTCCCGGATGAGGCTCATGAGACACGATGTCAACCTTGGCCGAGCGGTGTTCTGGGATCTCAAAAACCGTCTTCCCCGGAGTCTGACCACCATTGAATGGGATGACACTTTCGCGAGCGTGTACAGTCGTGACAATCCAAACCTGCTTTTTAGCATGAACGGCTTCGAGGTGAGGATACTGCCGAAGTGCCGGAATCTGCACGATGAGTTTCCTGTTAAGGATTCGGTGTGGGCGCTCGTGGACAATGCGACGAAGGAGCGCACCGCGCACGCTTTCCTCCAAGTCACCGAGGATGATATCCAGAAGTTCAACAACCGCATCCGGCAGATATTGATGTCGAGCGGTAGCACGACCTTCACGAAGATCGCGAACAAGTGGAACACCACGCTCATCGCGCTTTTCACGTACTACCGCGAGGCGGCGGTAAGCACCGTCGGTCTGCTGGACACGATCGTCAAGTGCGAGACAAAGATCCAGACGCGAGTCAAGATCGGATTGAACTCGAAAATGCCATCGCGTTTCCCGCCTGCGGTGTTTTACACACCGAAAGAACTGGGTGGGCTGGGCATGATCTCGGGTAGTCACATTTTGATCCCGACTAGCGACAAAAGATGGAGCAAGCAGACCGACACTGGTGTCACGCACTACCGTGCTGGTATGGGTGGACATGGCGAGGAGGAGACGCTGATTCCGAACATCTTCCGCTACATCATCCCGTGGGAGGCAGAGTTCATCGACTCTCAGCGCGTGTGGACGGAATACAGCCAGAAGAGGCTCGAAGCGAACCAGCAGAACCGGCGCTTGACGCTTGAGGATCTCGAGGACAGCTGGGACCGCGGCCTTCCTCGTATCAACACCTTATTTCAAAAGGACCGGAGCACCCTCTCGTTTGACAAGGGGTTCAGGGCCAGGACGGAGTTCAAGATCTACCAACACATGAAGTCCGCCCCGTTCTGGTGGACATCGCAACGACACGACGGTAAATTGTGGAACCTGAACGCCTACAGGACCGATGTCATCCAGGCACTGGGCGGTGTGGAGACCATCCTGGAACACACCCTGTTCAAAGCAACCGCCTTCCCGTCTTGGGAGGGCTTGTTCTGGGAGAAAGCCAGTGGTTTTGAGGTATGTCCATCGTCTAGATCTCTCCGGGTGCTGTGCAGTTGCTAACGGTCCAACAGGAAAGCATGAAGTTCAAGAAGCTCACCAACGCCCAGCGTTCAGGTTTGAACCAGATCCCCAACAGACGGTTCACTCTGTGGTGGTCTCCCACCATAAACAGGTATTTTCAGTCTTGATCACTTCTGATGTGCACACGTGCTAACCACTGTCTTCCACAGGGCAAACGTCTACGTCGGTTTCCAGGTTCAATTGGACCTGACAGGCATCTTCCTGCACGGAAAGATCCCCACGCTCAAGATCTCGCTCATCCAGATCTTCCGAGCCCATCTTTGGCAGAAGATCCACGAGAGTGTAGTCATGGATCTTTGCCAGGTTTTCGATCAAGAACTCGAGGCACTGGGCATTGAGACGGTGCAGAAAGAGACCATCCATCCCAGAAAGAGCTACAAGATGAACTCATCGTGCGCGGATATTCTGCTCTTTGCTAGCCACAAATGGTCCGTCAGCAACCCGAGCTTGCTTTACGATACCAAGGATAACATGGGCGCCACGACAACCAACAAATTCTGGGTCGACGTACAGCTGCGATACGGCGATTACGACAGTCATGACATCGAGCGGTACGTTCGTGCCAAATACCTGGATTATACCACTGACAGCATGTCCATCTACCCTTCCGCGACGGGGCTGATGATTGGCGTTGATCTGGCGTACAATCTGTACTCGGCTTACGGCCAGTATTTCCCCGGTCTCAAGCAACTGGTCCAGCAGGCCATGGCCAAGATCATGAAGGCCAACCCGGCACTGTATGTGCTGAGAGAGCGCATCCGGAAAGGTCTGCAGCTGTACGCGAGCGAGAGCAACCAGGAGTTCCTCAACAGCCAGAACTACTCGGAACTGTTCAGCAACCAGATCCAGCTATTCATTGACGATACCAACGTCTACCGTGTGACGATCCACAAGACCTTTGAAGGTAACTTGACGACAAAGCCCATCAACGGCGCCATCTTCATTTTCAACCCAAGGACTGGGCAGCTGTTCTTGAAGATTATCCACACCAGCGTTTGGGCTGGACAGAAGCGTCTCGGACAGTTGGCGAAATGGAAGACCGCTGAGGAGGTTGCTGCGCTGATCAGATCGCTGCCAGTCGAGGAACAACCGAAGCAACTCATCGTCACCCGCAAAGGTTTACTAGATCCGCTCGAAGTGCATTTGCTGGACTTTCCGAACATATCCATCCGCGCCTCGGAGCTGCAATTGCCTTTCCAAGCAGCGATGAAGGTCGAGAAGCTGGGTGACATGATACTTCGAGCCACCGAGCCGCAGATGGTGCTTTTCAACCTGTACGATGAATGGCTGAAGAGTATCTCGTCATATACCGCGTTCTCCCGACTGATCCTCATCTTGAGAGCGCTGCATGTCAACCAGGACAAGACGAAGCTGTTGCTGCGGCCAGATAAGAGCGTCATCACTCAGGAACATCACATCTGGCCCACGCTGTCGGATGATGACTGGGTCAAGGTGGAAGTGCAGCTGCGGGATCTAATCCTGAATGACTACGGCAAGAAGAACAATGTCAACACATCCTCTCTGACCAACTCGGAAATCAGGGATATCATTCTCGGCATGGAGATCAGTGCGCCGTCAATGCAGAGACAGCAGGCGGCCGAGATCGAGAAGCAGCAGCAGGAGCAGCAGCAACTGACGGCTGTGACGACCAAGACGCAGAATGTGCAAGGTGAGGAAATGATCGTCACGACTACATCGGCGTACGAGCAGCAGTCCTTTGCCTCCAAAACGGAGTGGCGGACCAGGGCGATCGCGACTGGCAACCTCCGAACCCGGGCCAACAACATCTACATCTCGAGTGAGGACATGCGCGATGACGAGGAGCACTTCACCTATGTGATGCCCAAAAACATCCTCAAACGGTTCATCACGATCTCGGACTTGCGCGTGCAGTGTGCCGGCTACCTATACGGCTCGTCACCGCCGGATAATAAACAGGTCAAGGAGATCAAGTGTATCGTCATGGTGCCACAAGTGGGCGGCACGAGGGATCTGCAGCTCCCACGCAACTTGCCCGAGCACGAAACGCTGGGTCAGATGGAGCCTCTAGGCCTGATCCACACCAGCGCCGGCAACGAGACGAGTTATATGACGGCGCAGGACGTGACGATGCACGCGCGTCTCATGGCCGCGCACGAGACCTGGGATCGCAAAACGGTCACAATGACAGTCAACTTCACGCCGGGCTCCGTCTCGTTGTCCGCGTGGTCGCTCACGCCTTCGGGGTATCAGTGGGGCGCCGAAAACAAGGACTTGTCGTCCGATCAGCCGGCCGGGTTCGCGCCGAATGCCGGATTCGGCGAGAAGAGCCAGTTGTTGCTGTCGGACAAAATCCGAGGCTTCTTCCTTGTGCCGGAGGACGAGCGGTGGAATTGGAGCTTCCTGGGCTCAGGTTTTGCGGATCGCGAGAAAGGTAAGCTGTATGTTGGGGTTGGAGTACCGAGGAGGTTCTACGACGATATCCATCGCCCACTGCACTTCCAGCAATGGGATGCTCTGGAGGATGTATGGGTGGACAGGAGCGATCATCTCGCTTGATCTGAGAAGGGGAGAGGTGGGCGTTGTTGTTCTGCATCGGCGTCTGGGCGTACTGGAGCAGTGGATTCCGACAAACGAACGGGATGTGTATGCTGTCTGTATCGCGTCGGTATCATTAAACTGTATGAAGTTTTCCTTACGTGCGGCGTATTGCAGTGGCGCGAAGTGTGTACAGCGCGTTGGAGCACAAAGCAAATACATGCATATTCTGCAGATGTGCGACCGTCCTGGAATATGCTACATCCTGGCCTGAATCTTCTTCTGCGTGTCTCCAAGCGCGTATTCGTTCCTCGAGATCCGACTACGAACCTTGTCCGCATCGGCAATACTCACGTACTTGGCCTGCGTTGCCGGGTTATAATCAAAGGCTGAAGATGTGACGATCTCCTCGTCAGACAGCTTGCGGTTTCGTTGACCGTCTGCACGCTTGTACACGGTTATCACGACGGCCCCGCCCAGACCGAGATTGTGCTGCAGAGCGACATCAGTGTCGACGAGGCGGTTGTTTGCCCAGCCTCGCAGCTGCCAGCAGAGCTCTGCGCATTGAGCCAGGCCCGTGGCGCCCAACGGGTGGCCCTTGGAGATCAGGCCACCGCTGGGGTTGATGATGGGCCCTTGACCGCCGTACGTAATGTCGCCATTGCGCACCATCTCATGGGCTTTGCCTTGTTCGCAGAAGCCAAGGCCTTCGAGTAGAATGAGCTCGTTTGCCGAAAAGCAGTCGTGCAGCTCGCAGACTCCGATATCTTTTGGACCAACGCCGGCCTCCTTGTATGCCGCCTGCACTGCCCGCTTGGTCATTTCGAAGCCAACAAGGTCCATCGCACTGCGGGAGTATAGCGCTGGCGAGTCCGTCATTAGCTGCTGACCAGCTATGAGGACCGCCCGACCCCTCAACTGTGGCTTTGCATCGAGGAAACGCTGCGAGACAATCACCGCAGCTCCGGCACCGTCGCTCGTTGGGCTACACTGAAGTTTTGTAAGAGGCGCGTGGATCATCGGGGCTTTGAGGATCTCGTCTAAACTGTACTCTTGTCGGAATTGGGCGTATGGGTTTCGCTGGGAGTGCTCGTGACTGATCCTTGCGATCTCGGCAAAGTCTTCATCTCGAGCACCATACCTGTGTCTGCGATTAGCGCACGCTTTGCCGGAAGGCCGACTTTCGTTGCATACTTCTCCATGTACTCCTTTCCTGCATTAGCAAAGTACTGTGCGTTCCGCGGACTGTCATGTTTGCCTCGAGTATCTTCCTAAATGCGAGAAGATTCAGTCGACGGCTCGAACAACCATCAGGTCACTGACCATCATTTGTGTGGATAGTCCCATTGGGCTAGGCCGGTCAGACCAAACGCTCTTGATCATGCCTGGTGACATCTGCTCAAAACCGATGACCAACACACAGTCAGCGGCGCCCGATCGCACTAGCGTTCTCGCCATGTGAAGCCCAGTCGAGCCCGTGGCGCATGCGTTCTGTGCATGAATCAATGGATGCAACTTGACAGGCCTGCTGGATCGTTCCTACGTTGGTATTGTAGATGGGGATCGTGCTCATGCCGAATTGGTAGAATATTCGCTGGCCGCTGGTCGTGTCCCCGTAACAGTAACACGCCACCCCCATCTCCACTTCATCGTAGTTGATTTGGGCGTCGAGCATCGCCTTCACGCCCGCCTCGAAGCCTAGTTCCGGATACTCTCGCTGACGTCTCGGCTTGATCAAGGTCAGTGTCAATACCACGAGGCAATCACGACATTGTCCAAGCAATCACTTCCAAACTCATCAGCATATGAGAGGATCTGTGACCGTGGCATCGATCGACTTACCCTTGATGAACGGCGTTAGGCCGACACCTAGGACGTACGCATCCGTCTGCGGTCGTGGCCCCATCTTGCGCAAGGGTATGCCGAATCAACACAGATAGCGGGTTGTGTCCAACAGTAATCAGTACTTTATGTGTGGATGAATACATATAGGTATGTCTGCTTTTGCCTCGGTGTGAACAGAGGGGTAATGTATGTAGTTGCCTTCTCGCCCCGCACTCTCAAGCTGCACGTGACCGAGGTGGATGTAGGACTTCACAAGCAACAAACACATCACTGTCGGACCACAACACAAGGATGCGCGACCATGTCCGGCCACCCAAGGCTGACGCTCGAAGAGCGCGTCAACATCGCAGAGGGAGAACACAGTGCCTGCGACTCCGACGACCTAGACATGGTTCCAAAGAGGAACAAACCCACCACCCTCGACGACTACATCGATTCCGTCGGTGACAAGATTCAGGATGTGGTGGAGGTTTCATCTGGTGAAAGTGAAAGTGGCGAAAACAAGCGCAAGCGTATGGACTACGGCGTGGAGAAGGGAGAGCGTATCGCCTTCGACGAAGATGAAGACTCGGACACAGCATACAACGACTTCAAGAAGCGCAAGTCGGAAAAGCGGAAGAAGGAGGTCGCGAGTACGCGACGCGCGAAGGCGTCCGTCAAGAACGCCTCCCTTGTAGGGCGAAAGCCCAAGACCGTGATCAAGCTCCATGAAGGGCGCAAAGGCGGCCAGAAGGTGTACGGAGACGATGACGATGACCACGAGGCGCTGATGGAGACGACTCTTCCCGACTACCTCAAGCAGCGGCGCTCCAGCTTCGATCAGCGGCATGAGGACCTCAAGGCTGCCGGCCTGCAGACTCCGCCAGATTTCGAAGACGTCTACTTCTCGGATGACAATCGTGTAGCGCACCTTGAAGAGCGGCCGCGATTGCCACGTTCAATGATTCAAACCGAGTACAAAGATGTGGAGCTCCGCTACTCGCTAGGCGTCGTGCCCGCACCGATCGCGCAGTATCTCAGGCCCTACCAGATCAAAGGCGCCGAGTTCTTGCATGAGCTCTTCGTGTACCAGAATGGTGGTATTCTTGGGGACGACATGGGTTTAGGCAAAACTATTCAAGTCATTGCTTTTCTCACGGCGGCTTTTGGGAAAACGGCAGATGAACGAGACGCCAAGCGTATGCGCAAAATCCGCCGTATGCGTGACGATCGATGGTATCCTCGTGTCTTGATCATCGCTCCCGGTGGACTCATATCGAACTGGAAAAGCGAATTAGATCGATGGGGCTGGTGGGTGACCTACGTGTATCATGGCTCACCATCCGACAAAGCTGATGCAATGGCTGCGGCTGAGAAAGGCCGACTGGAAATCATGATCACTACTTATGCCACATACCGCATGAACCAAAGTGAGGTCAACGGCGTGCGCTGGGATTGTGTCATTGCGGATGAGTGCCATACCATCAAGGAGAAAGGCTCGGAGATTACCAAAGCCATGAACGACATTAACGCTTTGTGCCGTATCGGCCTTTCGGGAACCGCCATTCAGAACAAGTATGAGGAGCTTTGGACCCTCCTCAACTGGTCCAACCCAGGCAAGTTTGGTCCGCTGAGCAACTGGAAGCAGATGATCTGCATCCCTCTTAAGATGGGCCAAAGCCACGATTCGACTGTGCCGCAGCTCGCCAAAGCCCGTCGCACTGCAGAAAAGCTTGTGAAGAACCTGCTCCCGCCGTTCTTCCTACGACGGACCAAGGCGCTCATCGCTCATCAGCTGCCGAAGAAGAGCGATGTAGTCGTCTTCTGCCCGCTCACAGACACGCAAGCAGAAGCCTACGACAATTTCTGCGACTCCGAGCTCGTCCGCACGATTCGCGATGCCTCTGAGCCGTGTACTTGCAATTCTGGTAAGAAGCAGGGATGGTGCTGCTACGCGGAGATCGAAGGTATAGGCAAATGGCAGAACGTCGTGTTCCCTTGCATGATCACATTGCAAAAGCTTGCAAACCATGTCGCGCTACTGATACCGCCTGGTGAGACCGATAAAGAGAAACATGACCGGGAGTTGGAGAAGTTGGAGATCGCTCTCCCCAAGTTGTGGAAAACACTCTATCAGCAACGCGACAACATCCTCAATTTTGCCAACCAGGAGTTCTGCGGCAAGTGGCGGGTCCTCAAGAAGCTTCTCAAGCTGTGGCATAGCAATGACGACAAAGTTCTAGTCTTTAGCCATTCGGTCAGACTACTGCGAATGCTGAATATGCTCTTCAAGGCTACCACGACCTACAATGTCTCCTATCTCGACGGCAGCATGTCCTATGCCGACCGCCAAGCCGCCGTGGACGAGTACAATTCGGACCCGAGTCAATTCGTCTTCCTCATCTCCACCAAAGCTGGCGGGGTCGGTTTGAACATCACGTCGGCAAACAAAGTCGTGGTCGTCGACCCGAACTGGAACCCTTCGTACGATCTCCAGGCGCAGGATCGAGCGTACCGTATCGGCCAGACGCGCGATGTCGACGTCTTCCGACTGGTCAGCAAAGGCACGGTCGAAGAGATCGTGTACGCGCGCCAGATTTACAAGCAACAGCAAGCGAACATCGGCTACAATGCCTCGGTCGAGCGACGGTACTTCAAGGGCGTGCAAGATCAGAAAGAGATGAAGGGGGAGATCTTCGGGCTGCAGAACTTGTTCATGCCGCTTAGCGATAACATCAAACTGCGGGACATCGTCAACAAGACGAACGTCGCCGAAACCCGAGCGGGCGTCGAGATCGCCGGTCTCAATCTCGAAGCGAGTCAGGAGGACGAGGATGGCTTCGGCCCGCTAGCGGACGGTGTCCGGGAGGACGATGCGATGTCACAGCTCGCGGCGGACATCATTGACGCGCCGGCCGCTAAGCGCAAGGCCGCGAAGGAGACGGCGAAACGCAAGGATCCCGTCTCCGCCATCTTGGCCTCGGTCGGGGTGGAGTACACGCACGAGAACGCGGAGGTCATCGGCACGAGCAAGATCGAGACGAAGATTTCCAGCCGAGCGCAGAAGGCGGGTAATGACGTCGACTACGTGGTCGACAAGGCGTTCGGGCGAGGCGAGAGTCAGCTCGACCTTCCGTCCAAGCACGGCGGCGGCGGCGGCGCGGGTCTGGACGGCGCCGACCACGGAGACGGCCTAGGCACGATCCGATATCGATATCAGCCTCCGGAGGCGGTGCGCAGACGGCAATTCTGCACGATGGCACGGCAGTTTGGCTACGAGGATGTGACGGAGTTCGCGCTCGTGGTCGAGGGTTGGACGCAAGAGCAGCGGCGGAATTGTCTGGAGCGGTTTTATCGGGATCGGAGGGCGGAGCTGGCGGGCTAGTGGGCTATTGCGCGCGGTATTCGACAGATTGTTCTCGACTTGATTTATGGGCGTTTTTGGCAAGATCTTGACCAAGTGCGGGAAGAG
>Ga0058704_10000343_pt1 | contig 24848 bp, 24 predicted proteins | sample AgamicMgSfe_FD_71363 | JGI IMG/M metagenome (GOLD analysis project Ga0058704, IMG submission 71363) | Agave microbial communities from Guanajuato, Mexico - Mg.Sf.e | ecosystem: Host-associated > Plants > Phyllosphere > Phylloplane/Leaf | place: Guanajuato, Mexico | collected 2012-05-30
GCTGACGTCCACGCAGCCCGCCGTGGCATCGCACGCGTCGACGCACTGCGTGAAGGTGGAGACGTAGACCATGGACATGTCGCCGCTGGCGTGGTCGATGCCGCATTCGATCTGGAAGGTGCGGCCGGAGCCGAGCGGGGTGGTGTAGAGGGTGGAGTTGCTGGTGGGGCAGGTGAGTTTGGTTGGGGTTGGGGTTGAGGGGGAGGAGGTGGTGGTTGAGAGGGTGGTGGTGGAGAGGGTTGTGGAGAGGGTTGTGGAGGTGAGGAGGGTGGTTGAGAGGGTGGTTGAGGTGGAGGTCGAGGTGGATGGCGTTGTTGAGCTGCTGCTGGTAGTAGATGGAAGGGTTGACTGCTGTGCGGATGATGAGGTGCTGGTCGACGAGGTGCTGCTTGACGAAATGCTGCTTGACGAAATGCTGCTCGATGAAATGCTGCTTGATGAGGTGCTGCTTGACGGGGTACTGCTCGACGGAGTGCTGCTCGACAAAGTGCTGCTTGACGAGGTGCTGGTCGGCGATGTGCTGGTCGACGATGTGCCGATTGAAAAGGCGCTGCTCGACGAGGTGCTGCTTAATAGGGTGCTAGTCGACGAGGTACTGCTTAATAGGGTGCTAGTCGACAAGGTACTGCTTGATAGGGTGCTAGTCGACGAGGTGCTGCTTAATAGGGTGCTAGTCGACAAGGTGCTGCTTGACGAGGTGCTGCTTGAGGAGATGGTGGTCGATGAAGCGCTGGGTGACGAGGTGCTGCTCGACGAAGTGCTAGTTAACGAGGTGCTGGTCGACGAGGTGCTGGTCGACGAGGTGCTGGTCGACGAGGTGCTGGTCGACGAGGTGCTGGTCGACGAGGTGCTGCTTAACGAGGTGCTGGCGGAGGCAGTCGTTATAGTAGAGGTAAAAGCCACTATTGTCGAGTCGGTGCCAGAACTTGAGCTGGAAGAAATTGCTGAGCTACTGCCACCCGCAGCCGAAGAGGTCGATTGCAGTGCGGATGACGTGCTAGTAGAGGCACCAGTACCGAGGGAGGCGGAAGTCGTGGTTAGAGCAGCCGTGTCAGCGCTTGAAGTGGACGAAGGCACCGAGCTGCTGCTGCCGCTGGAAGTCGAAGACGCTGGAACAGAACTGCTTGGAGAAATCGACGACAATGAGTTGATGGAAGCACTTGCAGAGTCGAGTGTGCTTGTAGTCGAAGCTGGTGAAGTGGAGACGGCGCTGTTGGTAGGTGAAGACACTGCAACAGAACTGCTTGGAGAACTCGACGACAATGAGCTGCTGGTAGTACTTGCAGAGTCGATTGTGCTTGTAGTCGAAGCTGGCGGACTGGACGCGGCGCTGCTGGAAGTTGAAGACGCTGCAACAGAACTGCTGGACGATGTTGACAACGCCGAGCTGCTGGACGATGTTGACGACGCCGAGCTGCTGGACGAGCTTGACGACGCCGAACTGCTGGACGGGGTTGACGACGTCGAGCTGCCGGACGGATTCGTAGAGTCAACCACGCTGGTACTCGAAGTCGTCGAACTGGAATCGGCGCTGCTTGACGTAGTGGCAGGAGCTGAGCTGCTCGACGCTGATGTGGATCCGACAGTACTCGTCGATAGAGCAGAAGAGCCCGACGAGCTGGCAGCCGATCCCGTACTGCCCGCAGCCACAGAAGACGACGACGACGACAACGCCGTCGTACTCATCAGCGAAGAAGGACCAGACGACGCCGACGAGCCGATCAGTTTCGCGCCCCAGACGCCATTGCTGATGCTCGCGCCGACGGACGACTTGAGGTAGCATGCGCTGCCGGAGAGCGCGACGTCGACGCAGCCGGTGGTGGTGGCGCACGCGGCGATGCAGTCGGCGAACGTGCGGACGGATTTGCTGGACATGTCGCCTCCGGCGTGGTCGATTCCTGGTCGGGCTTGGTCAGTGGCTATAGGTGGGGGGCAAGGTCTGGGGGGGGCAACTTACCGCATTCGATTAGGAAGGAGAGCCCGTTGGAGATGTAGGTTGTGCTGTTGGAGCCGGGGCATCTGTTGCAAGTTAGTGGCTCTTGAGCTTCGGAAGGTTTGCAATGGAGAGGACTCACGAGACTGCAGAGGCGGACGCAGTGGCGCTGGTTGTGGAGGTGGATGGCGTAGAGCTGACTGAGGACGTCGTGGTGCCGACGATGCTGGTCGTGCTTGTGGAGAGGGTTGACGATGTCGACTGCGTGCCAGTCGAAGTAACGCCAGTCATGCTAGCAGACGAGCCCGACAGGGATGACGACGAAGAAGTTGCGAGCGAGGATGTCCCCGTCGACGACGAGGACGCGCTAGCAAGCAGACGCGCGCCCCAGACTCCATTCGAAATCGGCGCGCCGACCGACGATTTCAGATAACATGCCGAACCCGAGAGCGCGACATCCACGCACTGCGAGTTCTGCGCGCAGGCATCGATACAACCCTGGAAGCTGCCGACGCTCAAGGAAGTGAGGTCACCACCGGAATGGTCGATGCCGCACTCGATGAGGAAGGTCAAGCCATTCGACGTGACTTGAGTGTTGTTCGAGCCAGGACAGGTGACGGGCTGTGAAGCAGTCGCTGAGCTTGACGCAGATGAGGAAGATGCCGTTGCTGAGCCGGACGCGGTGGAGGTTCCAGTAACGGTGGATGTAGTCGAAGTCGTGGTCGAGGCGGAGGTCGAGGCGGCAGACGATGATCCAGACGTTACCAGCTTCGCACCCCAAACTCCCGACGAGCCGACCGCAGCGCCCAGATTCGACTTCAGGTAGCATGCGGTGCCCGAGAGCGAGACGTCGACACACTGCGCGTTCTGGGCACAGGCGTCAATACATTGTTGGAAACTGCCGACGCTCAAAGAGGTCAAGTCACCGCCGGAATGGTCGATCCCGCACTCGACGGTGAAGTTGAGCCCGTTGGACGTGACGATGGTGTTGTTGCTGTTCGGGCACGAGACACCTGTCGCCGAAGAGCCTGCTGCAACCGACGTCGAGGAAGCCGTTCCACTGGTGGTGGTGGTACCACTCGGCGCGACCCAGGTGGTGTTCTTGTAGACGGTCAACCGGTTTCCCGCGCCGCAGAACTCGGCGGTGTTGTTGGCGCAGAGCATGTTGCAGTCGCCTGGGTTGGCGATAGTGGAGCTCGGAGCCAGGCTGTTGCCGCAGTAGCCTGTGAATGTCAGCTGTGCTTGAGTGACAGTACGGCGGTAAAAGACGACTCACACTCGCTTCCATACTCCGTACCGAAGTATTGATACGCGCTGCAGTAGTTGGCGCAGTACTCGAGCGACATGAAGGAACCGGACGTGCCGGCCGCGGAGAGCGCGCGACCCGAGGCCGCTTCCGTGTAGCAGCTTGAGTAGTAGAAGGAGTCGCCGACCACTTCCGGAGTGCCAGGTGGAGGATTGATCGTAGGCGCCACGCTGGCGAAGAGAGAGAGACGATTGTTACCGCCACAAGTCTCGCTCGCGTTGCCGGAACAGGCAACGTTGCAGGAGCTATCGATGACCTGGACCGCCTGGTAGCCGAGTGACGTACCGCAGTAACACTGCGTGCCGTACTCGAGGCCTGCTATCGTGTTTCCGCCCTGGGCACAGGCAGCGGTGCAAGATTCGATGCTGTTGGCGTTGCCGACATATGTCCGGTTGGTCAAGGTCTGGGCCGGTTGGTCAGACCAACAGCCTCTGTAGGTCATGTTGCCCGCATAGGTGTTGTTGTTGACCGAAGCGGTACTGCTGTTGAGCGCCGGGTTGGGGTACGGGTCGTCGCCAGTCTGAACGCGAGGATAGCCGAAATCATACGAGCGATTGTTGTTGCCGTAAAAGTTGTCGATGAAGAGTCGAGCCTGACCCCCGGAGCTGGCCATCATGCATCCACCATCGTGTCCACAGTTGATGAAGTCGACGGTGTCGCAATTGCGTCCCGCCGGATCAGGGCACGAGATTGGGAACGCCTTGATGAAATTGAAGAACCTCTCGTTGCGGTTAGCACCGGTAGTCCCCGGGGCGCATGAAGACGAGTCATCGCCGAGATCTTGTGTGCCACGAGCGTAGTTGATGGCTTTGGCGTTGTAGTTCGCGAGGATGCTCGCTCGGCCACTGTTCACCAGGCTCGCGCCGTACGTCATGGGATAACCTGTGAAGTTGGTATACCCTTCACGGTATACGTCATAAATTGAACACGATGCCGTCGAAAGCGGACGGTCGGTGCTGAGCCAGACGTAGGAGTTGGGATTGCCGACCCAGTAGCTGACCGGAACACGGGTATTGAGCTGCTGACCGATCGCAGCGTAGCGGTGGACCGTCTGTCCCCCGAGACTGTGGCCAGCGACAACGATCTGGTTCAGGTTGGGAAACATCGTTGCGTTGTCGAAATACTGCACCATCTGATCGAGCACCGTGTATGAAGACGTGTTGGTATACTTCGACGGGTATTGGTTGTTACCCCCGGCCGACCATTGTGAGCCTTTCCAGACCAGGCAGCTCGTGGTCGAGCCTTGTCCCGCCTTGAGGCCGTCCACCCACGGATACCCATAGTTCTTGTCATCGCCGTTGGCGAAGTATGGCGCCACAATGGCGACGGAATCCGTGTTGATGTCGGGACTACCCACCTGGGAGAGGGCGCTCAGTGCGTTGGCCTCATAGGTACCCGGGTCTCTGTTCAACCCGTGGATGAAAATGACAGCTCTTTTGAGCTTACTCGGAACCAGGCGCTTCCCGTCTGAGCCGTGATTGATGTAATTGATGAGCGTCAAGTTGTTCTTGATGCCGTCTTGTATTTTCCTGAGCGAAGCAAAGTGGTCAGCGAAACCGTCCAGGAGCAAGGCTTCCGCCAGCACGAGACCAACCAATACGCAATCTCGGCGCCTGGTACCAATGGCAGAGTGTTGTTGATGACATCGCCAGCGTATTGCTGCGCTGAGGAGAGAGTAAGGAGCGAGGCACCAAGTGCAGCGAGCGTAGCGACGAAATGCATAATGAGCGACGAGAGGGAAGTGCGAGATGTAGGAAATCAAGGTGAAAATGAACGCTTCTCCCAGTGCATTCAACGAGAGTATGGCAATGAAGAGCCTCCACCGAAATGAGGCTGCCTGTGCGGGAGAGCGAGGAAGACCTGTAGACGGCAAAGGACCTACTCGCTAGGACGGGCCTTCTGCGTACATATATCGCATCGACGTTGTACGGCAGCAACCACAGGCCCATGCTATCGCTGTGAGTCCATGTTTTGAAGAAGGCTACCTCCTGAGTTCCGCTGCAAACGACAGCGTTGACAACGGTAGGGCATGGTTCTGGCTTCCAGAGGCGTCCACAGCCGCCGTATCGCGCAGTCCAGAACGTACAATCGGCCCCGAAAGCGTAAACTCAGACTCGACTGAGAACTTGCGATGGATCTTCGTCCGCGCTTGGGTTCGAAGAACAGTGAGGGTATCGCGTTGTCAGATAGAGTCATTTGAAGGCCTCGGGGCTATTTTCGCCTTACACTAGCGTAGCCACGTGTTGCTACTGCCGTTTTCGTATATCGCTAGGCCACTCTGGTCGACTCTCCTCAAGACCCCGACTCATTCCGCAGAGCGACTTGACTCGGATGAGCCATGTGAAGGGCGTGGATCGTTGTCGACGGGAGTGTGTCGGTGATCTTTCGAACCTGGACGGTACGGAGGCATCTGGACGTAGTTCTCCTCGGCCTCCGGTCTCAGACCATGTCGACTGCTGGAGCGAGCGGTCTTGCATGACCCAGGGCCACAGGCGGCAAGCCTAGAAACCCTCGTTGCTGTGATAAAGCCATCGAATCTTGTGAACGATGTGGGTGAATCATGGAGTTCAGGAGTCGAAGGACGCGAACCGAACCTTGGCCGCCTCGGAAATTTCCCTCCCGGCGGCTCTCGCCTGTTGGAAAGTGAAAAACCGAACGGCTTCGCGTGGCGTGACTCGTGAGGCTAAGTGAGTCCGATCAACGGCTGCGTGCAGACATGTTTGCTGAGCATCGTATTCGTAGGTAAGTGGTGATACTTCCAAGGTACTTGGCCGGAGACCGCGGGAAAGTGGAGGGAAGACAAGTGCCCAGGTGAGTACTGACCTGGATATCGAAGGTTCGAGTATTTTGGTACACGGTCACGTGACTGTGGGTTTCACTCCCCTTTTGGCAACTCTTCTCACTGTCCTTGAGACTACACCTGCACTCTTACCACGTGGCAAGGATCATGACCTCTGAAGCGGTATAGAGTCTATAGACCGTCTGGCCCGTCTCAAGACCATCTGGCTGAGCAGGCTTTGCGGCCCAGACGCGAATGGATGAAATGGAATGTACGCCATCGAATCACTGAGGGCTGACACAGGCACGTGACAGGGCATATCGTGTGCACATGTACTTCAGTCCCTGGAACTTGCGTGCCGTGCAAAGAGTAATAAAGATGGCCCCTCTCAGAGGGTCCCCGTACTCACGCTGTGTTCTGCCTTCTCTTCCGAGAGCTGAGGCACGCTGTGAACTAGCACACACGAGGCTGCTGCCTGACGTGCCTACTGCCTGCCGGACCTGGCCACGTTTGACAACAGTCCACCCTTCTTGCATTGTCCACGCACACCGGTGACTAGTAAAAACCTGTTTCTTCACGTCTTCTCACCTGCTGCTCTACGTTCTGCTCCACCCAAGACCACATCGGACACCTACATCACCACATACGCCTCCCTCCCCAATCAGAACCAACCAACCCCTCCATCCCGCAGTCTCACCGAAGCGAAAGGGACACACCACCACGAACCCATAAACGGGATGGTGGAAGTGACACGGCGGAGGATAGTACTGTAGACTCTTTCGGCCCAGGCTTGGTGATGAGGGCGGATGTACCTTTCCTCTCAAGCTACATGCATACAATACGTTTCCCATGATTGAGGTGGCCGACAACGAAGGTTATTGTACCACGGAACTAGACCCTACCATGTCTGCATCAGAGGAGCCCAAGGGAGGGAGGCGTCACCATGCAGGCCGTAAAACATGGCACAGTACATACCATTCCAGTTGGAATACAAATTAAGATCCAGTTCGACAGTCTTACATCTATTACTACCAAACAAAAAACAAACCCAGATACCGCGCGCATCAGGAAATGAAAGAACAAAAGCGGGGGTATCCAAGACCACTTTGTCACCACTCCTCCTGCCACAGACTTCTTCGTGTACTGGCCCAGCCAGCGGCGCGGCGCGCCCCGAGAGAATCTAGTTTCCCCCTTACACGCTCTGCTCGGCGCGCGCGGCCTCGTTGTCGACCTTGTTGCGCTGTTGGCGGCCCTTGTCGGACCAGGGGAAGTGAGCGACCGCTTTGGAGCTGGGGTTAGTGGGTGTGGTACGTGATTGAGGAGGGGATAGGTGGAGGTGGGGTGCTTACTGTAAGAATGTTAGCGTGCGCTCTTATGGAAGGGAGGGGGGAAGAGGCGATGACTTACCGAATGAGGAAGAAAGAGTTACTCGGGTCGGCGATACCGGCCAGGGCGTTGTACCTTGAGAGAAGATCTCCATTAGTCCACTGGTTTTTTTTCTGGACGGGAGGCGGGGTGTTCTTGGAAGGGCATACCAGGCCGTGAAGGCGGCAAGGATGCCGAAGACGCCGCCGGCTTTGAGGCAGGCGCTGTTGGGCTCGCCGCCCGCGTGAGTCAGGTAGGCGATGCCGAGCATCAAGAAAGCCATGTCGAGGGTGAAGAAGAGGGTGAAGAAGGCGACGGTGGACCGGATGGTGCACAGCAACAGGAGGAAAGTGAAGATGAACCAGCCCTGGTGTTTCCTTGACGTTAGTGGTCGTGCGGTTGTGCGGGGGACTTATTTACAGAGTGGAGGAACTCACCATCAGGAAAAGACCGAAGGAGTCCAAGAACGGGGCGGCGCCGTCCGCCGTCAGAGTGGCTTCGATCTGGAAACCGCCGGGGGTCAGGATGATGGCGACGGCGATCCAGAAACCACCGTAGGACGAGAGCGCCGTGGCACCGAAAGTGTTGCCGACCGCCATTTCCCTAGATTTACAGTCAGTATCGTTTCAAGACCTCATCGGAGAGATTCCCTATTCGAACCACATGCCAGCAAGAAGCTGGACGAGACCACCGTAGCCAAAGGCCGCACCGATCACCAAACTCGGCCCCGTGATGCCGCGAGTGCCCAGGTTGATGAGGGACAGGACGAACGTGGTCAGGGCGAAGGCGCTGAGGCCGAGGGGCGCCGGGTTGGCGAACTTGCGGTCCTCGGTAGACTTGTACAGACCGGGCTGGAATTCACCGCCGAAGGCCGGGAGGCGGATGCTGTCGCCGGTGTGGGTGTGCGCGAGCCTGCTTGCGCCTTAGTATGTCTATCGAGGCTGATGGAGGTTCCTTATGAATCCATCCGTGGGGTTTTGCTTACGGGTTGCCGCCGTAGTCGTACGGCTTGCGCTGGCGGTGCTGCGCGTGGTCGATGCCGTGCGTGCCGTTCTCCTTTTCCATCATCTCCGCGTTGGTCGCGTTGTGCTCCTGTGCCGTCGACATTGTCGTATCTCTCTCTTTTTTCCTTGTCGTTGTAGAGACCTTGCCGTTCTATGCTGTCGTGACACTGTGCGAGGGGTGCGCGATAGAGTCGAGATGAAGGGTAGATGGACGGGTGGATGGGATGCAGCGCACAGACCGGAGGATGAAAGCAACAACAGCCAAAAGGGGACGGGAGGGGAGGAGTTCGGAGCGCGGCCGAGGTGGTTATTATACCCACTCCCTAGACTCTGAGTAATCATCAAAAAGTGTGTGGGGGAGATCTCTCTGGCTCTGCCGTCTCCATCTGGAGACTGGAGTCAAACTAGTTGGAGAGCGGTGGGGACGGACCAATGGATGAGGCCGGGCAAATTGTCAACGCAATATATCCACGGGACCATCAGGTGCCTCGGTTGGCGTTCGTTTGACGATACGGCTGTTTGTTCATCATCTCATCAATGTAGTACTGTACCGTCTGCAGGTCTCGTATGTAGGATCGATCTCGGGACGGTCAACACGCAAAACGCCCATGGTGTGGTGATTAAAGGGAAAGGTTAGCTCCGGCGGCGCAAAGGAAAGATGGACCTTTGGAATCCAGGACGTCACTGATCACGGAAGTCGCATGATTTCCACGGCGCTTTTGCTGTACCATTCTCACGTGTGATGAGGATGACTGCTGTTGGCTCTGCAATCACACCTGCTATCGTGAGTACATGCTTACAGAGAGATGAACGATCCCTCGCGTAAAAGGGCTCACTATGTAGGAAACGCACAGCGTGCTGCGTGCGGTGTCAGCAATCTGTCGAAACCTGCAGGGTACCATGTATGGCACGAAGGGGATGGACCGAGAGAGCGCCAACCAGAAGAGGCGAGATGAGACCCTTTCTCTGCCGGTCGGTCCCGGCACTCCTGCTGTATCACCCAGTATACCTTAATTCTGACATTGTGTCCCGGGTGGAATAACGACAGAGGCCCGACGGACAGACTGCTGGGCTCTCACGTTGCGGGTGCCGCACAAGCAACGTGCGTGTGCGTGTGCTACTTTCACGTCGCCCGCCCCCATCTGTGTGCGACCCTTCGCCTTTGCCGTCATGAGACAGACCCCCCTTCCCTAAAACAGAACCTAATCAGCAGAAGTCTGTCGATTTGTCACGGGGCTAGGAGGTACCTGGGTAGAATGACAGCATCACCCCGTTCGGCACATCGGTTTTACGTCCTCTCTTCTTCCACTCGCCCCCAGAGTCCCAAACAGACGAAACCTTCAGATCACCTGATCGATAAACCCGCGCAGAGCCTCTCCGCAGAGCCGTCCGGAGGGCCGGCCGGTGTCGAGTCTGTTCCTCACCCCGCGCAGCCCATTGCACACGGAATTGTAGTACGTCGCGGAGTACTCGGACTGTAGAAACGATGCCCTTGTGACCCGCCGGAGAATGAGTTGACGAAAAGGACCCCAGCTTCCTTCCATCGTGCATCTGCATTTCGTTGTTGTGTAGGTATCTTCCTTCTGTCCCGATTGGAGTCTCGGCGGTCATCCGATGCACGTCCTGTCTTGGGAATGTCCGTCATGCGACCCAGACTCCGTCTTGGGACTGTCTCGGCCCGTCATTCGACGCAGTCGTTTGTGCGAAGACAGTAATTGTACATAGGAACATACCGTTGCTCATCATCCCTCCTTTCTTGCGGTCGATTCGGCTTTCTGGAAATGCTTGCAACCGCTCTCGAACATGTTTCTTAAGGACCGCAGCCGACAAGATGTCTGTCTGTTAACGCGTTCATGCCATGATCTGAGCGGAATGAAGCGACTAGACAAATGAGCTTTGGCCAAGGCAACCGCCGACATCACGAAGCCTTGGCGAACGACTGACTACTAAGGTATGTATCAACGCGGTACAAATACAGCTCCATCAGCTACAAGTCTAGTGACAGCGCTCCAAGATTGGTCGATACTTGTCCCTCATTTCGCTTGTTGACGTTGAGAAGCCGCGTGGATGGAAGACGAAAAGCGGCGTGCTGCTACTGGATAGCCATTGCTACTTTTCCCGGATGATTATAGCATATGACACCCGCATCGATGCTTAGGTATCAAGTCATTCGCGAGAGGACGGGCTGGAAAGGGCACCTTGATCGCTTTCACATACACCTCACTAATTCGCAGTCCACCCCCCATCCGCCGTCCAGCACGCCCCATTCACGAACTCGGCGGCATCGTCCGAGCATAGATACGACACCAACTTGGCCATCTTCGCCGTGTCCACGTACGGGGCATGCTCTTCTGGGTCTATCGCGCTTGGTCAGTGAACATCATCCAGGGGGCCTCGACGATGGAGTTTCCACACTGACAGGACCTCCGCATCGTCGCCAAGCCTTCAATGTTGATCCCGTTCCTCAACGCGGACGCGATGTTGGTGTTCATGCTGCCCGCCAGGATCGCATTGCATCGGATGCCTCGTGGGCCGTAGTACACTCCCGTGTTCTTGGTCAAGCCGAGCAGGCCGTGTTTTGACGCGGTGTAACTAAAGGGGGTCAGCATGTACATCGAGTACTGCGAGCGACTGCTGTCCGGGGAGGTCAGGTATCGCTCTCTTCGACCGGTTGCCACAATGCAGGCATTCGAAGCACGCCGTCTTTAGGCGTGCGTGCGAAGGGCCATACCTAACCTCACCGCGGACATCGCCTGCCTAGGTCATGACATACGCAGCGCCTATCGAAGCACTGGTCAGCACATACCGCCCAAGGAGACCGCATTCGTGCCCACAAACCGCTTATAAACCCATGAGCACCCGCGACCGACGCAATGTTGACAATGGCGCCCTTGACATCGTGCTTCAGGAACAGGTTCACTGCTTGCTTGGTGACCATCGCCGGGGCGGTCAGGTTGATGGCGATCACGCGGTCCCATAGGCTTTTGTCGAGGTCTCCGGCTGGGTCAAACCTGGCACTCAAAGGTAAGGATAACGGCCTGCTGGAGCGATGTCCGCAATTCTACCTGTCCATGACGCCGGCGTTGTTGACCTTCGTAGAGAAGCAGATGTGAGATACTACTACACAACAGATCCGCATCAGGAATCCTTACAACGTAATCCAAATGACCGAACTTCTCTTCCGCCTGCTCGAACATATCGTCCAGAGCAGATTCGGACGTGACATCGACGGAGAGAACGAGCGTGCATTCCGGGTATGCCGAAGACACGTTCTCCTTGAAGTCGGCGATGAGATCTGGATTGATGTCGCAGATCACTACGTTCCCGCCCTCGATCAGAAACTTCTCCGCGATCGCTCTTCCCAGGCCGCCGCATGCGCCCGTGATGAGTGCCGTTTTGTTTTTGTGTGCCATGGTGCTGTTTCGGTGGATAGATATGACCAAGACGAGTGTGGAAAAGAGAGAATACTTGTTGATATGACCTCGCAGAAGCGAGAGGAAGAGACAATTGAAGGCGTTACTGACAGTATACTTATTACCTAACAGTACAGTATACATACTGTAGCCCTAGAAGCCAACGTACCACCTGTCACCTGTGACCTGCCTGACCCACATCGCTTATTGACGTTGAATACTGCGTGTTCGCTTGGGTACAAAATGCATGTCAGACTCCCGTTTCGAGCACAAGTCCGTCGTTCAAGGGTTCGTATCGATCAAATATGCGTGTACCTAGGTACCTTATGTTTGGGTTTCAGCTCCGAGATGTATAAGCGCAATCGCTTCCAGCTGGAAAGGCTACGGACGGGTATTTATGTAGGTACATAGATACCTAGGTAGGTAAGCTCGTGCACCAGTAGAGGCTCATCTCGATTCTAGCGACAACGCATTCGAGCATCCTGCTCCTGTATCTGTGTGGTTGGTGTTGGTGCTTATAGGAGTGTGATCAGATCGGATGGGGATTAGACAGATTGCCCCATCCTCCGCCAAGCCCCTCTTTCGGTGCTTCGCGATGCGCGTCCATCAAGCTCCATCTCCCCGCAATCGTCAATGACCCTCCGAGGTACTCGCAAGGCAGACACCTCTCTCTTCCACCATAATATCACTCATCCAACACTCCCCATCGTTTGCACAGTCGACCCCCAGCCAGTCGGTTCAATCGCGCAATGACCGCCGGCTCTCTCGTCAACCGGGAACATGCCTCCCACAACGAAGCCGCTCGCTCGTACTTCGAACACTCGACCGCCAACCGCGTGAACACCGACGTGGTCATCGTCGAAGCGCTGCGAACAGAATACCCCAACCTGCACCTCACCGTCGTCCCGCAATACGGCTGCGATCTGCGCGCCTACGTCGCCGCCGGTCATGCCGCGCTCGCGCCCATCGACAAAGAGAAGGACCGGCTGACATGGCGCGAATTCATCCCGTCGTCCTCTCGTCTCAGCGGGCCTCGAGGATTCCTGGTTGAGGAGGTCAAGTTCGGCAAGTTCTTGCTCGACTGGCAGAACAAAGAGTATGTCGTGTGCATCGCCGACGGTCGAGATGGCGGGGGCGCGTTTCCGCACGTGGTGAATCAATACGTGCTGTCGGCTTCCGTCGAGGCCACCAACAAACTCCTATACGAAGTGGGAGCTTGGGGCAGTGAGCTACACAACCAAATCTGGGTGTTTGACGGCGGACGCTGGCAGAAGAGTGCGGAGCTGTGGGACTCGGTGCAGAAGTCACGTTGGGAGGATGTGATTCTCGACGAGGGCATGAAGCGGAAGATAATCTCCGACGTCGAGAACTTCTTCGATAGCCGAGACACGTACGAGCGACTGAAGGTTCCGTGGAAGCGCGGCGTGATATACCACGGGCCTCCAGGGAACGGTAAGACGATCAGTATCAAAGCGATGGTGAATAGCTTGTACAAGAAGAAGGACCCGGTGCCGACACTGTACGTTCGCACACTGGCGAGCTTCATGGGCCCGGAGTACAGCATCAATCAGATCTTCGCCCTCGCCCGACGCACCGCCCCGTGTTACCTCGTCTTCGAGGATCTCGACAGCATCGTGACGGACCAAGTGCGCTCCTACTTCCTCAACGCCGTCGACGGTAATCCCAGTCCACCAATCCCCCCACGATCAGATGCATCCTGACATCCTTCGCAGGCGTCCAGAAAAACGACGGCATCTTCATGATCGGCTCAACCAACCACCTCGACCGCCTCGACCCGGGCGTCGCCAAACGCCCCTCTCGCTTCGACCGCAAATACCTCTTCCCCAACCCCACCGAGGCCGAGCGCACAAAGTACATGCAATACTGGCGAGCCAAACTCGCCGACAACGACGACGTCGACTTCCCGGACAAACTGTGCCCGGCCATCGCCAAGATCACGTCGGGGTTCTCTTTCGCGTACCTGCAGGAAGCGATGGTCGCGAGCCTGCTCGCCATCGCGAGGGATGGCGATGCGTTTAGTGAGCGGGTGTGTCTGGAGTGTATGCAGGCGGCGCATCAGGAGATTGCGAGTGGGAGGCCTTGTGATAGGGATAGTCAGCGGCCGTTCAAGGGCCTGTATGACTGGCTGTGGACGGTGAGGATGGCGGATGGGGAAGACCCGGGGTTGGACGACTATGTTCTGTGGCGGGAGATCAAGAAACAGGTGCGGATTTTGAGGGAGGAGCTCGGTGATGGTAAAGCCAAAGGATGATGTGTATGGGCATGTTGGGCGATGGCGTATACTTTTGCTATGCTGGGTGTATGGAGGTACAGGATTATGGTGGCAAGAACGGAACGATCGAGACGCGATATACGTTAATGTATAACAGGGATTTGATTGACTCGGTAAAGTGCGAGGACATAGCGCCGCCATGCTACACATCCTTCACACGCGCCCACATTACTTTCAAGCCGCCCTCTGCTTCTCCCGCGCAGCCTTGAACTCCTCCCATCCAGGCGCGTGCAAGCCTTCGGCATCGAAATCGGCGTCTTCAACAACGTCCACATATCGCACTTTCCATTTCCCGATCCGGAACATCAGCATCTTACCGTGGAGGAGGTACTTTGTCACGAGGTCCGGCTGTTGATCCTGAATGCGATCCCAGAGGAGTTGGCCTGCCGCATCCCGGTCCGCGACAGTGCTTGCTCCGTCGTTGCTCCGCGGTCCCCCAGTAGACGTTGTGGCGATGGAGACGCCACCCTTGGTGACGAGACGAGTGCCTTCGGACTTTGTGGTCACGACGCCAGCGTGGTAGAGGATGCGGGAGATGGGTTGACCGATGACCAGAGAGGATGGCACGGTTGTGCGCGGAGTGCTAGCATCACCCGGCCCGATAGATAGTGGCGCGACGCTTGGGTTCCGAAGAGCTTGGTGTTCTTCGCGGGTCCGCGCCGCGCTCGCGGGGCCGTGGACGAGCTCGAGGACTTCGCTGGCTAGGAGGTGCTGGGCCTTGCGTTTGCCGGGCTGGACTGCATGCTCTGCCATGACGGACGTGATGTGCTTTAGAGGCAGGAAGGTGAAGAGCTTTAGATAGCGCTCGACGTCGTTGTCGGAGGAGCGCAGGAGGAACTGCGGAGCATGTTAGCGATGGCTCGGGAAGAAAGGTCAGGAGCTGGGCACTTACACCGTACAGGTCGAATGAGGTGGTCATCGAAGGATCCAGCCATATAGCGTTGCCAGCGCTCTTGCCAAACTTTTCGCCGCGGCTCGTCGTCAAGAGAGGGACGGTAAGGCCCATCGGCATGTTCTCAGGCTCAGGGACGACAGCCTTTCCATCGACAGTGGTGGGTGCGGTATCCTTCTGGGCCATGTATTTCACAGCGTCGATACCAGCGATAATATTGCCGTACTGGTCGCTGCCTCCAATCTGAACTTGCACTGGAATATCCTCGGTTTTGTACATGTGCCACCAGTCCCACGCCTGCAAGAGCGGATACGTGAACTCAGAGAAGGACATCCCATCGCCCTTCTCCAGCTTGTTCCTGACCCTGCAACCTGTATCAGCAAGCAATAGTTACTTATGTACCCCGTCGGCTTGGACTCACTCACGTATCCCTCCCAAGCATAGCACCTATTCTCATGCCGTTGCCCATCATCTTCAGGAAGTCGAGCACATTCACCTTTTCCAGCCATTGCGCATTGTTGAGAAGTTTGTATTGTCCACTTTGTCGCGTTGGCGCAAAGCGCTGCTCTCCAAGACACACCGCCTTGTCCCAAATATCTTCCACTTGCGAATACATCTTCTGGAAATTCTGCGCGTGTGTTGCATCGGCGTGACTCTGACGAGACGTGAGACGCCCCGTGGGATCACCAACTCTTGCTGTCGCCCCTCCTACCAAGGATACTACACTGTGGCCATGGTGAAAGAGCCAGAAGAGGACCATCAGGGGAAGTAGATGGCCCAGATGTAAGGACGGCGCAGTTGGATCGATGCCGGCATAGAAGCCAATTCTTCGCGTTCGGAGGAGCCTGTCCAATACATTACGGTCGCTGTCGCCGGTCAGCAAAGTCTGAAGCATCCCGCTGGCATCAATGAAGACACAGTGCGTACCCAGCGATCTGATTTACATATCCACGCTCCTCCAAAACACTCAAGATGCTGTCTCCGGATGGTGGACTGCTAGCGTGTGAAGTGCTTCGCCGTGGAATTCTGGCAATGGGCCGAACCGCGCATCGCAGACACCCATATTGACCCTGCGCAGCGAAGCGCCTGGCTATGGAGCGCAACATGGGCGCATTGATCCGATCAGCAATGAATCTTGGAGTCTGGTATTCCCAAAACGGAAGTCGAGAGCTTCAGCTTCAGCCGATGAAAAGCCGGAGGGTGCTGCGACCTCCTCGGCTTCGCAACTTCGACTTCACCCACCACCTGCCAGAAGAATATACACATATACATGTAGGTAGCGCGATCTATATCAATCACTCCATGCACAATGTCAATCATGAAGGCTATCTCGGTTTCAGAATTCACATCAGACCCTTCCACGCTGCTTCCATCTGACGTTCCACGTCCATCCCCTTCATCCGATCAATATCTCATCCGTATCACTCATTGCAGCCCGCAACATGCCGACATCTTGCACGCACAAGGCAAACATCAAAACAACAACGCCAAGAGAGGCTGGTGTTTCCCTCCGTTCATTCTGGGCTACGACTTCGCCGGAATCGTCCAATCCCTGCCGGCAGAGAACACCGGAACACTCGAGGAAGGCGACAGAGTCTTCGGCGCGGCAATCGGAGCCTTTGCGGAATACATTTGCGTCAAACATGGCGCGATACGGAAGATCCCAGATCGGCTGAGCAATGAGTTAGCTTGCGCCATGTCCGGACAAGCGGTAAGCTATGCAGCCGTCGTTCACGTTGCCAAAGTGAGAGCCGGGGAGGTCGTCATGGTCAGTGGCGCTAGTGGAGGGCTTGGGAGTGTGTGCTGCATGGTTGCGAAAGCGCTCGGGGCGAAGGTTATCGCGCTCGCTGGTGACGCTGAAAAAGCGGAGCATATGCGGCGAGAGATGCAAGTGGACCACGTCGTGGTGATGGAGGGCGATTGGATGAAAGAAGTCATGAATTTCACGAAGGGCAATGGTGTAGACGTCGTGCTTGATAACACAGGCATGGTGAACGACGCTATCCGATGTCTCGCTTATTTCGGACGGGTCGTGATTCTGGGCTTCGCAGCGCGCCAGGGCGTGATGGAGGATGTCAAGATGAACAAGCTCCTACTCAAATCTGCGACCGTGGTCGGGTATCGCTTCGGTGAGAGCGGGAGGCGCTATTATGATGAGCTTCAGCAGATATGGGCGGGGTACTTGCACATGTTGGAGAGCGAACGACTACGGCCGATGCTGTATGGGAAGTATGATGGGTTGGGAGATATCGGGAGGGCATTGGATGATCTGGCTAAGCGCAAGGTCTACGGAAAGATCGTGGTGGAAGTGGCGACAGTCGACGAGAAGGCAAAGCTTTGAGATGGGTGATTGGACTTACGCAAAGCATTGCTGTTATGCGGCGATCCTTCTCCGGTGAGGCCCGTTGTTGCGATTATCAGCGACTCCTACATCATAACCTGGTCGGCCATCCAGCGCAAGCCAATACTTCCCGCGCAAATATTGCTTGACAAGTACATCGCATCATCGACCTAGAACAAGGCACGACACGATTGCTCATAAGGCTTCCACGATATCATGTAGACTGGGCCGACCTCGATTTCAGACATTCGATCTCTATGGAGGCCGAGGACGCCCAAGGGGCTGCATGCAAGGCTACAGGAGACGGACTTGCACAATTCCGGATCATGGACGACCCATGGCCCGCCATCTTCACCCGCCGCCAATGGAACGCGCCGCTGAAATGCTGTTAGGGAGTCCTTGGAGCGCCCGATGCTCTTTGTGCGTGACGACAGCGATCAGATCCTCGAGGCGTATGCGACCGGCGATGCCCGCGAGAACGTCAGAAGGAAACCCGATGGCCGTATACCCGGCCTATCGGCCTATGAGAGTGGGACAAGTTACCACCATCATGAGCCACACTCTGCAAATAAGATCACGATATGCACCGCAAAGAAACTCTCGAGAGGACGATTGTCGCGGAATCGCTCGAAGCGATGCGAAAACCTCTAAGTGAAAGGACTGCTACCGATCGGGTCATCCATAGACGAGCGCATGCCCATGACATAGCATTGTCAGCCTGGTATCAACGGCTAAGCATACAGATATGCATACAAGACTGCGAAGGCGCCGCGTCACAGACAAAGCCGCAAGAGGCTGTAAAGCGTGGATTGACGATTCGCGGACTCAGTCCGTCCTTAGAGCGGCACTGTCTCCTTCTCTTGCCGCATACACGCGACCACGATGCCTCCAACGCCGAGATGGGCGTGTAGGGTGGGTACATCACAGGTGGACAAGGAAACACGTTGCGTCACAGCTCTTATGCGAAAAGCAGCAGTGGCACGATTGTAATTGGCCTCGTCACATAGGGACGGACAGCCTGTCCGTTACAATCTGATAATAAAAGTACAGAACACATAGTGCTCTCAATTGAACCAGAAGCATCACCCGCTCCAAAACGCCCACCAACCAACACCACTTTTCCATTTCCAAGCTCTCCTCACCTCAATCATACCTCGGCCCATCATCCGCCCCCGGCGTCTCCGCCGCAAACGGCCCAGGCGTCTCCGGAAACCCGCCGCCAGGCGTCTGATACGCCGCGGGCGTTTGATAACTATTGCTACCTCCTCCCCGGAAGCCCCCGGGGGTGGGCTGGTCTCTAAACCCCCCGGGAGTAGGCTGGTCCGCGTACCCTGCCGCGCCGGGGGTGGGCGCGGAATGGAAACCGGGCGTGGCGGCCTCCATGCCCATGCCGCCGCCGTAAGCGGGGGTTTTGGAGCCCGAAGGCGCGGGGGTGCGGCCACCGGGTTGGTTGGCGTTCCAGGTCGATTGCTGGGAGGAATTAGTATCGATAGATGGGTTGAAATGGATAAGATGGACTTACGCCTCCTCCTGCGCCGCCCCACACACTCCCTCCACCGTAGCTCGTCGCTCCGCCGTAGCTCGTCCCGCCTCCGTAAGCCGTTTGCCCGCCGAAGCCAGAACCTCCGTAGGCAGTCTGGCCGCCCGCGTATGCGGGAGTCCTAGCCCCGACGTCCTGTTTCCACGCAGGCGTCCTTCCGCCGCCGCCTCCGCCAGCGGCATACGCAGGCGTGCGCGCGCCTTGCATGGCGAAAGCAGGGGTACGTCCGCCGGCGCCCGTAGCATAACCGGGTGTCCGTCCCGTGCTCGGCGGCGGTCTGCCCATGGTGAGGTTCTGCATGCCCGAATCCATCGCTTTCCCCGTGTTGGGGTCGATGATGTTGAGCATGGCTTTCTTCACCGGGACGATCTTGTTCTTGGCGTGCAGTTCCACCTTCGCCTCCTCGGGACCCGCATCCTTCACGATCCCGATCATACCCTTCTGAGGACCCATCCGGATCTTGACCGTCTTGCCGATTAGGCGATCCCGACCCTTCTGCTGCGGTGGCGGCATGGGCCCGCCCATCGCCCCGGGCTGTTTGAGGGCCGGGTTCATCTTGGACAAGTCGACTCCGCCGCCGGCTTTGCCTCCCTTAGCGGCAACGACCTGGACATTGGAATGTCTGCTGACCCACACGCCGGCGTTCTCGGATCGCTCGCGGTTCTGTGCGAACACGAAGTTGCGATGTAGGTGCAGCACCCGCCCCGACTTTTGCTCGCCGGAATGTTCCTTGATGGTGTCTTCCAGCTTCATCTCACTGCCGTCGCGGTCTGTGGCGACGGCGTTCCGGCGCTTTTCGATCTTGTTCGAAATGTTGCTGGGCAGTAACGTTCGCACAGAGCTGGTCTGGTCAAGAACGCGTAAGCTTTCTCTCGCCACTTGGACAACGCACCCGACTGTCGCAGCATCAAGCTGCACGAGGTCAAGAAGGTCGTATTTGCTGTCAGCCGCCGCACCGCCAGAGTCGGTGGCTTCTCGCAAGTCTTTGCTGAAAACGGTGATTTCTTGCTGGTTGCTATCGGTGAGGATGGTGACACGATCGTCCCTGGTCCGGACGACCATGCCCACTTCATCGGTAAACTTGCTACCTCCGATGACTTTGACATGATCACCTTCCCTGAAGAGCTTCCGCAAATCTTTGATAGGCGCGTCGATGGTGAGACCGGCCAGAGCTCCCATGCCGGGATCGACTCTGACCTTGACGACATCACCGTAGACTTGTATCGAGCGCCCCGTGATACCTTTCTGCTCGCCGCGGAAGACCTCGACCTTGTCACCAGGCAGAAACTCACCCGACCTGCTCTCCTTGAGCGTGGCTGCCAGCGCTTGCAGATCCAGATTTTCCGCCCCGTCCTCAGCTCCCGAGGTTGCGAATCTCGTCACCTCTTCGAGCGTAGGGTTCACGTCTTCAGTCTGCAATGCGCTGATCCTGAAAACATCCTCCAGAAAGCCGTCGACGTAGGTCTTGTTCTGGTAAGTCCATGCATTGGCGCTGAGACCCGGCTGCCTAGTCAGGTACCTGCCGTGACGCTTCTTGGCCTCATTCTCGCTGAACAGACGCGGTGGTGGTCTTTGCACGGACGTCTTGATCCGTTTCCGCTTGTTGGATTCCTCACCTCCAACGACCGGAGCATTGACGTCCTCATTCAGTCCATAATCGAGACGGGGCACCAGCCGGACAGTGACATCAGTCCCGTTGGTTTCTACCTCCTCGACTTTGCCCAGGTCACCCTGATATAAACCTCGCCGAACGCGCACGTACATTCCCGGTTCAAGCTGCTTCTCCTTTCGCGTCTTGAGCAGATCCGGCATTTCATCAAGTGGGATCATGGTCGGCTTGAAGCTCATGTACGCGCCCGTAATGCCCTCGAGCGCCGCCACTACGTCCTCCATCCGGCGGGCTTCCACGTACAGATTACCAGCCATTGGGCTGTTGTGTCCACCACGCTCGAACGCCGAAAATATTTGGACGGGCTCGCGGGAGGCTGCACGCTCGTGGATGCGGGCTTGCAAGGACAGCAGGACCTCCCTCTCCTTGCCGGGCTTGCACTTCATGCGGAAGATGCGGGGATCCTTTTCTCGGTCTGGTAGGAGGAGGCGCTGGGGCACAATGGCCGAGCCTGCGCCGGCCGCGCGCGACTGTCGGCCGTATCGCTCTTTCAGCCGTGCGGCCGTCTCCTCCACGTCGATCTGAAATTCCTGCTCTCGTTGACGGTCGAGCTCCCGATGCTTCCGATCGTCTCTGTCGGCGCCTGGCGGTAACTCTTGCAGGTCGTCGGGATGCATCTCTTCACCGGGCAGGTCCTCATCCTCCTCAGGCTCCTCCTCATCCTCTTCATCAACTTCGGCCTCGACATCGATGAACTGGTTCCGCCGGCTTTTCTTTCGGCGTTTGCGCGACGGTGCTCCCTGCAAGCGTGATTAGCCGGGCATTGACTGTCAACGCATAAAGTGGTTCGCACAATGTCGTCGTCCTCGTCCTCTTCATCCTCATCTTCGTCTTCCTCGTTGTCCTCGTCCTCTTCCTCGTCATTATCGCGCTGCTCTCCATCCTCGTCAGCTCCGACGCGGCGGGCGGCGCCAACTGTCCCTGGCTCTTCATCCTTGAGTGCATCCTCGTCCTCGTCTTTAGGCGGTGATCTATTCCTGACCGATCTCGGAAGCGCGTCGTCGTCGTCTGCGTCAGCATCCACTTGCGGCTTCTCATCAGCTTCGTCGTCCGAGCCGATCTCTGGTGCCGGATTGAAGTCGTCCTCTTCGTCGTCCGGGAAGTCTTGATTTAGTATGCTCGCCATGATGTGGCGGTGTTCTGATGGAAGCTAGTACGAGTATAGTCGCAACACCGTGATGAGGGGACCCCGTCGAATGGTGTATATGACACGGACCGAAGTGCCAGTTGTTGAAGAGCGGTACAGTGGAATGTCTGTGTTCGTGTCGTGGTACCTTCGGTCATTGGTCGCAGCTTGAATGCTACCAGCCGGTCAAACTTCGGCGACTTACGACGGAGCGCTGAGTGAGCCATACCGCCTCATCAACGGATTTTGTGTTGTCTAATCAACTAGTTGTTGTTTTTATTACTCTTATGGCTAGTTTTATCAGTTTTATTACCTTTGTCATCGCCGTCACCGTTGCCTACACACACACACACCTCGTCGTCGTCGTCGCCACCCTATATACGTATACTAGCGCTTGCAATGCTAGCTAGAATAGTCGATCTTAAGCCTTATAAGGAGTCTATCACGCGGTAGCTACATGAAGGCGTGTCAAAAGAGGCCATCTTAGAGCGACTACAAGCGTAGGCGTAGGCTCTTATAACTCGTTAAACACTTAAGAGGCGACTCGCGTAATAGAGCATCTAGGTCCGCGCTCTAAAACACGACTAGCTACTAAAGGCTTGTATAGCCTTCATGTTCTATAGCCTTCGTGTGACTAATGCGACTACCCTTTAGCTTCTTTAAGCGGATAGCTTTAGCGTTAGTAGCTAGCAAACAATATAGCGGATCTGCCTTAGCCTTAGCCTTACGAAGTAGCAGATAGTAGAATAGACGGAAGCGTTTAAAGCCATAGTTCGAGAGGTGCTAGTCTACGAGTACAAGTAAGGGCACATTAAAGACTTTGGCTAGAAGTTCCTTTACAAGTATATATAGAAGTACTATAACATGATTAATTGAGACGTTATCTATAGCATCGCAAAGGAGGTTAATCTAGAGGCGTACTAGCGCCGCTACTACCGTGCCCCTACTTAACAAGGGGTACTCGTAGTACTAGGGCTAAATTACACTTAGTCTATTGACGCGTACTATAAGCTAGAGCATTAGGGCATCTAGATCTACGCTAGCATCGATGTGTACGCGCGCTAGATCATGTGGATCTATATTAGCATCACTAGACGAACCACTATGTCTATACTAGCTTAGTATCTTATAGTAATCAAGGACTATAGGATTAAGCTACTAATGCTCTGTTCGGATTAGGGTGCTAAGACGACGCTTGTTACTAATACGTACTTCTAGCTGTCGCAAGAAGTAGAGCCACGAGTAGAGAGCAAGTTGTAGTTTAGAGACTACTACTAGTATAGCACTAGCAAAAAGAACTAGCGGATCGAGTCTTAGTAGGGACGAATAGTAGGGTAGTCTATTAATCGCTAGCGTAATAGCTTTAAGGCGCTAGAGAAGTCTAGCAATTATAACCCCTACGCGTTAGCTAATCATATTGCTTTTGCCGCTATCTACATTCCGATTCTATGGCATAAAGCGATCGAATTCACTAAGTTATAGAACCTTTACACAATCTGTAAGTAGAATAACCGCCTATACTATATACTAGGGGTACTATATATCCTATATCACTATCTATAAGAGACTAGTACTACGTAGTTCGGGGCTAGCGTTGACTCTAACGATTATCGATTGAGATAGCTATAGGAGGATCTATAAGGATTTAGTAACTACTCTTAGCCAACTCATATAGGGTAACGTACTTGCTAACTCTACCTATAGATATTAATGAATACCTACTATTATAGACGCTTAAATAGTGTAAGCAAGTACTACGTAAGGAGGGCATTCTATTAGAGGTAGTTAATAGTCGCTATAGCAGACAGAAGGGGGAGCGGCTATACTACTAGGCCTTTATTACCTTACGTAACGCTACTCGTTACTATCATAAGATCTAGGCGGAGCTAGTGCTTAAGGAGTCGGCAAAGCCATTTGCTGACAGACGCTAGAGAGAGGGGCGGTAGATCTACTAATAGGTACAAGAAGCCCTTAATAGCTACGTAATCAATAGAGAAGAACTAGAGCTTAACTTCTAAGTACTCGCGCCTTGACTATTAGCTACTGTTTCTATAGACGTTCATCTAGCTCCTACTCTTTTCTACTATTTAGCCTACTACTCGGGTCTATACATATAAACAAGGAAAAACACTAACTTACTTTGTTAGTACTCGTAGTAAGACTTTTTTTCGTAGGTTCCTATGAAAATCGACCTACCTGCTCTCTCTCTCTAATTTTAGCTTCTATCCGATCGATTAGCGTAGCCACGGGTTAGCGTAGATTAATAAAGGACAAGCGGCCCTATACTTTGTACGTAATCGCGCCTTGACTTTATCTAACTCGTTCCGTTTAGATCTTAGCCTACCTGCCCTACTTGCTAATCGTAGCGTTTTAATCATAGCTTCTGTCTACCTACTACACCGCCTTCCCCCTCTTTAAGGCTAGTACTATAGTTGCTTAGTCGAAGTTTTGCGTAGAGTCTAGCGTTAAGCATACTGTCTTCTATAGTGACTATCGCTTCTACCCTTCCTACGGCGGCTCTAATCTAGCTAGTCCTTTAAAGTCCTTTTTTAGGGAGTCTACTACGATTACTAGCGCTAGCGCTAGCGCTAGTACTAGTACTAGTACTAGGGCAAGTTAAGTAAGAGCGCTTTTAGAAAGGGCGCCTTTAGAGATAGCGTAGCTCCTAAGCACCTCTATTAATACTAATCTATAGGGCTATAGGTCATTCGCCTTAGGCGTAGAGGGTCCTTTGCTACTAGATATCGCTAAAGCGGATAGAAGGTAGGGGTTCAAGCTATTAGGCCCTCTACTACTATACGCCTTTACCCGCGCCTTATCTTATCGTATATAAGGCCCTCGCGCGTATGTCAAGTAGCGCTACGGTGCTACTTTAGCGAAGCTAGCGGCTAAAGCAAAGAAGGTGGCGGCGCCGCTAGCGCTACTAAAGCCGTTATCGATCGACCTAAACCTAAAGGTTACTATCTACGTTTAGTATGTTAAGATCTATACGAAGAAAGAGTAAGACCTCTAGTCTTTTGAAGAGGCTTGTTACGATCCTACGGGTAGGGTCACGGGTTTAGAGCTTGTAGAGCGAGAAAGTATCAAGCAGTGTAGTGTGGGAAGGTATGATGATTCTGAATGGTCTTCCACCTTTCAGTAAGATTGCAACTTAGGTTGAACACAATGCCAGATAAGCTGCCATTGT
>Ga0058704_10000344_pt1 | contig 24787 bp, 22 predicted proteins | sample AgamicMgSfe_FD_71363 | JGI IMG/M metagenome (GOLD analysis project Ga0058704, IMG submission 71363) | Agave microbial communities from Guanajuato, Mexico - Mg.Sf.e | ecosystem: Host-associated > Plants > Phyllosphere > Phylloplane/Leaf | place: Guanajuato, Mexico | collected 2012-05-30
CCATACCCCAACCTAACCCCACCACCACCACCACCTGCCGCCTCTTCAAGCGGTCAGAGTCAGACGAGGCTTCGTCGCCTACCGCCACCCATCGCACCTAGGGTGCCGTCTTCGCGCACGCAGGCGGAGAGCGCGAAATTGGACGAGATGGCTAGAGGCGAGGTACCAGAGGACATACTAGGCGGTCGCAGTCTCCGTGGGCAGGCTGGAGATAATCGGCTTTACTGATCCGACAGGGCTCATAAGACGACAGCGTTTCGATTAAGTAGGAGGAGCATGAGGCATCTCACAGCGTTTCGCGCTTGTGAGGATGTGGAGGGAAGTAGGGGGAGAGTACATGGTGTGCATCTCGCAGCGTTTCGCGCTTGCGGTGATGGATGAGAGGATGGTTGAAGGAACAAGATGGGTAGCGTGCAGAGCTGCGCAAGAGGCGACTATTGGTGGGAGGACCGCTGTCTGTACTGTTGAAGTTGGACGGCGGAGAACTGTCTTAGTGGCCAACGCAGTAGATATCAGTTAAATGCATCGCTTCATACCAAATTATGTCGTCCTCCATTTCGTGACTACGATGTTCCATTAGCAAGTGTCGTACCCTGCATAGTACAAGCTGTCCACACCCTTCGTAGCCACCTAGACAACCATCAGCTTGCCAATGCGTGTGAGATCATGGCGAATGTCTGGAAACTCATCGGCTTGTTTATAACATCTATGCACTCTATAATGCATGCTTGAATTCCTGATACGCGTCTCCACTACCGTACCTTGGCGCCAGAGTGTAGCTTGGCCGCTCATCATGTACTGCAAATTCAAGGTCCTTCGGTCTAGTGGCTAGTCATTAAAACCGCTCACATGATCACCTCGTTCGCCACATCCCGCTTCAACTCCTTGTACGGCAAGCACACGCAGTTCTGCACCCGCACTTCGTCGCCTACCGCACACTCCTTGCCTAGGATGGTGATACTCTGCACCTTCACACCATTTTTGACCACACTAGTGCTGTGCTCCCTGACCGGCGTTGGCGTACCCTCCACTCTCGCCCACGCACCCACGCGGCTAGACCACCCGATGATGGCGTATAGCACACAAGCATCGTGCCGGATCTCAGCATCCTCAAGCACGATAGCCTCCTTGATCCGCACACCTGCGCCGATGGTGGCACGTGGGCCGATCGAGACGTTGGGTCCAAGCTTGGCGGTCGGGTCGACATGCGCTGAGGGGTGAATGAAGACAGGCGGGAGAATGGTGGCCGAGGGTTTCGCAAGCTCCTCGGACTGTGTCTGGAAGGCTTTCATTAGGTACAGCGCATTAGCCGGCACGGCAGAGCCAGCGGTCTTGATCTGGCGCCAGAAGTCCTTAGTCTCGAGGACGTAGAATTGGCGGCTGTCGGCCAGGTCGGAGAGGATGTCCTGCTCCAGACGTATCATCTCCGTCTTCTCTCCGTCCTCGTCGTCATGGTCTTGTACCCATGATTGGTCCAACGCCTCTGAACTCGGATAGCTGACCAGTCTCGGACGGTCCGCACGCCGCTTCATCGCGCTCTTAATGCTTGGGAAGATGGCCTCGGTCGCGAAGAGGTAGACACCGCAGTTGATGAGGTTCGAGATATGGCTCTCCGGCTTCTCCACATAATGCAGCACCCTCTTGCTATGCGCATCACTGACAATACACCCAAAGTTCGTCGCCGCCTCATTCGGCACCCTCGTCCCCAGTATCACAGCCTCTGCATCCTTCTCCTCAAACAACCGCAGCATGTTCTCCAACGGGAAGGAGCAGCACACATCGGCGTTGAGCACGAAGAAGCGGTCGGGTCGGCCTTTAAGGATGGCATCGCGGAAGTGGTAGAGGCCGCCGGCGGTGCCGAGGGCTTGGTACTCGCGCAGGTAGCGGACGGAGATGTTGGGGCAGGTGCGCGAGCAGTCTTTGATGAAGTCGCGGAAGACGGACTCGTCGTAGTAGCCGACGATGAAGACCTCGCGGATCTCGGGCACTTTGGCGACGGCGGCGAAGCAGTGCGAGATGATCGGGTGGCCGGCGACTTCGAAGAGGGGCTGCCAACAACATACTGTCAGTGAGAGATGGGTTGCAGTGGTATGATGGCTTGTGTACCTTGGGCAGGTCCAAAGACAGCGGTCTGAACCTCGTCCCTCTACTTGGACCGCCGACGAGTATGACAGCCTTCGTAGTCTTCGCTGCGCCGCCCTTACCGCGCGTGGGAAGCTGGAGTGTTGCCATGATCGCCTTGAGCTGTAAATCGTCTCGAGCTGTTGCTTCGAAGAGCCTCGGCTAGGTATAGACGTCTGCCAGTCCTGCAATCCCTGGGTGCAGATTCGCTCCTGCTTCGTCGTAAGATGCTGTTTGATTGCGATCGTTGATCCAATGCTGAAATGCCGCAAAATGCAAGCTGTCACAGTGTCATCTATACCGTACGTCTCTCACATTGAGCTTCGTGTACTTTTCGAGTGCCCCGCATATCGGTGAAACAGGACCCTGCAGCAGCGCCCGCTAGCGCCGTGGATCACTTCACAAGCCCTAACGGTCAGCCACGCGCTGTTCCTCTTGAACCTCACCTCGGACGAACTCCCAGTATCTCCTACCATCGCCATATGGCCACGTTGAGGCCGCGAAAGAGCATGTCAACATCTCGGAGAAATAGAGCATCGTTACCGACTTCAAGAAGGGCCAAAAAACTGCACAGGAGCTGGAAAGGACAAGAGGATACCGCGCGCAAATCCAGCTTCAAGAGGAGAGCAGCGTGAACCTCCGTCAACTTTCGTGAAGTACGCGCCACCAATATCATCAACTCCTTATCGAGCCATGATTAATGCTCTAGAATCAAGAAATGTAATGGGCAAGCTGCAGTGGTGCGACGTCTCCACCAGCATTGGAGATGAGTCACTGCGCGCTTTCACGGCTTGGCCACGGTGTCCTATCTTCACAGCTATGTGAGTCTGGTGCTGAAAGCTGGTAGAGGTCGTGAAATGGTTGTGAGCAGGGCTACATGCACGATGTTCCTCGTTTGTCTCATCTTCATGTACGAATGCCGCTACAAGCGCTTAACGAACATGCTGAGATGGAGACAGCCTTTCCCACTGCCTTCGCTATCTTCGCAGGCGGCGACCATAATATTAACCAGTCTTGGCGTCAGTAACTGTCTCCTCCACAGGAATCTGGACAAGTGAAGGTCCAATCCCCTTAACTGAAGTCCGATCCTTCACGCTGCCTTCCGTGAACCCACGATGTCCCCAATCTTCTGCTTCTCTGTCATGGCGCTGACGGCCAGCACATAAAGCCCGCACCTCCCTCTCCCTTTCGTGACTATCCATCTTTCTTCACTCTGACTTCTTCGCATGCACACCCTTCCAGCTTTTTGGAACCTCTTCATGAGCATACCCTTTCACCTTGGCCACGAGAGTCACTCGCTTGTCCGGGCATTTGTTCGTTGCGATCACCGGGTTCGAAGACAGTTGTGCCAGTAAGTGCCTTCCGCTAGGGTCAACCTCACTTCACCCTTCACTTCGCCACCGAAGCTTTGTGGGAGCTTGATCGAACGGTTACTGCCTAGCGGCTTTATGACCGTGAGCTCGCAACTTTCGACCTTCCGCTTCGCGACCTACAACCTCCATTTCTTCGCACTTGCATCTTACAACTTTGCGTAACGCACTGCAACCTCGTTATTTACTTCATCCTTCATCATTCTTGAGACGTTCGACGAACAGACTATCGCATCTGACCAGATTACGTCTAGGATGACGACACGCTCCTCCCGCATCAAAAAAGAGCCATCCGAGAACGAGACTCAACGCACGACGCCAACACTCGCCAATTCGCCGCCACCACCTCCAAGTCGCCCGATTAGTATCCGCTCCACACCTATGGCTGAGCAGCAGCAACACATGCATAGCTCAGGTGACACCACGATCCCAGACGCTGACATTGAGATGGATGGTGTGAACAGCACCTTCGGCAACGGCTATGATCATGACGAGCTGGACGGCATGAACAGCGAACCGAGTGGCTACGACGGCACATCTGATCACAACGGTAAGCTCGCACCCAACAACATCAGGGCGCAAGATCTAAGCTGACTGTTATCGTAGGCGAAGACGATCTTATCACGCCGCCAGACGCTATGCACACTCTGGGCAACAAGAGCCGTGACCTCATCAAAGTCATTCAGAAGCTCGGGGCTCTCAACATCGACGCCACTCTGCCATCGCTTCCCAAGTTCGTCGTTGTCGGCGATCAGTCACAAGGCAAGAGCTCAATCATCGAAGCCATTGGCGACATCAAGCTTCCACGCGGGTCCGGCACATGCACGAGGTGCCCGTATCAGATCACCACCTCTGAGTCGAAAGATGGCAGCACTCTTTGGAGTTGCAAGGTGTCGCTTCATCGCAAGTACTCTTACAACCCAGTCTTCAAGGCAGCCAAAGACTTGACGAAGTATGATCGCTGGCCCGAAAAGGAGCTCGAGATTTACGACTTCGCCACGATCACCGACAAGAGTCTCCTGGAAGATGTGCTGAGGCGCGCACAGCTCGCTATCCTCAACCCGAACGTCGACCCAGCCCAATTTCTCCCAGGCTCCGGAAGACCATCTACTTCCAAGGCCGCTGTCGGGTTTTCGCCTAACGTTGTCGACCTTGAGATCACAGGGCCAGAGCTGCCGGAGTTGTCATTCTTCGATCTGCCAGGCGCGATTAACGTCGCGCAGGAGGCCAGTGAGGCGCACCTGGTTCCGTTCATCGAAAAGCTGATCAGGAACTACCTGCGCGATGAGAAGACCCTCGTCTTGCTGGCCATTTCAGCAGACCAAGACGTAGAGAACTCGACCGCTTTCCGCTTCGTCACTCAGTGTGGTGCTCTCGACCGGTGCATGGGCGTCCTCACTAAGCCGGACCTCCTCGTGCGTAGCAAGTTGGCCCACGTCCGAAACATCATCAACGGCAAGATCTTCCGGCTCGGCAACGGTTGGTATATCACTAAGCAACTGTCTCAGGAGGAGATAGAGTCGGAAGACATCATATCACACTCCGAAGCCCGCAATCGCGAGCAAGGCTTCTTCTCCAAGCAGCCGTGGTCCATGTACTTTGCAGAGCTCGGCTCTCGCTTCGGTATCGCAAATCTACAAGATGCCATTTCGAACAAGCTCACTGAGCACATCCTGAAGGACTTGCCAGAGATCATGGAGCGCGTACAGGCCAGACTCCGGGAAGTGACTACTGAGTTGGCGAGCTTTCCAGGCCTGCCGCAATCGGCAACCCACGCCGTCATGGATGAAGCGCAGGAGGTGGTCAGCACAATCATCGGCCACGTCCGCGGTGAGAGCATCGATAATCCATTCCGCACCGCATACCGGAAGTTGATACGGGACCTGCGTACGCAGTTGAAAGATGGCCGTCCCACCATCAACCTTAGCACGCCGGGTTATATAAGGCAGGCCATCTGCGTAAATCTTGAAGACGATGATGTTGGAGATGCTACGCCGACGCCAGCTCGAAACTTCACGCAGACGCCGACGTCGTCCAAGAGGCGAAGGGGCGACAATGGGCAAGCGATTCCTTCTCCGCTTGTTCGTCAGGTGTCTGTTACACCACGCAGCCACGTGAAGGCTGAAAGCGCAGACGTTGGCGCTGGGAGTACTGGTCCGGTCGGTCTCGAGCTCGACGACATCAAGGAGATGTTGGATCGAGGCTCGAACTCCGGTCTGCCCGACCAAATCAACCCGAAGGTTATCGAGCACATCGTCAAACAATGTCTTCTCGACTGGCGCAGGCTTGTTAAGGACTTGCTGAGTAAAGCCAACACTCTCTTGGCCACCACAGTCCAAACCGGGATCGCCGATGTGCTCGCTGCACGCAGGCAGACACAACTCTTTGCCGATGTCAATACCATTGTCGAGACTCTCGTTAAGACACTCATCCAGGAGGAGACCAAGCGTGCCATGCACCTCGTGGACTGCGAGATGCACAAGCCCATCACGTACAACCTACTACTCGGTCAGCAAGCAGAGGCCGAGAAGGCCAAGCTCCTCCGTATGCGTCACGCTGAGCGTGTTGACGAACACTACGACACTCTCGAAGCCAAAGGCTGGCGCAACATCCCCAATAAGCAAGAGCGCAAGAAGAAGCTCGATGACGAGGGCCTCAAGGCTACGCTTGGCCCAGACCGCTACAGCCGCGAGGTCGCTGCAATGGCAACTCCCTCGACTTACTACGACCTAGCATCAGCGCGCATGCTGGACACGATTGCCAATCACCTTGAGTTCGGTTTGATGTACGCCATCGAGACGAATCTGCGCAACGCGATGCGCACTGGGCTGAAGGTGACTGATGAGGTGCACTGTATGCAGCTGTTGGCGGAGGACCCGGAGCGCGAGAGACTGCGCGCGACGCTGACGACAGAGAAGGAGAAGCTGGGTATGGCATTGGAGGAGCTTGAGGCCCTGCCACACCGCACCGCCTTTTAGGGTACTGTGTTGACAAGCAGTGCTTGGGCTAGGACGTAACGCTAGGGTTGTCTTATTTGGGGAGCTTGATTCTATAATGGACAAGAGGATATGGCATTGTGCTATGGGAGCGGAGTGTGCGCAATGAATCGCAACATAAACGGCAGATGGCTTCGACGATACGCAAAACTTACTCTCTTCGGGGTCATCAGGTCTATGGTTACTCGGGGAGCTTGCTGGTGGGCAAGGGCGATATGATGTCTTCAGAAAAGAAAAGAATACGGCAGCGCGCCTTCAGCGCCCGATTCGCTATCGAATCGTTCTGTCTACGTAGCATCGGTATCCCATGTAGCTCTTCAGAAGTTGAAGTCCTCAAATACCAATTCATTCCCAGCCAGCCACTCTTCGAGCTGCTTCCTCATCGGTACCGCTGTGCACAGGTAGTACTTCTTAACGCCCTCCTTCTCAACGTCCTGCTTCTGTAACCGCCGAGGGTGGACACTCACTCCTCGCTGACAGACATTTTCGATTTCCGCCGTCTGTCCATCTCTTGCATTGGTGATGTAGAGGTCGAGACTGTTTGCAAGCCCAGGATGCTGATCGAGGACGTCAAGCACCAAGCCAAGATCTTCTACTCTGACTGTCCAAAATAGCTGTAATCGCGCCAAGTCCAGTGTACCAAGCGATGAGAGCAGCGGAGTGATACCAACACCCGCCGCAACGAAGCCAATCGTCTCATCACCCTCCTGCTCGACCACAAATTCACCACCGAACCCTTTGACACCGACTTCAAAGTCGCCACCTCTGTTGCCGTTAGTATCCTCACTGCCCTCCTGCTTGAACAGAAAGTCGGTCGCAACACCCACTTTGCGAACGGTCATCTCGAACTGGTCGTCTCTCAGCCTCCGAACGGTGTCTGGCGGGTTGCCAGGCGGACTGCTGACTGTGAAGGTGCGCACGAAGTCATCATTCAGACTGCGCGGTTCATCGTCTCGCATATGGCTGTAGCCAACATCGAGGTGACTAGACAGGTCAAGCGTTACGTACTGACCAGCCTTGTGCGTCGACGTGTTGTCAAGCGAGAACCTGAAGCGGGAGATGGTTGGCGTGAGTTTCGTTTGGCTAAGCAGTGTAGCTCGCTGCAACTCTTGCTCTCCTGGCTTTCCGCTCTTGCTCTCAGTGGCGAGATGACGCAAGACCGGGTTGTATGGAGATCGTTGACCTTCTATGCCGCGGAAGGGAAGAGCGGAAGCGACCAAGCGAGCAGAAGTGACGGTAAGCTTGACAGCGCAATTTGAGCGAGGCAAGAAGGCGTTCGCTTCCTTGCCGACGAGTATGTCTGTCCTGCCGGTGAAGTATAGCATGTCGCCGGTGTCATAGTCAGGCACGCAAATACCGCATACCGGGTTCAGCATAAGATTGCCAAGCGTCTGGTACAGCCTATTGCCGGAGTACTCGGGCCAACAGATGACGGCACCGGACTGCTCGTTTGATTCGACCCGCATAAAGCCAGGTGGGCCTCCTCGATGGTTCGTGTCCATGTCGACTTGAGTGTAAGAGCTGGAAAGGAAGAACATGTCGGCCTTGTCCATCAAGTCTAGCGCCCGCTGTGAGAAGCACGGCATATCGTCAACAAGCTCCGGCTTCGCGACTGCCGAGGTGATATGCTTGCTGTTCATGTACTTCGGGCAGTTACCCAGGCTCTGCTCCACTTTGAGCACAAGCTGTATCTCCGCAATTGTTTCCTCGCGATCCGTCGCTTCGTCCTCTCTAGTCATGAGCGCACCAGCAATCATCCTGCCATACATCTTCACACGCTTTCTCGTCTTGAGGTCAATGGTGAGCCCGCTAACCATCCGGCCTTCGCCCTCCTCTCGCACAACTTGACCAGTGGCGTCTTTTCCAACCAGCTCCTCAATTACAGGGTCATGCTTGCCTGTCACCGGAGTCTTGAAGCCTACGATACCTCCGCCTAACAACCTCGCAAGGCCTTTCTCGCCTCCGCATAATGTCGTCCACGGCCGTCCTTGCTTGTCCAGCGTACCGATGGCGAGGAGAGGTGCAACCTGCAAGTGATTCGCAAGCTGAGGTGATAAGGTCGGGACAGTAGGATTATCGTAGTTTGCAGGCACATGCATTGCCTTGTGCATCTTCTCCTCGCCTTCATGCCATGGCATGTCTTGATAAAACGCCATGTCTTACAATGTCGACCAATAATAGATGCTTGTGGCTAGCTTCTCGAGGTTATTGAGAGACTAAAAAGAGACTGTTGATAGGCACGATTTCTTGTATAGATGGAAGAGATCATGGGACGGTGATAACAAGCTTAAGCTTGAATCAGCTTACACATACCACTACCTATTCGGTGGTCGCTTCTGAGAGCATTCAGTTGGTACACCAGTGTCACATCACACAGCTGTGAAGGAGCGCCATGCTCGGGAGTGATCCTCAAATACACCTGGCTCAGTGTCGATGTTCTGAGGAGATGTTGTCAAATTGTCCGTTTGTAATTAATTGCGCTAGAGCAGAAGAGGCAGGTAGCAGCGAGCCGAGCAAGACCCGGAAATGGAAACAAACAGCAAGACGCGTCAACCGTGATGGAAGGAGCATGCCACAGAAGTCGGTGCTATAATGTTCGGGCGTACGCTTCGACAATACATACACCGCTGCCTTCATCTTGTAACCCGTTCCCGACTTCACAGCTTACTTGAGAGTCCAACATCTGGCCCTGGATCGTCACCAATCTTCAGTACCACCCTGCCCGCGATATCGCCTTTCTCCAACTCCTCGTAGACCTTCGGCAGGTCTTTGAAGGGTCTGACGATGACTCTCGGGCTGACTAGCCCGGACGTAACCAGCTTGACAGCCTCCAAGCACTCCTTCAGACTGCCAACCAAATTGCCCTTGATTTTGATACCCTTGATAACAACCTCTGCCACAGTCGTCTCGAAATGTCCTCCGCCAGGTGGGATGCCTACGCAGCAGAGTGAGCCGCCTATGCGTAGCATCGAGGCAGCTTGAGCGAAAGCAGCAGATGATCCGGCTGTAACGACCACTGCATGCGCTCCGCCTCCAGTGAGGCGCTGTACCTCAGCGACCACATCTGGTGTCTTGCGGAAGTCTACGAACTGTGCACCGAATGACTCTACAAGCTCACGTTTATGCTCTCCGCTGTCGACCCCGATGACATGTGCACCGTACGCGAGGCCGTACTGCACAGCATACTGGCCTTCGCCGATGTCAGCTACTAGGGGTTTCAGACCACTATAGCCTAGGAGACCTACCTAGACCACCTCCAGCGCCAACCACAGCCAGGCAGTCACCAACTTTGAGCTCCGCATTCATCACAGCTTTGTATGCCGTTAACCCGGCGCAGAGCGTAGGCGCGGTAAGTATAGGATCCACATCGGGTGGCAGGACGGTCAGATATCCTGCGTCTAGGCAGACATACTCCTGGAAAGCGCCATCCTCGTGGTGAAGGTGGTTCGTTGGCTTGAAGTCTCCGACACCTTGACAGTACTGCTCAGTGCCCGCCAAGCAGTACTCACACCGCCTGCAGATTCTCGACGAGAACCTAATTCCCACAAGCGCACCAAGATGGATCGAAGGGTCTCGTTCTGGCAAGCCGGTTCCGAGAGCAACAACGCGTCCGACCCCTTCATGGCCGCCGATGTGAGGGAGCTTGATAGCAGTGATGGGCTTGCCGTCTGCGCCTGATGCAGTGCCTGCGCGTGTGTGTAGATCGCTCTGGCATACGCCGGTGTACAGTACTTTCGCAAGTACTTCATCTTGCCCTGGCCTCTTGACTGGGTAGTCGTTCACAAACTCCACGGCGCCGCCGAGCTGACGGACAAGCGCCACTGTCTGCTTCTGCGGGATGGAGAAGGACGGCATCTTTGCAATTTATGGATTTCAAAGACAGTCCACGGCGTCAAAGTCACAGTATGCTTCAGGGTGTAATTAAAAGTGCCATTGAGACTGCTAAGTACTAGCCGCACCTCAAGACCGGCAGTAGCCATGCAACCAACGACTACGATCAAAAGAAGGGGGCGACCCAACTTGTAGCTACTCCTCACGCCGCGATATCTGCCGGTCCGGGTCTTTGGTGCGGCCCATAGAGGCCACCGTATTCATGGTTACTGTGAGCTACGTTGTGCCCCGCATATGAGTGAGGAGAAGCAGGTACTTGTTGTACATGCGGCTAAGAACACGCAGCGAGCTTACGTCAGCCGTCAGTGAGTGATGTCCCGCAGCCTTTTCGTGCGATCACCACCAATGAGGAAAGCATGGTACCAGCCCGAGGGCAGGCGCGACCATACGCGACAAATTGGGCTTTGGGTATGCAAAGGCTTTTACGGAGGTAGAAGTGTCCTGAACTACACCTCACAGTGCGACATGCACGATCTCTATAATGACGCAGCCGCGACAACCCATCGAGCAATAGCTCGCCTTCTTCACACCACGTTCACTGGCAACCCTTCAGTCAGCAGCCATCGCACTCTTTCCAGCATCAACACCTCTCCTGCTTCGCGTCATCATCTTCATCACACCAGACCCAAGCTTACTCGCCTCACTGTCCTTCACACAAACGTACGATGATGGCGAGAAGACCAGCGACTCACCCACCTGCAAATCCACGATCTCTTCAAGAATGAGCTTCCGTTCCTCGTCCGACGTCGTCAAGCTCGACGCGCCGCCCAAATGATCCTTGATTGCGTTGAACCACGCCGGTGAGTTAAAATGATGCACAATGCTCACGGAGCACAGATCGAGCAGCCTCTCGGAGATGGTTGGTTCTTGGGTGGCGATAAGCACTCTTGTGCCATTGTGGCGCTGCTCTCTGATTGTAACCATGAGCTGTTCCGTGAAGCTCGCCGCCGCAAGTGAAGCGTTGAGGAACTTATGCGCTTCATCAATACCGATCACCATCCCATTGCCCGGACGGTTCTGCTTCACCAAGCTCAGACATACGTTGAAGAGCACGCAAGCGGTGGCGCTATCGACGAATGGGTCGGTGAGATCGACGATCGCCAGAGTGCCTGGCTCAGTACGGAAGATATCATCAGCGCTGTCCCCGTCGTAGTTTACGAAGAAGCTCTCAAGCAGGTCAAGGCGCATCCCCATCATACTCTTTTGGCTTGGCGCGAACGGCTGGTTTTCAAGCTCAGCTTTCAGCTCCCAGAAGCTGAATTCCTTGCCCAGAGTGGCGCGCTGGCGCAGAAGGCGTTGGAGTACCTCCATAAAGAGCGGCACGGCCGTCTCACCCTCCGGGAATGCCATCAAGCGGAGCATCCTCTCAGCGTTGAGGTGGCTGTCCTGCAAACGAAGCCGACAGACTTTGATGTACTCTGCGCCTTCGCTCTTCGCGTAGGCGGCTTTGAGGTTGTGGTAGTTGCTAGGAGAGACGAGCACTCGGACAGGTACCTCTGTGGTCGCTAGACTAGCTGCCTCAGCAGTACAGTTACTGCTGCCGACATCGTAGTGGAAGACTACACCAGCGAGAGGCTTGTCCAGCTTGCCGATCTTGTCTTCATGCTTCAGCTTCGTGCAGTTCTCTAACATGCAACTCAGTGTGTAGCTCTTTCCACTGCCTTGCGAGCCGCATAGGAAGACTGAGTTGGGTGCGTCGGTATGCATGAGTATTGGGTTGGGATTGCCGATGAGCTCGTTAGGTCCGATGTGGAAGCCCAGAAGACCATACTGTAGGAAGAAGACATCACGAGCCGAGGTGTTGCAGAGAGCTGGTGTACTGGTGGGAGCTGGAGTGTCGGTCGAGACTGGGGCGTTGGTAGTAGCTGAACTGTCAAATGGGAACTGAGGTGTCGGTAGGGACTGAGCTGTCGGTGATGGCTGTGCTCTGGTCCGACAAAGCATACTTGACGTTAAGAGAGAAAAGTGGGCTCATGCGTATCTCTTCTTCACGCCCGGTGCGTTCGTCGTTGCCGGCCTTGAAGTGCTGCAAGTATTGCGCTTTCTCTTCTTCGTAGGTGGTGCTTATGCTTGTTGATTGTGCTAGCTCAGAGGCAATGCTAATGAGACTGATGAGCCGTTCACAGTCGTTCAAGCCGAACTACCTATCTCAGGGCTGTGGCCTAGAACCTTCACATGTGAGACACGGTTCATACAAGCTACTCCGTTTGCTCCAATCGTCTCAGCGATCTCGTTGTGCAGTTTTCAAGCTCTATCGTACACCATAGCGTCATAAAGCCGCGACCGTAACGCCATGCTTCTATGGACCTCTATCGTGTCTCATCGACAATACGAGCGCCTGCAGAATGCTATAGAGTGCTCCAGACGAGCCCTTAGCCCTGACGCCAGCCCCATATCGTGTCAAGCCTATTTAGTCGGCAACTCCCGAAACACCTTCTTGAAAATGTCCTTACTCTTGTACAAATTGACTAGCCGCAAACGCTCATTATCCAAATGCGCCGAATCGCTCGCCTGTCCGCACGGGAAGTGTGCGGCGGGCGCATTGAACTCCTTCTCCAAGAACCTAATCGCTGGAATGGAACCACCTTCTCTGATGTACAACGGCTTTCGGCGCTGCTTAGGAGGTGACTGGTAGCTTGGCGTACTGCCGTTGGTGACAGCCACTTCTTCGAGCGCATTCGTCACTTCCGTAAGTGGCGTGAGAGGCTGTAAAGGTGAGGAGATGCTGCCGTTTGCCAATACAGATGAAGTAGTAGGTGAAGGCTTAGTGTTGTTGTGGTGGCCGTTTCTCTGCTCGGGGATGGCGACCTTGAGAGGCAGGCCGCTCGATCGCCTCCTCCTCGTCTGATCAATGGGACCCCACGCCTCCATGATAGCTTCCTCGAGTGTCTGGAAGATCTCATTCTGCCAGTCGCCCAGCCAAGGCTCGGCTTGATGGTCGATGGTGACGGTGAGCTTGTTACTCGAGTCGCGCTTATCGAACTGTGAGTGCAGATATGAGGTTAGAGCTTCGGCGACTACTGTAGCCTCCTGGTTCGGCACGAGACGGATCGATAACGCTGCCTTTGCCAAGCGTGGGATGATGGTAGCGTTGTCAGGTCCAGAAGTCTGGAAGCGGTGGATTGTAAGCGAGGCTTCTCGCCATCGCCTCATAAGCGAGAACGCGAGTGTCTTAGCGTCGCCCAGCTCCGGGTTACGCTGTATCAACGCGATCGTGATATCGCGGTACAGCTCCTCCTCCGCTTTACTGAGTGCGGGTATCGGGTCGTAGAACTCCGGTATGTTGACCTCCCCATGCTGTCCCGTGAGCGTGCTGAGCAGCATCACCAGGTCCTTCAGCGACTCGTCAAGCTGCCGGCTACCGTCGACACCGCTATGCAAATCCGGGTGCGAGCTCTCGACCTTGACTGTCGCCTGTATGACGCCTCTAAGACCATACGTAAGACACGGTATCCGGTCATCAAGCCAGTAACTGTTTGCAAGCAAGATCCAGTCAACATCGCCGATCTTGTCTTTGCCTGCCTTGATAGCCTTCTCGAAGCCGCGTGACCCTTGTTCTTCCTCACCCTCGATGACGAAGATGATGTCTGAGCCCAGCGCTTGCTCGCTAGTAAGCTCAGCGCAGGCGAAGATAGCTGCCATGATCGGGCCTTTGTTATCAGAGGTGCCGCGACCGTACAAGTAGCCATCAACGCCCTCCATAGTGAAAGGATCAACGATCCACTTACCGCTCGTGTTGTTCGCCGCGACTACATCGTAATGGCCGTAGAACAAGATCTTTTTGCGCTTGTCCGCTGTTGCTGGATTACCTCTGAAGCGTGCCATGATGACCGGGTTATATGGATCCTGTGTCGGCAGCATCTCGGTGGTTGCGCCGAAGTTCTTGAAGACTGAGCGAAGGTACGACGCACCGCGCCGGCAGTCTCCCTGGTGTTTCGGATCTGAAGAGACAGTACGGTACGCGACGAACCGCCGTAGAGCTTCGAAGAGTCGCTCATCACTCGTCTTGCCCATGCCAGTTGGCGTACTAATGCAGTCACTGACGTCCCAGACCGCAAGCGTGTTGTCATTGCCACCGGTCACGTAGATAGGCCGCTGGTTCCGGTACGTGAACGCGGAACCCAGAATGCGACCTTCATGAGCTTTCAACCTACTCTTCAGCTGGTACTGGCGGTCAAACTTGCGCACGTAGCCGGTGACCGCGGCACTGAATAGGAAGCCACCACCAACGCAGATGGTGAGTACATCGTCGCGATGAGCCTTCAGATTGCGCACGAGCTGGTGTGTCTCGAGGTCCCAGACGTCTACTTCGCCGCCGGAACGGCCAGAGTAGAGGAATGTGCCATCGATCGCAAGTGACAGTATAGAGTGACCTTCTTCGCGCCCGTCATCGAGTGTGTACAGCTCCTCAATGGCACCGCCGTTCTCTGCATCTAGCTTCCATAGCTTCACCACACCGTCACCACCACCAGTGACAAGCACTTCCTGGCCGTGCGACTCCGGTACGCCTTCTTTCACCAATGTCATGCAGTAGACGTAACCGTAGTGCGCAAAGTGCCTGACGTCCTGTTTGCCCATCTCGATCTCCTCACCACCTTTCGCATGCCGTGGCTGGGCGTCCAATTCCGCTGGCCTTGGCGTTCTAATACCACCTGGGCCTGCCGAGTCGAAGAACGGGTCATCGCGCATTGACGGGGGTACATCTCTTCTGGGATGGGACGGTGTGCCATTCTGCCTAAAGTTGTGCCACTGTATTGTCGTATTCTGTGCGCCAAGGTATACTGTCCGGAGGTTCGCCGAGTATGCTACACAAAAGACGTCTCCCACATCGTAGGCTGAGGACAAGCAGCACTGCCTGCTGAAGTCCTTCGTCCGCCAGACATTGACCTTTCGATCTCCTGCACTTGAAAACAGCAGCTCTTGCTCTTGCGCAAGACACAACCCTAGCACACTTCCTCTGTGTCCTTCGATCACTGCCTTCTTCTCATACGTGCTCAGGCTGTATACCAGTATCTCCCCCGCCTGCGTGCCAGCATATATGTCCTCATCGCTCAGCGCTAACGACAATATCGAGCTGTGATGCTTCAGCCTATGGCTCAGCGTGGGTAATGCGCTCTGTCGATCCCCCAAGTCTAGGCTAGGCTGTCTGGAGAGGGTGGCAGGTGTGAGCGGTTCATCGGTTTCGGAGGAGCCTGGATGGGTGACAGTCGGCGTCAGCGCATGGCCACGGAAGCCGAACGCCGACATTGGTGGTGGCTTTGACATTATCGTCCATGGATGTCATTCTTGCATTATGCGAGGTACTTGTGCTTGGGAAAGGGATGTGGTCATGTCTCTGGTTGCTCGCGTGCTCACCGCCAAGACGCGTTTGACAAACGAGGAAGCCACGTCAACGCACGGACTGTGGAACGGCGATGACGGTTTTGCGCGTGAGCTGGAAACATCACAGAGGACTGCAACCAAAGATGAGCCGGACAATGACCAGCGACCGGCAACCAGCGGCGACGATGCCTAAAGTTGCACGTCTCCAACAAATTGACACGAGCTCAGCTTTCTCGGGCGCTTCTTAAGCCCATGGAAAACCTTTTGAAGTCTGGAAACGCAAAAATGTAGCGAAGTTGACCTAATTGCCGCTTGTCACTTTGACTCATCCTTATTCAGAGCCCCTTTGCCTGGTGTTTAGGAAGAACAGATACGTAGTAGACAAACTTGACATTGAGGGGTATCTTAGTATGGCAATGAGCCGAGTGGTCTGCTAGAGTACAAACCTGCACGCAAAGAGCGATCGTAACAGTCCCTTCCTCTCACATCAAATCATTATGGAGCACAGAAGGCCACTGCTGCCCGTTCTGCAGCATCTGCGGCTGCTGCATATACCCCATAGACATTGGCACATCGCTGAAGTCATTCATGATGGTCTCCCAGTCGAGCCAACTCATGTCGCCAGAGTGCAAGGAGGGCGTCATCCCACTGAAGTCGATATCGGGGTTACTGAAGTCCATAGGCCCGCTCATGATGGGATCCATAGGCATCGAGCCCATTGCCATGCCATGATGACCGAGTTGAGATTGTTGCGGTGGCTGCGTAGTTGGGATGGTGTTCGGAAAGTCGGCTGAGGTCTGTGGCTGATGCATAGGTCGTAATTCCTGCCGTCCAGCATCCCGAAACGCACCGGCTTTCTTGTACAACTTCTCAATCGGTCGCCAAAGCATGCCGTTTCGCGTATCAGCTACGTGTCTCGAGTGTCGCTCGTAGGCTTTGTCGACGCATACCCATGCTTGCTCCGCAAGCTCCGTCCCACGTATCGAGCAAAGTCCTGCGAGAGCGACTGCCAAGGGATGCCATTGCACCCAAGTAAGCCAACGCCAACGCTCTGCCTCAGGATCTTCGTATATCTTCTCGTTCTCGGCCAGAGCATCGACTGCGATCTGCAGCACGTATGGACTGTCGATGCGCGGAGGCACGCTAGAAACATGCGGTTGAATGGGTCTGACTGCTCGCAGGATCATACCAGCTGACATCGACTTGGCAATGCACGAGACAAGGCGATGAAAAGGTACGGACATGTCGCAGTACTGTAAATACCTCTCCTGGATCATTTTGCCGAAACCATGTGCAACCTCGAGCCGTTGCTGCCATACATCGCCCGACGGGTTGACTTCTGGCGTGTTCAGCCGCTGCGTCATGCCTGTAGCTTCAAGAGCCAGCAGCGCGAAAGCCATGTCCGTCAAGCCAGTCTCATGAGAGGTGATGCTGGTTGACGACTCGTCAAATTCTGAGTCATTGACGTTGTTGGGTCGAGGGGTGTCGAAACTGCCCGCGCTTATCAACGACTCAGAGGCGCGATCTAGAGCTGTGAACACATCCAGAAAGCGTATAGCGTGCCATAGACGTCGTCGCAGCTCTGCCTCAAAGGGCGTACGGCCGGCCGACTCGTGGTGTAGCCCCATGGCACGTGCTATCCTGACCACGAGTGCCGTCATTGTCCAGGGCCGACGGCTGAAGTCGGCGACACGAGATGCTATCTACTCATCGTCAGTGTACGTGAGGTCTGAAATAGTGACAAGGACCTACCAAGGTGGTCACGAATGCTTGCACAACGGCGAGATCACGTGTACTCATCAAGTCGGCCTGAGCCAGCAGCACATCGGCAGCCCGCCGGTACTGTTGCTTCAAGTCAGCGCGAGGTTGACCGAACCTTGCCTGGCATTCCACGTCGCTTATGGTATTAATCGCGGCGTACCACAGTGACGCCTTGACGGCTCGATTGGCGAGCGAGGTTGGCTCCTGCCCGAGGTAAGGCTCGCCTCGTTCTAGGAAGGCTCGTAGTGTCGGTATGTGGAAGATCTTAAACATCGGCGCGACGTTCTGTATGAAGGTGCCGTAAAGGATAGACTGCATTTGAGGCGATGGTTCATTGAGAGCTCCTGGCATGACATAGATAGCGTTTGGAGGACATATGAGCAGATCGTAGTCGTTCGCAGTCGGCGCATTCATGCCGCTAGTCATCGTTGTTGGAGACGTTGGTTCAGCCTCATCTTCCTGCTGATCTTCCTCGAGTGCATCTTTGAGCGCTTGAACTTCGGTGGCAAGTGAGCCCCAGAATGTGCTACCAATGTACTTCCCTACACTAGGCGAAGCGGCACTTTCTGCCTCTGGGCTCTCAGATGTCTTCCTTGGGGTATCACCTGGTAGACCGGCTTCGCCACCCAGGTCCTCGGCTTGAACACCCACTTCACCACTCAAGCTCTCCACCAGAGTTTCGAGCTTCGTGATGCGATTCCGCAGTTCCGAATCTATCGCTCGTTTTCCGGCATGGCGCGCTCTGGGTTTTCTCGTGCTCGGTGTGCACTGGAGGTTTGACCGTCCACATTGGCCGCACGGAAAGTTGCGGTCGCATTTGATCTTTTTTCTCTGACATGCTTGGCACGCAAGACGGATATGCTGGGAATCGTCGCCATTTGTCGGATGAACGGCGCTTGTGCTCGCCATCTTGGTGGCGAAACCGCTCGAGCTTGCAGGGCTGCTGGCCGAGGTAGCGGGTCATACGCGTTGTTTTAAACACTCCCAGTCAACTCACAATCGCGAACCTGTGGCTTATGTGATGTTGATAACAGAGCACCGGACGAGGAAGAGGTCTGTGCCGCCTACGTGCCTATTAACGGTTGACTGCGCCGCACGCGCATTTGCATTTCCACGCAATCATGGACGCGAAGCCGAGGCCGACGGCTTCGCGACAACGCTGATCGGTGTTTCAGTGGAACAATAGATCTAATTCATTGTCTAACCCCGTCGCGTCTCGTTCGCACATTCGTTCTTCGACATGTAAAGAGTCTACACAAAAGCAGGAAGACTGCCAAGATGCCAGAAGCAATCGCTACCACGAAGCGCAAGTTCTACAAGGCCCTCGACGCGCTCCAGGCCCCACCAGTGACACGCCCTACCGAACCAGCGGCCAAACGCGCCCGCCGAAGCATCTCGGGCACATCTACCCTGTCGCACGAATCGGCAGCGTCAGGCAATGGCGCGAAGAAAGACCATGGGTCAGCGAAAGCACCGCCCAACTTCTCGCCCTGGTCTCACGAGACGTTTCTCGCCAGGCTGAAAACATTCAGCAGCGTGAGCCTATGGCACCTGAAACCTGGGGCTATCAATGAGGTGGAGTGGGCAAAGAGAGGATGGACATGTGTAGACGTCAACACGGTAGCATGCAGAGGCGGATGCGGGAAACGCGTGGTGGTAAATCTGAACTTCCTACACAAGTCGACCACCGAACGGCAGGAGAGTGACGGGGGTGAAGGGGACGACGCCGAAGAGGACAGCATGGAAGATGCGCTCGTAACGCGCTACACGGCGCTCATGATCGACGGCCATGCGGAGACATGCCTTTGGCACAAGGCGGGCTGCAAAGATGATATCTACCGCTTACCCGTCGTCCGACCTGAGGTCTGGCAAAATGAGCTACGCAAGCGATACCAATCACTTCATCGGATATGCGATGCTATTCGGGACGTGAAGCTGAAAGCACTGCCGCATGACGGACTAGGCTCACTTTCCACCGAACAGCTCCTGGCAAACCTACCCGCCGATATCCTCGGCCCACCAGGAGAAGAGCAACCAACGCCCGAGGACTCGCTCAAGGCACTCGAAATAGCGCTACATGGCTGGCGCGGTTCCGAAGACTCCGGCAACGAGCTCTTACACTGCGATGCCTGCTTCCAGCGTATCGGGCTATGGATGTACCAGCCGGGCTATCAGCCAGCGCACTCCAGCTCAGACGCTGATACTGATGACATAGCCACAATCGACTTAGTGGAGATGCATCGCGACCATTGCCCATGGCGCAACCCAGACACGCAAAGATCAGCCGGTAGCCTAGGCGGGCTAAACGCCTGCCAGATCCTGCAGCGTGTCGTCTCGACCTATGCTCGCGAGCAGCGGAGGCGTATGGAGGAGCAACAGAAAGCTGGACAACAGCCCGAGCTTGACGAAGCAGATGAACCGGGTGGCGACGACGCGGCTCCGGCTTCGCCTGCACCGTCAAGGGAGGAGGTAGCGAGGCAGGACAAGGAGCGCGAGTCGCGACTGAAGCGGCTCAAGAGTTTGTTTACTGTTAAGAGGAAGAGCATGCCGCCGCCTGCGAAGGCTACGAAGTAGTGTCGGGCTGACTGATGGTGCGGTCGCGTCTATTGGAGCGTTTTAGCGTGGCATGATGCTTTATATTTTTACCTTACTACAGAGTATGTCGCCCCATCTCGTGTAAGGACGATGAAGACAAAGTGGTTTGAATCCATCAGCCGAACACTGTCCTCCATCAGGTCATCTGCACGGTGGGGTAACCTCCATGTCGGACTTCTTACTGGTTCTCTTCATCAGCACACACCATCGCTACGCTGTATCTGGCAGCCCAATACGTGTTGACAGCAACAACCAGACATCTGTAGCTGTTCACTTTCGGTATCGGAAGGTGTTCACATGGCGTCTCGGCTTCCGAACCTTACCGGCTGGAGCAGCCCTGGCTTCGTCTTCCTGGTGCACCGAAACATAACATGTTCTAGAATGAGTTCGGATCCTTATGGGTTCGGAAGCATAACAGAGGTAGCAGAAGATGTGAAAGGCAGCTAACTCCTATCAAGTAGATCCCGGTAGCGTCTTGGCACTCCTGTCAGGCTTCCGAACTCACGAGAACCTGATCTCATCTTATAACACGTTTGCGATCGATACACCAGATGGCGTCGAATATACCCGAAGAGAAACCGCATCCGAGGGAGAACGTCTTCATGGCATCTCCAGCCACTCGGGTTGTCTCTGCGTCGAGTTTGACACTCGTCTTGCACATCGCCAGCGTATGGCCCTTGGCATACGCTTGCATGATCTGTTGCATTGTAATATCGCTTACGCACTAAGATCTGTGGAGGCGCAGCCATGGGTGTGAACGCCCGATGGCGACAATGTAAGTCAGCGACTCTTCCACAGGCTACAACCGTTCGGACATCGCAGCCTGGAAGAGGGCGTAAAGACCAAAGCGCAAGCTTATCGGCAGCCCCACGTACATAAGTATCATGTACATGCATGAAGAACTCCCATTGTTGTAGCTACATATGCTACTTCCTATTGGCTAACTGAAGCAGGCTGTGTCCGACCCTCGCTTGCCACAGGTGTTCATAGCGCGGCTGATATCCGTTGCGACAGACGGCTGCCTATGCTTTCGTCCATCTCAAATCCACTCGGCAACTATTTTGTCTTGACGTCAGGTTGCAAAACTTCTCAATGACAAGGAGCCGCGCAACAAGATCAATGGCAGACTCTGGGATAGCGAGCCAAGCTGACGACTGCGAAGTAAACCTAGACATCGCAGGGCTGGGTGTATGTGACCATCTACTCACGAGCGAAGACAACTCCGACATGTCGGCCTGATTATTCCTATGTCCTAATCGCGTTCATTGCCGCAGCCTTACTAACGATCTGCGGCTCATTCGCTTGTGCCGTACTCAAGCTCCTCGACTCGGAGCAATGCAAGTGCAACTTCACCATGGCATGGACGTTGACTAACGAATTACGGCACCTGACCGACGTGGAGACGAAACTCGAACGAGCACAACACGAGTGGGAGATAGCCGGCCAACTGCCGAGCTCACGGCTGTGGCACAGAGTCCTTAGTACCGTAATCGTTGGCCTCAGTGTCAACCAAATAGTTGCTGGCTTTGCGATCTGGATCAGCGCATTGATCATATATCATGGCTCACTAGACGATTCAAATGTGGACCTAGCCAGCGCACTTAGTGTCTTGTCCGTGGCTAGCCAACTGTCGGTCTCTGCCGTCTCGTCCAGCATGGAAGAACGCAGTGCATCTCTTCGTCAATACGCTTACAGCATCTACTTCTACACGCTTTTGATCAGCACTACTGTTCGATGGAAGAACACGCGACACAGAGGACGCGATTGGGTGGCGGTACTGGTCCTCTGGTTTGTAGGATTTCCCCCTTCATTGTTCGCGTCGTTTAGTAACGGGAAGGTGGTCAAGGAGTTGAGGGGCGTCCAGACATTCGAGCCGATGATCCGCTTCCTCTGGCCGCGAATGGCCACCGTCTTCTTGGCCAGCCTGGTGCTGACCATCTAGGCGCTGATCACATCGATCAAGGCAAGACGACGCCTGGAATACACATGTCGCGAGGCCGACGAAAGCCAGTGGACCCTTGGTAACATCCTGGCTCTGGGCATGCTTGTGGCACTCGTCATCCCTGCCGTCGATGCCTATTCCGGTGCGTTTAGCGAGCACTTAGGAGACAACGCGAGTACTGACTGACTGTACAGATGGTCGTGGAGAACACGAAGCCGCAGACTCTTCGCAGGAAAGCGGCTCCGTCCATGCTGGCGAGGAAAGTGGCTCCCTCCACTCTAGCCACATGGGTCTGCCGGTGCCAGTGAACTCTGCACATGCTCTGACAAACTCTGCAGCGACTGTGGCGGCAGTCGATACAGGCAAGAACCAGCAACCGCTAGCTGTGACAACTGCCTGCCTGTCGACATCTACGGACTCCTCGCCCGTCCGCCGTACTGGGCCAGCTCGGCATGTGGCTTCATCGTCGATCTGATATTGGGGCTCCTACAGATCTTTCATGATGCAGGCGCGCATGTCAGTCGTCCAGCATGACAACAAGCACGGCGGCTCGCACTTGTCCCAAATCATCTTCTGCGGCGCCTGGCAATGTCCTTGCAAATGCGGTGGAAAATGGTGCGAGATAGCGAAGTAGGTTTAGGCGGCTCGGTTTTGAGTGACTTCGGACTCTCAAGAGTGAGCTGGTCTACGCTTGTACGCCTTGGAGGCGTTGACAGACCGCCAGACTTAGCGCCCTCGAATGACTGACTGACTAACGCGATGATTGTACGTACAAAGCAGTCAGGTTGGAGGTAACTTTCGAATGTGAGGATGGCAGGCTATCGGCCATGTACCATGACAGAAGATGATTTCTCGAGAACGACGACAGCACCTTCAAGCAACTCTGGAGCGCTACAAACTACTCTGCGATAAATGCTCAAGTCGAGTGAGTCTGTTCTGTCCTTCCGAACTTACTCATCGGAACTTTCATCACCTTGGTGCCGCCGGCTTTGGTTCGAAGGAATGACACCTTGAAAGGCCAGTAGCCTAATAGATACCTCGCTAGGGCTCGCTTGTAGGGTTTTATTGGGGTTGAAAAGCTGCATCCACCTACCGATGTCTCGCAGTCAAAATGGAACTCATTTCAGTCTTGGTCATTCTCGCGGCCCTCGGAGCAATGGAGTGACTGGTATCAAAGCTTCAAGGTCGTTGACTGACAGAGTGCCTTGGTGGATGAGCCAGTCAGTCATCCAGATAGTCGATCGACGGCCGAAATGGGCGGGTTGGTGAGAGGATGGCTTCGATTTGTGCTTTGAGCCCCAGGTATATGTACCGGATGCTTCTTATCACACCCGGATAGCGGGCAGGACATGTGGGCAAAGGCCACGAACTCAAGAAGGAATGAGGAGGGACAAGCGGAAACTCAATGATAGACGATTGGAAGCGTACAACAGCATACACTTATGGCACAGCAGCGAAAAGCAAGCCAACTCCCCTCCAGCGCCACCGCCGTAACGATACTCATCTATTCATTTCCGCGAAACTTCGGAGAGCAATCTCTCCCAGGACCCAGGCCGTAGACCACACCTGCCTTCACACAGACTCGCCTACTCCGAATCACTCAACCCACCCCAAGGCAACTCCTCACTATCGTAATCATCCGCGCCGTCCAACCCCATTGCACCCGCCCCTCTGCCTTGCTCCACACTCACACTCCCCATCGTCTCATCGACCTCCTCCTCTTCACCCGTACCCTTCCTAGCTTCAGCAGCGGCAGCAGCCTGCTTCTGGCCTTCGAGTACATCATATAACGCATACACCTGCTCACTCCTCTTCTCAATCTCCGTCGTCAATCTCGCAACCCGCCCTTTCGTCAGCAATCTCGAGCGCTTAGCCAACGCGGGGTCGTGCTGGTTGTAGCGGTTCTGCTGGGCTTGCAGTTGCAGCTTCAGGTGGGTGATCTCGTCTTCGACTTGCTTGATCACTGACGCGAGCGCGAGAGGAGGCTCCTGCGCGGGACGGATGGTTGCGGTGGTTATGTCAGGGTCCTGCTCGAGTCCACGGTCGGTGACTGGGATTGGTAGAGGGATGGTGATGCTTGCGATGTCTACGTGGCAGGCTGTGCAGCTTTCGGCGTTGTGCTGGATGCAGGCTTTGTCGCTCGTGGATGGAAGAGGCTGAGAGCTGTGTAGCGTGATGTCCGGGAGGATGAAGGCAGAGGTCATACCCTCAGCGCTCGCAGCGCTCACGCGACGACGGCGCCGACTGGTGTTGCTCAGAATGGAGATATCGCCGACTTCGGCCGAATCTTGCTGCGGCATGAAGGACGCATCCGAAGTGTGCGGTGACTGTACACGGACAGTCTTGGCCACCTTGGCAAGCTCCTCGACGTTCTCGCCCGTAAGGCTTGGACGACCGGTGATGTTCTCCAAGCCAGCAGTGATGTCCTTCAACGATGACTTGCGCGGCATGGGCTGAGAAGCAGAGCGAGAAGCCTCTTGCCGCTTACGCTCATGCTCGGCTCTCATCTCTTCTTCGAGCTGCTTGCGGAGCCTGGCGACTTCGTTGGGGTCAAGGTAGCTCATGATCGTGTGGTCCTTGCCATCTTCGGTCACGTCTTGCTGCGTCTCGGGCTCGAAGGTGTCCTTAAGACTCTCCACTACACCAGGGGCTGGAGGAGCAGCAGCGCGCTTAGAGACAGACAGTAGACGCTCAGGGCCTGCTGACTGCACACGCTGCTGCGACTCTGATCGCGAACGGGCGGAGCTGCTGCGGCGTGTAGTGTGTTGCTCACGGTGCTTCTGCACTTC
>Ga0058704_10000348_pt1 | contig 24720 bp, 16 predicted proteins | sample AgamicMgSfe_FD_71363 | JGI IMG/M metagenome (GOLD analysis project Ga0058704, IMG submission 71363) | Agave microbial communities from Guanajuato, Mexico - Mg.Sf.e | ecosystem: Host-associated > Plants > Phyllosphere > Phylloplane/Leaf | place: Guanajuato, Mexico | collected 2012-05-30
CTTGAGAGCGTTTTGGGCTTTTGGGTTTTCTTTTTCTGCGAGGTTTGGATCGCCAGGGGGTGTGGGTTGGTCCGTTTAGATATCTCGGGCCCCCTTTCCGCCCCCCGTTTGGGGCGGGATGGTTGATAGCTGGAGGCACGCAGTGTTGGTTGGGATCGCTTGGTGCAGCTGCGCTGGGGGTTTTCTGTTTCCGGGTTCATAGTAGGAGGTAGCTACTGCCTACTTCTGGCCACATCAATGACACGCACACGAAGCAAGGAACGCCATCTCCACCCACCTTCCATTTTCGCCTTCACGTTGAAGTGTCTACTCTCTCTGTGTTCTAGCAGTATCACACGCGCTGCCATTCTCCGTTCCGACGTTGGACGTTGGGAAGGGCGTCTTCGCGGTGTTTTCATCGTCTCTATCGTTCCGTGACGGAGTGTACCTCCATACAATCAGACATCTTGAATGCTTCGCGGAGAAGAATTCACAACCGGCTGAAACAAAGACATGCCCACTCCGCGACGCCCCCTTTACCTCCCTCCCACCCATCACAACCGCAGCCTTTGTCATCTAGTGACGACGTAGCTTTTTCATTTCTCCACCACCAACCGCAACCCACTGCTCGCTTTACCCACCTCACAGACCCCGCACACCGTGCACACCGTCCCCTTGTACCGCGCCTGGTACTTGACGCCGTCAAAGGGACAAGCCGCGCTGGCCTCGCCGGCGTAAATGGGCGTGTAGGAGGCGGCGCAGACGTCGAATTCGCTGAAGGCGTCGAATTCGACCTCGAGGGCGTCCGAGGGCGATCGCTCGGCCGTCGCTTTGACTTTGCGGGCCTGTGGATGACATGTGTTAGTGAAAAGGAGGGAAGGAAAGCGGGGGGGGGTTGGTGGTGTCCTTACAGTTTCCTTGAATTTGGCATTGGTGCCGCGCTCGATCAGGGCGTTGGCGAAGCTGAGCGCGCTGCCGAGCTGTTTGTTCCGGTTGGCGAAATTCATGGCGCTGAAGAGCGCCAACGTCTGATGCTGGGGTTCCATGGTCGGGACGGTGAAGTAGGCCGACAACGCCAGGGCCCGCTTCTTCGTGTCGTCGCCCAGGTTGCTGGTGGACAGGTCCATGGCGCCGCCGACGAGCTTGCGGCGCTCGAGCTCGACGGACATCGCCAGGACGTACTGCGCGGCCTGCTGGATGGCTTGCTGCGCCTCTTGAGCTTGGGCTTGGGACGAGACGGCATTGACCATGAGTAAGTACAGGCCCTTCTTGAAAGCCACGACGCCGTCTTCGAGCTTGTTGGCCTTCATCGAGTTCTTGCCAGCGGTCAGCTCGCCTGCTTGCACGCTTTCCAAGTCTCTCGGGACCAGTGGGAGGATCTTCCTCGAATCGGTCTCGTCCACTGTTCTGCGCACAAAGTTGACCAGCGGAGGCATGCCCGCGTTGGCAGGCAGGAACGTTCTGCTCGCGCCATAGATGTCCAAGAAGCGATCCTCCAGTGGCGCAAAGTTGACGGCGCCGATCTGTCGGTTGAGCAGGTTCATCGCAGTGTCAAAGCTTCCGCCAGCAGCATGATCCGCAGCAAGCGGCGAGTTGCGCGTCCAGAGATCTGCTTCGCTACTCCCAGCACCACCAGCAGTAGCCGTCTCGACCTCGACGAAGTCTTCCTCTGCTTCAGGCACGGTGTCGTCACCCATGTCCCAGCCCGCAGCAGCGTCATCATCTTCTGGCTCCCCGCCGAGGTTACCGTTGCCTTGGACTGCTTCCTCTTCGGCCAACAAGTCTTCTTCCACAAAGCCATTGGTTTCTGGGGCTGCCACGTTGTCGCCATCTGTGAGCATCGCTTTTTCAAACGAGCTCGCACCAGTGGCTCGCGTTGGCCAATTTCCGTTGAAGCTGGGCGCAATGGCTCGCGGCTGCTGAACGACTTTGCCCGTTCTTGGAAGACTGACTTGTTCTTCAGTGAGCCCGCTAGCTTCCAGGATCTCCTGGCATTGGTCCTCAAGTCCGTTCGCCTTCGCACACAGGTACGCGAGCGGATACTGATCGACATCCTTGAACATCTCGATGCGATTCTGTACATCGCCGAGGTAAAGCGCATTCTGGAATCGACTCGTCATGTCACCTCTATGCTCTGCAATCTTTGCCATTCGCTGCAGCTTCTCTTGGTTGCCCGTCGCGAGGTAAAGGAACGATAGCTTGTCAAAGTTCCGAAGCTTCTGGTAGGTCATCTCGACAATTTGGTGGTTTCCGTGCGCCAGCGCCTCGTTGGCGAGTCTTTGCCAGAGTTTCGGCCTGTCGAGCTGCTTCGCCATATCGACGGCCACGTCGAGATTGCCGCACTCAATCGCAAGCTCGAAGCGGGTTTGCGGGTCTTGCACAAACTGCAGCGCAATTTCTGGATAACCCTTTTTCTGTAAGTAGGAGATGATGCTCTGCCCAACCAAGCTGGATGTCTTGATGATGTTAAGCATCTCATCGTAGTGCCTCTTCACGAGAGCGAGCTTGAAGCGGTATTCAGTCGGATCAATGGTGAGAATCTTTGGCTTCGCAGCGCGGTCAAGGCAGTATACGCTGCGGCCCTTGACGCGGACGAGGTAAACGGTGTGTTCGAGCGTGCGGACTATGCCATTATCGCCGTTCATGAGGGTGTACTTGATGTGATTGAGAGTCGAGTACAACAGCACACCCGCATCGTCCCAGGTTGCGCTCTTGATCCTGATCGTCTCGTGTAGAGTGCTGACTTGCTCGAGCGACTTGTTCACGATAATGACGTTGTGCTTGCTGAGAAGTGCAGCGTGCAGCCCATCACTAGACCAGACGACGTATTTGACACCTGCGACTGTGAGCTCCGCAAGCTGCTTCTTCTGTTGGATGTCGTAGAGGTACACGTGTGTTGCTGTGATCAACAGCAGACAGCCTGGCCCACCGAACACCATATCCGTTGTGCCATGGGGCGGCTTGAATGTCTTTGTCGTGGAGTTCGAGAGGTCCTTAATGTCAATCTGTTGGTTTGCTTGATTGAACACTGCAAAGCGATTGCGCGCAACGAAGACAGCAGAAGCACCGGGCCCTCGTAACGTGTTCGATGGCTCGACCGCACCCGAAGCATCCCGCGGCAAGTTGATGAGCTCGTACACACCATTATCGGCGGGCGAGGTGACAAGAATAGAACGTTCGGCCGGATTGTACGATAGTGTCCGTGGCGGGACCCACGGGCTTCCCAGCTTCTTCAGTGACAGCATTGACGGGCTCTCGACATTCTTCGTAAAGTCGTACGATCTGACATGCTTGTCCTTGGTGACATAGAAAAGCTGGCTTTGGTGCACCGCGCTTGCCGGCCTCTCCCGTTCCAGCTTGAAGACCATGACACCGTTGTCATGACCAGCGGCGAACAGGTTGATTTCGGGATGGGCAGCAATCACCCAAAAGCGGTCGTTCTCGCGTTTGAAGGACTGTACGGATGTTCGCCGGTTGAGATCCCACATGCGGATGGTCTTGTCTTCACCAACGGAAAGAATGAGGTCTTGGTGGGGGTGAAACAAGCAAGCGGAAGCGTTCTGAAAGTGTCCCCGGCAGGTGTCAACTTCCCACGCCTTCGTCTCGCTCATGCGCCAGAGCTTCACCAACCTGTCGTCGCCGGCGGAGACGATGAGTGGTAGTGTGGGATGGAAAGCGACCCAATTGACGCCGCGGTCGTGACCCTCGAGCACAAATTTGACCACAGCATCCGTGTTGCCGAACATGTCTGCTTGGTTCTGGTTTGCACGCGCCATTTGATCTTCAAAGGACATGGCACTGCTCGGCGCAGAGTGCTTCTTGCGCAAACCCGAAATATCCCACACTCTTACTGACTGATCAAGGGAAGCAGAGACCACGAGGTCCTCTTTCGGGTGGAACTGGGCGCACATGGTGTAGTGATTGTGGCCGGTCATGGTGCAAACTGTTCGTCGTCAGCACTTGGTACCTACCGCAGCGCATCCCTCACGTACTGAGTGACCTGTTCTGCCAATTCCATATCCTGATTGTCTGATCGTCGGAGCTGGAAAGAATCCACGGAAGCTCGTGGTGGAAGAAGACCGTCCGCACGTAATCCAGGTGTCCATTCAGTGTGAAGAGACACCTCCTCGTCTGATATGACCATACTTTGATCTTGTAATCGTCGCCACCAGATACAAACAGTGGCTGCGTCTTGTGGAAATCCACGCCTCTCACCGGGCCATCGTGCTCTTCGAAGCGATCTATGAGCGTGCCCATGCGGTAGTCCCACAACTGGATGGTTGAGGAGTGTAAGGAAACAAGGATCCATGGCCGCTTAGGATGAAAGGCTATGCCCTTTGCGCGAGAGGATTTCGACTCGAACTTGGTGAGCATGGGAGCGGTGGTGGTCATCCTGGGCTATGGCGAGGGAGCCCCAGCTCCAAGCATTGAATGACACTCAGTTCACTCTCTCTCTCTGCCCACGGGCGCAGTGAGCGACACAGCCACTCAATGATCAACTCCCTCCGTGCGCCAAGCGGGTGGTGGCAGGGTGTTTGTCAATGGCTGGGCTCCGATAGCATCTCCAGGTACGTTGTGTAGATATGTACGACTGGCGCCGTCCGTCTCGAAACGCTACGTATTGCTTGTTATTTCTCTTTGGGCGAAGCGCAGCGGATTGAGCCCGCCATTGCCAAGCCGGTCACGTGTCCGGGGGGATCGCCAGAGTGAACATCAATCCCAAACCGAGTCGCGACTTCACGTCCAGCTCTACTATACACTCCTCCCGAGGTCCCTTTCACGACCACAGCAGACGAACATTATCATGCTTGTCGTTCCCGTGCCGACAGCGACGCTCGGCCTGGATACACCATCGTCCTTGATATCTGTGTGTAATCGACAACGGCCGAACTCGCTTACTCATTATTGGGCCGCCACGTGAGGTGTGCTCTGTCGGCGATGGATACCGATCTTCTCCGATAGCCACACCACGGGCGTCGCTTGTCGCACGAATATCCGACCGCTCTTAACATCGTTCCAGTCTTCTGCTGCGTGTGTGCTTTCGTACTCTATCACCCAGGAATTGTATAGGCCACTCGCGCGCAACCAGTAGCCGCAAGCATTGCTACCTACGACGGACCGCCGCCTGACGACTGCAGAAGATCTGCGACGCGCGCATCCCAACACCCGGGCTTCAACCACCGTTGCTGCCCAAGCAAGGAGCTACACCTTGCGTACTCAGACCCTGTTGTTCCGCTCGCTGCTGCTGCCTGTCTGTAGCTGCTGTTGCCTCACATTGCAAGGGACAAGAACGAGACAGAATTCAGACGGGTTAACGGTAAGACGGTCCGATCAGCGCCCCCCCCCCTCTAACACAGTCGTGAAAAGATGATCTTGCTCGGACACCGGAGAAAGAACCAAATCGTCAAGAGACATCACCGACTCGATACCAGACGGTCGCGAACGCTAGGCGAGCGTTGAACCGTTACATATCTGCGCATGGTCGGACTTCTCAAGCAATCACCAAATGTCTCGTACGGAGGCTTCCCGCTCAGCATTGGGCTGCACCTCCGAAGCGAGCCTGTCAGGCAACAACGGACCTCAGACGCCGCCGTACACGCCGCATCGCAACAAGGGCAAGCGCCGACTCGAGCGCTCGGATTCACCTGCCTCGGTAGCTTCGGTGCATCCTGCGGAGACATCGAGTCCGGCGAAGAAAGCAGCTCGGTGCGCAGAGACGGATGAGGTCAAGGTCGAGGAGCTAGCAGAAGGCGACGCCGGTTACCACGCAGACATGGACGTCATCCTACCGGAGGAGCTAGAAGAGATTAGCAGCAGTGATGGCGACGATGAGATTGGCAGCGATATGGCAGGAGACCCATCGGACGCCAGGGCCGGAAGCATCTCGAGCCGGTTGTCGCGCTTGCGGTGCGACGACGAAGACGAAGAGGCCAAGTTCGAACAGGGCCGTAGGCTGCGCCGCCTAAGCAAGCGCATGGGCTCACGGGTGTTCAAGAGGAGCCATAGCCAGAGCGTGAATAGCGATGGAGGCGTCACGGACGCAGATGCAATGCCCGACCACGACCTTCCCGCTAGTCAACGAAGGCTCAGGAGGAGGACCCGGGGACCAGAGGGAGATGCGGCATTTGGAGACATTCCCACGAGCCCAGCCGGTGCCGCCAGCCTGCGTGGCAGTGTGCCTCCTCGCTCCCGACCGACGACGCCTGCTCACGACGCAAATGTACCGGATGCGAAGGCGACCGACGAGATGGAAGTGGATGATGCAGGATGATCGACGGATTAGCAAGCCGAATATCCAACCTTTCTGCACTCGTATCGTATGCAACGCTTGGCTAGTGCTCCGATAGTTCCAGCAAAGCAGCGTGCCCTCCAACATAACGGGTAGGATTGCGGAGTCACCATATACGTCACTGCAGATAAGTGTGGGCGCCTAGGATCTGATATGCGCATTGTCGCAACGCTACATGTCCGTCCATCGTTTCTATCTGACCTGTCAACAAGACATCGGTCAGATCGCATGGAACAGATCAGCGATGTGCCTCTGGTAGCATACGGTAATGTAGCCACGAGGCATCGTACGATAAGCGATATATTATAACAGAATTGGAGAGCGTTCGGTGCATGAGGAGACAATGTACCTAGGTAGGCTACATCATCCGACATCATCTGCTCGTGCAAGGCTGCCTTTTCTTTTGTCTTGCCAAAGAAAATCTCTCCGAAAGTAGCCAGGGTCTGATATATCTCCAGACTCCGCACCCTTGCAGGTGGCATTGGGATAAGAGCTGGAGTGAATATAAGATCGCGTCAATGCACACCTGCCACGACTTCTGTCACTTCACGCACTCGTGCACTGGCCACACACGAACCTCACCCCGTTTGCCACCAACCTCAATGTCTGCTATTCGGCTACCGTTGACAGACATGCAAGTTTGGAGACGGTCCACCACCACGAGCACAGACGGCAGGGTTCTGCGTAAGGTGTTGCTTTGAGCCAAAGCTTCATTGACAATACATAAACCGCTTTTCCGGGCCAGCGACGCTCTCGCATCTGCTGGCAACTTCGCGTCGTTTTGATGTCGTATAAAGAATCTCCAGCATCTGGAGTGAAGCGTTGGGCTAAGGTGGAGAAAAGGTGCGAGTCGTGCGTCTTATGTGAAGAGCGTCCTGGGAAAGCCTAGCTGATCAGGCACCCTGTTGAGTTTCGGCTGGAGGGAGTGGAGACCAAAGCGTCGCTATGCGAGTGCACCTGCTCCAATACGGCTTGGTCCTCGCAATTGCTTCTAGCTCACTTGCACCCGGTCTGATTGGGTATCGCAACAGTCCTTCATACCATCGAGGTACGCCGCGCTGTTGTCCATGCAGTAGCTACGAGGCTGGCAAGGTCGGCAGCTCCCATAATAGTCGTTCGGTTCGCGAGAAGCGTTCGACCAGATACCGATCAGCGAAGACAGATTTGCACACGTGAAGTGCGCGTTCCAGCTTTGATGCTGTTCCGCATACAGGCCCCGATCAGCTCGTCGTCATTCACTGTGAAAGGCTGCCACAATGGCATCCGCCATCGTGCACGATCAGATGGGACTCTCTTTCGTGGGAAGGTGCAAATGCCTCTAGCACGATCCTGAATGCAGCACGGAATCTCGAGCACAACAGCGACCTGCGATAATGGGTGAACGTGGTCGTGAAAGCAACCAGGCGAAGATGCACCCGAATCCCTCGTACAAACACCCTTTCCGCTCGACACGGCTCGGACCGATCGTATTAACTCTCGGGGATCCGGCGTTCTCTCAGTCATGGGAACCAACAAAGAATCCGGATATGGACTCAATGCTTAGCCACAAGTCCAGTCTGTCGTGGTGCCTGGAAGCTGGAGGCATATCGAATGATGGTGCGTTGTAGCTCCTGGCGACGGCTGTGCTTATGCGGCTCGTGCCTTGCAGATGACAGAGACGGCGCACCAGGTGCCTCAAATCTGTTTCTTCTTGTCTTGCTCCTGCACCGAAGAGGACTTCTCCTATGATTGTCGTAGCTGAAGCACCCTATGCAGGCGAGTGTCGAGTGGCCGCATCTGCCGCAGAGGAACGCCGCCGACGTGCTGTCGTTGGAACAACGACAACAGATCCAAGTCATGACGGCGGAAAGTAGATTCGATGGTATCTGTTGGGTTGGAACCAGAGTCGATGTACGTAGCAGCGTCTCGTGAGAGATTCTGACGGCGCTCTCCTGACCCCGAAAGGTGTTGAAATATATATCTGGAGAACATGAGGAGAGGGAGGGCACGGTATTTTTAGGTCGGCTTGTTGAGCCTTGAAGCCGTGCTGGCGGTTGCCCGAGACGGTCGTGCCGCCACAAAGGTCAGAAGGGCTGGTAGCGGACCAAAAGTCCGTCTTTCTGAGCAGATCGAGCCGCAGGGCGCTCATCGCCTGGTTGATCAGCAACATCGTTGTTCACGAGACACCGCAGCTGGCTGATGAGCCTTGGATCCAAGCGCCTCGGAAACCAGAAGTGCTACTGCCAAGTGGCTCGCTCGGTAGCGTTGGCAGAACTACCAACGGGTCCGTCGAACTTCTGCCGAAGCGGCAAAGCCCCGTTCGCTGTGCGTACTCGGGGTCGATATAATAGCTCGTGCATGTTCTGTAACCTTTCGTCAGCCATGCATTGGTGTTGGAAGGGTTAGTATAAGAAGTCTTCGCTATTCCTTGAGACCCCCTTCGGAGGAGAGACGCATGCCCGTTGCAACCTAAAGTAGACCAGTGCATGAGCACAAGAGGTGAGTATATAATGACAGACGAGCCACGTTGGATGTTATCACGGAGTATGGCAGGTTGCGTTGTTGGTACCAGACTCGACACCCTCATGTTCACAGGCATCCGCCGGAAAGCAGAAACGAGACGAATTTGGCCGGAAAGTCGCAATCCCGTGTCTCGTTTTTGCTTTCCGGCGGATGACAGGGTCGAAAAGAAATCCCTTTCGGCTTGACGCTTTCGCGGTAAGGAATCGTGGCTTGCACGGTCATGATAGCCACCGTTAGCTGTATAAATAAGAAATCGGATAAGTTCCTGATCGAGCTCTCCCTGGGCTTTAACCCGGCAATGTCCCTGTGCCTTGGCGAGATGACTACGGTCTGGTTCTAATACATGGCAACGTGGTGTTTAATGTGTCGCTACATGTATGCTCATAGTATGGAAATGGAATCTACGCCTGATGCTCGTAGCATTGAACCAACCACGAGCGAGAAATCATCAACCGGGTTTCTGTAATGCACTCCCGCCGCACCAGCAACTTCCATCCGCCTCCCTCTCAACGTGAATCACGAGATCCATACCCCTGTTCCTCACAAGCTCATCGACCCTCTCCCGCACATCTTCCAGGTCGGCAGAGTGCGCGGCGAGGACATGAATCACTCCCAAGACCTTCTGCGTCCCAGCATGAGCAGCGCCGTGATCATGGCCATGGTGATGATGCCCGTGCGCGTCGCTCGAATCATTGTTGTCGTCAACCCAGAAGCGCGGCACAGCATATCCGACGACGCCACGGAGCTCGCCGAGCTCCTGCAGCGTGTTTTTGATGCTGTACTCAAGCTCGTCCGGTATGACCAGTAAAAGCTTCTGCCCAGATGAGATGACGAGTGGAACGGCGGCTGCGAAGATGAGCACCGCAATGATGATCGTGGCGAGCGGATCCCAGAGATACCATGGTCGCCAAAGCGTCAGCGCAGTGCTGATGATGACGGCCAGTGACCCTCCAGCATCGGCCGCAACATGCAGGAAGATACCGTGCATGTTTTCGTTGTGATGATGGTCAGGTGCGTTATGGACTTGCGGCTTTTCGTGGGCGTGATCGCAGTCGTGAGTATGTGCATGTCCATTCACCTGGATGTCGTGGTGATCGTGTGCGGGCGAATGGGTATGACTGTGTGAATGTCCATGGTCATGTCCAGCATGAGCATGCCCAAAGGCGAATAAGCCTACCAAGTTGACCATCAACCCGAGAGAGCTGACGACGAGCAGTTCCTTGACATGTCTCAAGGTTGTTCCTTCCACGATGCCTTCGATGGCCTCCCATACAAACTCGACGCTCACGAGCATAAGGAAGATGCCATTGCCGAAGCCGGCAAGCGTATTAAGCTTGCCCCAACCGTACGGCTTTTCGGGACTGGTTGGCCATTTCGAAGCGACTGCTGCGCCGAGACCGACGACCAATCCAAGACAATCGAAGAACATGTGCACGGTATCGCTCAACAAGCCGAGCGAGCCGCTTAGGTAGCCATACACGCCCTGAACAAACATGAACGCGAAGTTGAGACTAGGATAATGTCAGCATGGACGACTTCGATCGTGTATCATCATCATCAGGACGAGGACGCACAGTGTAAAGTAAGCAATCCGTCGCGAATCCTTCTCGCTCAAAATTCCATAGACAAGCGAGCCGGGTTCGCATCTATTCATCATGAACCTCGTAAATCCAGAATATGGTCCGTCCGATGCATGAGCGTGCTGACGTGCATGTACTGATGGTGCGTGTTCGTGAATGTGATGGTCGTGATTCTGTTGCTTCCGGGACGCATTCGTATCGTGCAAGACTGCGAGAAATGACAAGGCAGAAAGGCCACCGTTCGAGATGGTTCCAGGCCACAGAGATGGCGAGTACAGGAAAGCACAAGATGCAGTAACAAGACAGCCAAGACCAAATCCAGTCTTGTGTTGGCTGCGTATCAGGTGCGGTTCCGCAAAGATTGTGGCAGCGGCCATTGCGACGATCGACAGTGCGCCGAACATGATGGCACCTTTCGAGTAATGGGATGGTGAAATGGCGAGCCACATGGAAACCCCAGCTGTGAAGAGGGAGAGCGCGACGCCAGCGATGAGAGTGATGTTAGCATTGCTGGGCGAGGCAGCTAGTATCGAGACCGCGAAAGGTCTCTTAGTACTTTTGAGCCACGGTGCGGATTCCGAGCTTGGTGTTGAAGCTTTGGACGATGATCTCGACCTAGGGACAGCCGAAAGTATTGGCAGAGGTGGGCTGAGTAGCAAGACTGAACACGCCAGAGCTAGATAGCCGAGTAGTACATCAAGGAACGGAGCCTGGTATGTCCAGCCAGCGGCGTCTGTCGCAACACTTGCGGCGATGACGACGATCGTAGCCATACGGGAAAAAAATATGCGCTTCCAATCATTCACAGATCGGTTCGAAGGGAGATCAAGACAGGTGACGTTCGCAGCGATCGATGCAAGCAGGATCAGCCCGACTCGCATGCCACCGATTTGCATTGAAGAGTAGAAGGGCAGCGCCAGGCTGAGGATGCGCAAAGCCATGGTCTGGAGCGTAGCAGGCTTCAATAAAGACTGTGCCTGAGCGCTTGGGATTTTCCGCCTGTCCAGAGCTTTGGTGGAAGATGAAATCTTTGCCGCCAGCCCGGCCAACAGCAACGTACCAGCAGTCAGCGCACACGCTTCGGCTAAGCCCGAGTCCTTGCTGAACCGTTTCGCGGGCAGCATTACGCTGCTGCCGTTCGCTCCGTGCTGCATCCGAGCATACGCCGGCAGAGGCGGCGATCCGCCTTCCATCGTTTCGCCCGTGACCGAGGAGTAGACGGCCGACGCCAACATGTATGGTAGCGGGATCAGGAGACTTGTCAATGCTTCCGGCAAAGATAACCATGACGATGACGCCGCTGGAATGCTCTCCAACATCGGCTTGTACGCCGAACTTTTCGGATCTGCCGCTCGTCCAAGATCAGACTCCCCTCTTGGTCTGTTCTTCATCGGTGAACCCAATAGACCATGCGTATGAGCCGAATGCGCTCTTGCCGTTTCCTCGAACGCAAATGTGTTATGTTCAAAGGGTGTCTGGAAGTATTCGCTGGCGCCCGTTGCGAGTGGGGTGGACGATGGTGTGTTCTCTCGGCTGGTTTCTGCATGGGTGTAGAGGCTCCGGTTGGAGGCTGCCTTTTTGACGCCGCCGCCATTGCTACGTGGAAAGGCGTCCGATGTTGCCCGGTTCGGCGAGAGATGGGGATCGGAGTAAGAGTGGCTGTGGCCGTGGCCGTGGTAGTGACTGCCTCCGTGCGTCGTGGGAAGAGCGTACCCAGACGCCATGAGGAATCCACTGCGTCGCGCCCGTCACGACAGCCTCAGTGGGTTGTTTCACTCGTCGTGAACTTTCCGCGGCGAGGGATACATTGGCGCGGTCGTTTGCGTATGCTAGTATATCGCGGAAGGTGGATGGAACGATCAGGCTACTGAACGTGTCGAATCCAGTACGAGCCTTCTCAAAGTCTTTGTACAGAATGAGGACATGTATGTAATATCGACCACGGCTACAGTATGATGCGGTGGCCCCTTTTTCTGGCAAACGCTCCAATATCAGCGCGTTCCCAGGACGCGCACAGCCACAGCGGGTGTCTGCCGATCTGCCGAAGGTGGCTCGCCAATGCAGGGCAACATCACCTCCTCCACGACATGCGATATACCTACAGATAGGTACTCCAGCACGTCCGCCATTGTCAGTCACTTACATATACAGTTCCACTCGGTAGGCAGCTGTCTACATGCTCGCATATACCATGGAGATCCCATGGGTATCTGTGTGGGAGGCCAGTTTGACTCTAGCCGTCATCCTCTCAACACTCTTCACAATTGTCATGTTCACCTTGCCATCCGGCCACGACCACTTTCTCCCCGACGAGATGAAAGACTCCGACTTCACTGAGGAAGACAAGAACGATTCCGACCGCTCGGGTTATTCTTACTTCCAAAAGCACAAAAACGCTAAAGGCGTCCTTACAGTGAAGTCGTCCGTCCAGGTCGTCGTTCTCGGTGATATCGGTCGAAGCCCACGCATGCAGTACCACGCTCTCAGTATTGCCAACCACGGAGGCTTGGTTCAGCTCGTGGGTTACTACGAGTCCGAGATACATCCCGACATCATGGCAAGCCGAATGATCAGCGTGGTGCCGATCCCATCCTTTCCGTTCCGGACGAGTAACAGACTGCTCTTTCTCCTACTTGCCCCGTTCAAGGTACTGTGGCAATTCCAGGCTCTTTACCATGCATTAGGGTACCGCACAAACGCCGCCAGATGGATGCTGGTGCAGAACCCGCCTTCGATTCCTCTTCTTGTCGTGGCCCGGATCATCTGTTCCATTCGCACCACAAGGCTTGTTGTTGACTGGCACAACTTTGGCTACTCCATACTATCTTTAAGGCTGGGCCCTGATCATCTTCTGGTCAAAATCTCCGAATGGTACGAGGGATACTTCGCTCGAGGGGCTGCCGCACATTTCGCAGTGACGAACGCAATGTGTCGAGTCTTGAAACAGAAGTGGAACATTGACGCTTTGCCTCTTCACGATAGACCAGCGAAGCATTTCCAGCCCACAACCAGGAAGCAACAAGTCGAGTTCCTGCAGACGCTTCCCTCGCTCCAGGACGCTAAGAACACCGACCTGGAGAACAGGTCCTGGAAGCTGATCGTCAGCTCTACATCTTGGACACCCGACGAAGACTTCTCGATCTTGCTTGACGCGCTGGTGGAATACTCTGCCGCCAAGGAGCAGAAGCAATCCCTTCCTAAGATCTGGGCTATCATCACCGGCAAAGGGCCACTGAAAGAACACTACGAGCGGCGTATACAAAAGCTGGGCGAGGCACAGAAGTTAAATAACGTCACAATCACAACAGCATGGCTGAGTATTGAAGGCTATGCGTCTCTACTGGGCTCTGCAGACCTAGGCGTCAGCCTGCACACGTCATCTTCAGGCGTTGATCTCCCAATGAAAGTGGTCGATATGTTTGGCGCTGGTCTTCCCGTAGTTGGCTGGAGTAAGTTCGAGGCTTGGCCCGAGCTAGTCAAAGAAGGCGAGAACGGCCATGGATTCGAAAGCGCTGGAGACCTAGCACGTACTTTACAGGAGCTTTTCGGTGGGGATGGGAGAGAGCTGGCCGAACTGAAGCAAGGCGCTCTGAGAGAATGCGAGAGGAGGTGGGAAGATGAATGGTTACCCGTCGCCGGAAAATTGTTCCGTCTTGACAGATGAAGTATTTGGATTGCCAGCCTGCCTCACTCTGATTCACCGCTTTGATTATGTCTCCACTTAATCTCATATCCGGCGGACTCGGCTACATCGGTCACAGACACCGCGTCCATACTCGATGAGATGAGCAATGATTGCCATCTAGACTAACGGGAAGACGCTTTGCAGACCCTTAAATGCAACGTCTTCGACAAGCGCGATTCGACGATTGTTGGGTCACACCGTCGCATGGCGCACAAGCCACCGTGTTCGATCCCCCTGCGCCGACATATCTTTGGGAAACGTCAGAAGAGCATCTTTCACGATCAAGCAAGCAGTACGTATGCCGACTGCGATCCTCTTGTTCCGTTCATGCTCAAGCGGCAGAAGCGACTATCGTTCCAGCCTGGACCGATCGTGTAAGACATGCCGCAGGCTCAATGCTCTGACGTAAACCTGGCAGGGTAGTGTTGGTCGGTTGAACCAAGGCCTGGTCTGCTACAGGCACTTTCTTCCGTGTCTAGATGCGTCATAAGCCATGATGCTGCGAATGATTTCCTCGTGTGGAGACCGTGAAGGTGGATAGAGACTGTCAAGACAGTATCACTCTCCACTCAAGCGCAGGACCGTGCAATGCCTGCTGATATCCCTCATCCTCAGTCCATCACCCAGTCCATTCGCGACTAAACCTCTTCTTTCGACTTCGACACAACTCGGCAAGGCATTCGAACCTACTCAATCCAACTCTCTTTCAGCGTGCCTCGTTTCGACCATAAATCATACTCGCACCATTGCGCCTTCTTCCTCCTGCCACTGCCACTCACCAACCGTCCCGGGTTCAGCACGTGGCAGCCCTCGAACGTCATGGCGAATGGCGCGCTCTCAGCATCCGCCAAGACCAACGTGTGCGGCAAAGGGTATAGCGACAAGGAGCCCGCATAGTCCCAATGCACAGGCCTGGTAGCTAGAGGAAATGGTGAAAGCGTTGACTGAGGCAGGAGCGAGAGGATCAACTTCTTTGCTTGCGCGGTAATGTAGTCGTCTACAGTGATGTCCGCTGGTGACGCAGGGTCGTCGAGATCAGTCATTTGGGAGTCATTTCCAGTAACGTCTTCCACCGTTGGTAAAGCACCCGACATCACGACATCGTCTTGGGGTTCCTGGCTCGCAGTTGCCTGGCCGGCACGAGGCTGCCGCGCAGCTTGACCGACTCGTATCGCATTGCGCCTGAAGCGACCTGAAATGTCATCCCGAAACACAGCAATTTCATGTGCAGGACCGAAGAAACTTAGTCTCGCTGGATTACTCGTCCACACAGCCTTGCCGTCCAAGCCGTCTTTCTTTGTGATCGCAACCTCGGACTTGGCTGTGGCGAAAGCACGCTTGACCCTGCTTGTGAAGATATCAGGCACACCGTCTCTGGGGACAACCGTGCTCGCTCCTGCGCTGAACGCAGATGCCCATGGGTCGTTGTCCCCAGGTACGAAGATCCATTTGCTGGTAAGAAGCAAGGAGGGGAAGTCCGACATCGCCGCCGCCAGCTCGTTGAAGATCTCCTTGTATTCGATGGACCCAGTGCCGGCTCCTGCCATTGAGGCTTGAGAACAGAAGTTGCCAGTCAACAAGAAACTCATAGGCGCCTCTTCTGCAGCATATTGCCCCAGTACCTTCCGCAGAGCAGTCAAGGACGACGGTTGGTCCAGGGTGACTTCGGACAAGATCACCATCTTTCTGCGTGACATAGCAGCCACCTCGCTCTCTGGATCCATCAGTTTCTGCTCTAATCCTCGCATCCTCTGGCCGACAGCACGCTCGGAGCCCAGACCGAGGAAGTCAGTCCAGCCAAACCCACCACCGACCGCACCGGCGTTCAAATTGACGCCTAGGGAGATGTTACGCTTCTCTACTGGAGGACCGCTAATACTGAAGCCTAGGAAGCGCCCGCCAATCGTGCCGCCAACGCCACCCGTATTCCCAAGGCCACTGGCTCCGGCGCCAGCCCAGTCTTCTTCGTACACGCCATCGACCAACACTAGCATTCCGGGACAAAAGTACGCCGAGTCCTCGCCTTGCAATGGTTGGGCGTGCTGTAAGTCAAGTGATATACTGCCCGAGAGGTCATTCAGCGCCAGGGTGCCGGTAGGTGCAATGACCAGCATGCCTAGCAGTAAGTGAGACGTCCCGCCGCGACCAAGCAGGTTGGCGATCGGTGTGATCTTGTAGAATTGCTGGACGGTCGTGCTGTCACTATGCGATGGATGCGCTGTTCGCGCGGAGATCGATGGAGCTTGAAACGCTTCGTTACGCAGTAACCGCTGGTGGATGATGTTGTATCTCTCGCGGAACACGGCAGTCTTCTGCGAGGGCGACGGAAATATTGAAGGCCTGCTCGTCACTTGTACGAAGTGCTTCTTATCCATATCGTATGCGAAGCGTGGCTGTTCGAATGCTGATAAGACCTTGAGCCATACTCGCGGGTCTTTGCTCGCCTCTTCATGCTCGTCTTCTCCATTGACCTGTAGTCCACTTATGCCAAAGCTGGTACCTTTGCGGTCGAGACTGGGTCTGATGGTCAAGTCGTCGGACAGATCGACAGCGCTGTCAGAGCCAAAGGCGAAGCTACTCTGGCGGCTGACATTGCTGCCGCTTTTCGCTGGGCCAATCCTGCCACCGTTCATGCATCCCTCGAGTGTCTTAAGGATCTCCTTCAACTTTGATCCATCCTCGACTATGACTGGACCACTCTCCACTTTCCACAGCCTCGCAACCTCCTCCAGCACCTTTTCCCCAGTCCCTTCCTGGCGCCAGCCTGATCCGCAATGCCGGCCAATGAACGTCGCCAGGGATTGCAGCGCAGATGAACCGAGTGTGAGATTGTACTTCTTGGTGAATGTTCGGAAGGCTAAAGGCCGTATGGTTTGAGGTGGGAGTAGAGTAGGTAAGATGGTGGGAATGGCGGGCTTGAATGCGGGCGGCGGCGGAGGGCGCTTTGCCTGCGTTGGCGGGATAGGGTGGATTGGCGTTCCGAATGCGGGCGACGACGACAAAGCTGCACTGTCGAGAACTCGTCCGATGTCTGCCATGCTTGTTACCACATCGATTGACGTTACTTCGCCTTGATGAACGCTGAAGTCCACGAGCTCTTGGGGAGACGCGACGCGACGCGACGCGGATGGTTTGGTCCGTGCACGCGCGAGCACTATAGCAACGCTTTACGCGCCATCACTTCGCTTTCTCACATCACTACTCACCTCCACGGCGCCGCAGGACTGCCGGACATCCCTTGAGATACGATGCTCACTGCCAACACAATGGATGCACAAGCGCCCACCGAGTCCACAATGACGCCGGAAGAGCTCGCAACGAAGCTCGACCAGCTCAAGGCTTTTGCTACCCAGCAGTACTCGCTCAAGAATTACGACGCCGCCGCCGAGTTCTATAGCGAGGCAGCCGAGACTCAAGACCAAATCAATGGTGAGATGTCACCTGACAACGCCGATCTATTATATCAGTATGGACGCTGCTTGTATCACGTTGCGGTGAGCAATAGTGATGTGCTCGGCGGGAAGGTCGCAAGCACTGAAGAACCCAAGCGCAAGAAGAGGAAAGTTGCGCGTGCTGAGGGAAGTGACGCTGCTGCTGTGAATGGGGACGCGGGCGTCGGCGTGATTGGCGATGCGATGAAGCATGGCGATCAGAAGCCTGCAGAGGACACGATGAAGGCGACAATGGGCAAGGAGGACGGCGCGGCGAGTGAGGCGCAGGCTAGCTCCAAGCCGTTCTTCCAGATTACGGGCGATGAAAATTGGACGGATTCAGAAGACGAGGACGAAGACGATGCAGACGCCGAGGCGGAGCAGGAGGAAGACGATTTCGCGATCGCGTACGAGATCCTGGATCTGGCACGGGTACTGTTGCGCAGGAAATTGGAAGCCATGCAAAGCGGTCTGGCCAAAGGCACAAACGAGAACGGTGACGTGAGACAGTTGAGGGAGCGCTTAGCGGACACGCACGACTTACAAGCCGAGATCTCTCTCGAGAATGAACGATTCAACGATGCGATTCATGATACACGCGACGCGCTTGCCCTCAAGCTTGAGCTATATCCACAAGAGAGCAGTTTGGTCGCGGAAGCGCATTTCAAGCTGTCGCTCGCGTTGGAATTTGCCTCCGTCACTACATCATCAGAAGGCGGCGACGATACTGCTGAGCCGAAGGAGAGCCAGGTGGATGAATCACTACGGCAAGAAGCAGCCACAGAAATGGAGAAAGCGATCGCGTCCTGCAAGCTGCGCATTAGCAGAGAGGAAGCTTCCCTTACCACCACCGAGGCTACGAATGTCGAAGAGCGCAAGAAGTCCGTCAACGATGTGCGTGAGATGGTAGCAGATATGGAGCAGCGCCTTGTCGACTTGCGCAATCCGGCCGTATCACTGTCAGGTACCGCCGGACTTACTGACGTGACGAATAATGGTCAGCCGCTCAAAGGTGTGCTTGGTGGAATGCAAGGTGAGAGCAAGGTAGAGCAGCTGAGGATCATAGCCGAGGCGACGCAGAACGCGAAGGATCTTAGCGGACTGGTCAAGCCCAAGAAGAAGCCGAAGGCGGCCGGCGCGGCGGACGATGCGACCGCGGTGAACGAAGGCAAGGGCAAGCGCAAGGCTGAGTGTGTGGATGACGTTGGAAGTTCGAATGGGAAGAAAGTCAAGACGACAGATGGCGCGTAGATCTGGGCACAACTCAGCATATGGACTCAATACTGGTGTGCATGATACCATCTTGCGGCCGTGCAAATAACGATTCTGCAATCTGAACCTCTTACTGCGGTTTCCATTCTCGCCACAGCGTGGCCGATCGACATACCCTTCGCCCATTACGAGCAACATTAAGAGAGCCAGCATTGGCTGCTACGGCTTAGCACTCTAAGCATATCTGGTACAGCTCGCCGTCCCTGCGGTCCACAGCATGGGTTATCAGTAACTTACAGAGAGCGTTGTTGCCACCGTACAAGGCACGGGTCAGAAAGTCCTTTGCTATTCGGCCTGAGCCTACCTCTCCAAGCTGCCAGTAAGATGTGTAACCCACGCAATCGGGTCGTGGACGGACGGACCAGCTGATCGGCTGCATCATATACAAGCCGGATCACTGAGGTCTACCTATGTAGATAACCAGCAGACCACCATCGACAAGCCATCCGTCAGCTCGAATGTGGTACGACATGGACCCTGCCGTTGAGCCAAATTCGATCTAATGATGCTTTGCAGCATATGCGGTCGCGCCCTTAACGCAACAGATCATGAGATGGCGGTCTTCAAGGTTCAAACTTATACTGGCGTGTGGCAGCCCTGCACGGTATAGACTACACGTGTCGATTTTACAGCTTCGAAGGACAACCTGCAGGGCTGGACCCAACGCACGCAATAGAAAGTACCGCTGACAGCTGATCGTCTGAGAGGCAGACGCCACCGTGGACTCCCCCTCGATCGGGTTGGACGTGTGCTTGTGCGTACGCCGTACGTCGGTACATATGTAGTCAGGTAGTTCTCATGCAGGGTTGGTCGTCCATCGGGGCACCGCGCCTCGCTCGCGATGCGAGTCTCTGGTCGAGTTCCGGGAACGTGGGCCGCATGAAGCACACTGTTTTAGACTTTGTCAGTTTTCTCGACCTCTTCCAGCTCGCGGTGCGCTACTAGCGAAGTCGATGGGCGGTGTGTGTGCGTGTGTGTGACAGTGTGCTGTTTGTGCTACCATTTGCTGTTTCCCATGCGACCAAGCCACCTGACCGGTGTACGGAGTGGGGGACAACAAAACACCTGTGGTGGTGAAGCGTTCCAGATGCAGGGTCTTATCTTCGACGCCGAACCGGTGGTCTGTCTGTTGCCATCCTTGTCCGTGTACAGTCCACTGTCGATTGATGAGGAGGTGTAGCTTTATCGAATACGTGCATGAAGTCGTTCGAGTTTACCCATTGTGATCAGCCAACAGTGACACTAGTCTGCCACACGAACCGCGGGGAGGAAACTCACCACTCCTCACTATGGACATACCTCAGTGAGATATCTGGGAGCAGCACGCTACACGCGTGTCTGTAAACCCTGCCCTTTGGACTACGTTAATCACATGTGAAACGTTCAAACATCCGAGAGCGCAATTGGCCGTCGCTAGACGGAAGCTAGCGGGTGTTTCCGCACTCGTACTACATTTCCTAATAAGGAAGTTGTGGAGTGAAAGCAACGCCCACCACCTGCCACTGCTAGTTCATCTCACCTCTCCATACTCATTTTCTTACCACAACAGGTGTTTGGCTCCTGCTGGATTCAGTGGTTCATGTCATCTATGTGGACAAACTCAGATCCCTCGCTGATGTCGAGGCGCTCACGGAACAGCGCTCTACAGTGGAAAAAGCGTAATATACCGTTGCTCCGCTGTGATGAGCAGCAAAGTTATGTATGTATGCATATATACAAATATAAACCCCCACACTCAGAAAGCATTTCCTAAAAGGACAAAAAAAGACAGAGAAAAAAAAAATCAAACAAAAAGAAGAACGACCGCCCGGGGGGTATTGTCTACAACCTAGGAGCAAAAACAACAGAAAACACCATCTTCGATAAATCCGGTCCAAGTAATCATGTACAGGCATCGTTTGAGCAAAAGCAACGGTTGGAAATTCTGGTCTGGTCTGGTCTGGTCTGATCTGATCTGATATGATGGGACATTTGCATGATATCGTGGAAACAGAACCTCGTTTCAGCTAGGATCGCAACGCTGAGATTTTGCGTGCATGCCGCACATGATGTCGTATATGGAAGGGATTAGCGGAATCGCAGCTGCACAAATTGTCGTTCTCTCGGGATGTGGGAATTGTAAGTGGCGTCTGTCTGTCTGTCCGTCCGTCCGTCCGTCTGCTTATCTGTCCGTCCGGTCGGCGGCAGCTGAGTCGTGCATCCCCGAATTCGGGGAGGTGTGAGCCAGATTACCGGGATGCACGGGGTGGGCACGATTCGCGTGTAGACTTTGTCTTTTTGGGGGGCCTGCTGGTGGCATCGTTCGATGAAACTGGGAAGACAGCCCAACTATCCGTTCGCGGCGGCCGCACATCCGATGCCCAGTAAGGGATCCCTGCCCGGGCGCCGACAGAGGCAAGGCTTGCGGCCGCTGCGACCGGTAGCACGATAGAAGCCCGATCACGTGCCGTAGTGCCAAAAGGATGGCGATGACCGACAACAAGTCGTGATAGTCTCACGAGCTCATCGTGTTTCACCGCGCGAGCTCCGGGTTCGTCTGCGCATACTCGATCCCCTCATTACGATACACGTCCCGGGCGTGCGGGGGGATGCCGAACAGCTGACGCTGCAGCTTCTCCAGGATGCTGCAGTCGACGGTGCAGGTGGGGGAGATGGGCCCGAGGCGGCGGAGGAAGGTGATGGTGCGCTGCAGGAGGACCTGGAAGCGGTCGGCGGGGACGAGCTTTTTGAGGTAGCGGTTCCAGTACGTCGCGGACATGACGAGCATGTTGCCGAATTGTCTGGTGTACATATTGTTAGTAAAGAAAATCCCTTCCCGTGCGATTATTCCTCAACGGAGCTGTGCATGACTTACGCGTGAGCGGTGCCGTGAATGTTGGTAATAATCATCCGGCCCGGCACCCCGTCCAAGGCGACTGTGCTCTGCATGGCCGCGTCGATGCAGCGCTTCGAGCCCCGCCACACCTCGTTCTCCCCCATCCCTTCAATGGCCTCGAGCAAGTGGATGTCGGCATTGTCGCGAGGGTTCCCGTTCACATCGCACGCGACCTCGCGGACGCGGCGGCCGTCCTTGACATAGGGCATGATGTGCAGCGCGTAGTCCAGGAACGGCCGGTTGACGACGTAGCGCGCGCCCCAGTACTTCGCGCGGAGCCGCGCGGCCAAGATGTCCGTCGCGGGCGGATCGGCGTCGTCCCAGCGCAGGGCGGGCGGCAACGACTTGCGCCACTCGCCGAGGATGCTCTCGTGGCCCTGCAGCATGGCGCGGACCTGCTCGAGCGTCTGGTTGAGGCAGTCCGGCCCGTACATCTCCTGGTGCACCTGGTTGAGCTTGCGGCGGAGGAACATCTGCGCGACGTAGAAGATCAGGACGTCGTCGTTGCTGTCGGCCGACCGCTCGTCCGTGTCCAGACTGACGTACGAGTCGTCGTCCGGCACTTGGTGCGGGAAGATGAGCATGTTTTCAATGTTCTTCACGCCGCTGTGCGGATACTTCATCTCGGCGAGGATGTCGCTCTCCAACTGCAAGCAGGTCCAGGAAGCGAGCACGATCAAGTTTGAGCGCTTGTCCTTAATCTGCGCTTGCCCCTTCTCGAGCCGCTCCTTCACGTCGCCGTATGTGCCCCAGTAGTGGTGGTTGTACAGCTTGTAGCGGTCCAGCAGGATCATGATCGCACGTCCGGCGAGGACATACCAACTCATGCTCTCCTTCACCCTCGCGATCTGACCTTTGTACAATCCCGCAAGTAGGAACATCTGGGCGTGCACAAGGTCGTTGCCGTCCCCTTGCTCACCCATAATCTCCGCAGCTTTGGCATAGTACGCGATTCCGGGGATGACGTCCAAGTTCCGTGCAGTCCCGACAGGTGGCCCCTCCATCGACGATCGGCGACTGCGGGACTGCCAGGAGACACCGTTCTCAGTCGGCGGAGTCGGGTGTGCGGTCGATGTCGACATTGGCGATATCGGCGAGGGTTTCATGTTCGCCGAGGCAGGCGAGCTCCCGGTCAAGCCGTTGTGACCTGTGATGGCATGATTGACGTGAAGGTTGGCGCTGAGCCGACTGTCCGGGACAATCCCTGGCAACGGGTCTTTGTGCAAGCAGATCTTGCCGAGGGCGAGCACGAGGTAGACAATGGCATTGCCGGGCGAACGCTCGGTGACTTGACTTTTGGAACTGCCGCCATCCGCTCCAGCAAAATTGGAGCCTGTATTCGGAGTCGAGCCGTTTGAACGCTGGCGCTTGAGCGGCCGCTCGGATTCGCTGCCATCCTGGGACACCGCAAAGGCCTGCCTGAGCTTCTGAGTCCCCAGGCTGTAGCGCTTGATGAAGTTGTCGAACAGCTTGCGGAGTCGGTGCTTGTCCAGGAAGGGGTGCATGACGTGGATGTTCTTGATGTAGCTGTCGAAAAGCAAGTTGATGGTCCCAATGTCCAGATCCAGAGAGTTGTCCGACTTCAGTCCACCCCAGCCAGAGCTGTGCGGCTCCGATCGGCGGATCTCGCCGCTCGGCGTCGGCAGCAGACCAAGACCCCACAATCCGTCCGGCGGTGTGGCCGCGTTGACTCCCAGCCCACCCTCGTCGCTTCGAGCCGGGCTTGCTAGACCACCCGGCTGAGTCCCATCGAGCTCATCGATACCCTCACCGCGGGTGTAAAGCCGCAGGATGCCCCGGTCCTCGGCTTCCATGACATAACCCTCGTTCATATCCACGTCTGCAGCGTCCAGCAGCGGCTTGACACTGGGCCACAAGAGGAGCAATTTGTGTGGCGCTGTGCGATGATCGTCTAACCCTGGCTTCCGCCTGCTGAACATGCCGTCGGGCACGATAGGTTGTGGTTCGGACCCTGAGTCTGTCTGCGCGCTCGCGTGCTCCAGCCGCCTCAGTCGTGACTCGATGTTGTCGATCTTGGTGTTGAGTTGCACCAGTCCGGCACTGTGTTGTTCCATGTAACTCAACAACTTCTCCATGTTCTTGTCGGTCCTGCATCACGATTAGCGTCACCGTCTCCGCCAGAAGTAGAGTGAGGTGGGCGAGCTACTTTGCGGGCGGCGTATCTCGATATTGACACGAAAGGGTGTTCTCTTTGCAGAACGAGCAGGGTGAGCCTTCGTCGCACTTCTGCTTCCGCTGTCGACATTGCTCGCAAGCCTGTCGCAACATTAGCTGGAGCCGAGGCCGAGGCCGACCTGCGGTACCCGTGAACGAACCTGAGTGGCGCGCATCTGCTTCTTGCGCTGGGCTTGGTAGAGGCCGCTAGAGGTCGGTCCGAACGGGTGCTGCGCATACATCTGTTGAGTTTGAGGCGGCGGCGGCGGAGGTGGATATGGGTGGCCTTCCGCGCCAGGCGTCATGTACACCGGGTGAGGTTCATGGTGGGGTGCGTTGCCGCCCGGCGGTGGAGGTAGGCCGTGGTGAGGGACTCCGTTGACGGGCGGATAACCGTGATGGCCATGGTCCATCGCCGGCGGTGGCTGCGCCCCGTCGTGCGCCGGTCCGGACGGATACTGACCGGACTGGGCGGAGGTGGTGGGCGTGTGCTGCTGGATCGAATCGTGCGAGTATGATCGGTTCACGGGCGCGGGCGTGGCATGGCCCGAATGGTTGTGTTGGCTGTATTGGTGGTACTCTTGTTGACCATCCCGCGGGTCGCCCGTCGGAGGATGGTGGGAGGGATGGCGGAAGGGGGGTAGGCTGTGCTGGTCGGGCGCGGCGCCCAAAGGACCGTGGTGCTGCGTGTTTTGGATGGGTGGCAGCGCTGGGCCTGCCGGGTGCGTGGTGGGTGGTGGGTACGAGGGCGCGCGGCGATGGGAGGGCGGCTGCGGCGGTGCTTGAGTCGGTTGTTGCTGGTGCTGGTGTTGGTGTTGATGTTGGTGTTGGGGTGGCTGTTGGGATGGATGGTGATACTGTGGAGGATAAGACGGTGGTGGGTGATGGGGCGGAGGGCGCGAGTCTGCGGAGGATGGCGGTGGTGGGAGGGG
>Ga0058704_10000350_pt1 | contig 24475 bp, 24 predicted proteins | sample AgamicMgSfe_FD_71363 | JGI IMG/M metagenome (GOLD analysis project Ga0058704, IMG submission 71363) | Agave microbial communities from Guanajuato, Mexico - Mg.Sf.e | ecosystem: Host-associated > Plants > Phyllosphere > Phylloplane/Leaf | place: Guanajuato, Mexico | collected 2012-05-30
GCCGGAGCCTTGGTGTGGGCCTGAGGAGGAGGAGGGGATTTAGTGTTTCGTGTGCGGTTAGTGGGTGGAAAGGGGAAAACGAACCTGAAGCGTGCGCGGCGTCGCCCATCATGGCCACTCGGCCTTTGTAGTACGTTTTGGCCGGGAGCATGTCGAAGAGAGCCCAGATGTCGGTGTGTTTCATCATGCCCACGATCGTTTGGACCGTGTCGCCCCAGCCTTGGAAGTCGGTTTCGATGTCGTGCTTGGTGTTGGGCACAACCCAGTTCGGATCGTCCCAGGTCTCGCACGAGCTGAACGCGACGGCTGGTGGTTTACTTAGTATCCCTGCGATACAAGCTTGCGGAACACCATGGGTGGGGTGTTTGGTAGCTCACCGTTAAACGTCTTTCCTTTGTTGATCGGGAACGTGATGACATGGCCTCCTTTGCCGAGGTAAACGTGGTTGTTGACCGCCAGCTCTTCGCCGAGAGCATCGATGGCTTCGCTCATCGGCGCCAACCCACGATGGCAATACTTGCCCGTGAAGACGGCATGGACGGCCGGATCGTCGGCGCCAAGCACGTACTCTCGGACTTTGCTCTTGATGCCGTCACAGCCCACGACGGCGGTGTGGAAGGCCTCCGTACCATCCTTGAACCGGAGGTGGATCTTGTCGCCGCGGTCATCCATGTCGACGAGTCGCTTCCCGAAGTGCGCGATCTTCGGCGGGATGAGCTTGATCATCTCGTCGAGGAACTTGGCCCGGTGGCTGGTCGCTTGCCCTTCCCGGCACCTGAGCCTGTGGAAGAGCTTGCCGGTTCGCTTTTCCGTCGGCGTGTCTTGGCCGTAGCGGTAATCGAACCACACGTCGCTGTACGATTCCCACTGGTTCGAGGTCGCGACCTTGTCGAACCCTTCCTTGACCGAAGGGTCGATGAGATTCATTGCGTGAATGGCGTTGGGACCGAAGGCGACGCCTGCTCCAATCTCCCCGAAATGGTCTGGGCCGCAGATCGTCAGTTCGAACGACGGGTGTTCACGCCAATGATTGATCTATACATACGGGCAGCCTCATAGATCGTCACGGCAACGCCACGCTTCACGAGGTTGATCGCGAGCGTGAGGCCGGCAATCCCTCCGCCAACAATCGCAACGTCCAACAGAGGGTGCTCTTGAGATGAGGGCATGATGAAGTGGAGGAAAGTAATTCTTGATGGTTATGCGGCGAGGTAGGTCTCGTGCAGCATCTTCACTTTGGCATTTGGGTCTATTATATATCACCTACATTGGTGCGGACGGCCGGTGAATGTGAACCGCACGCAAGTGCTCGGTCCGGTCGCCGTCGCGGAGGTACAACATTGTGCAGCGACTCCTTCGGCGTCGGTTCTGTGATGAAGTTGCGTCTCGGCTGATCGTGTCCAGTCGGGGCCCGAGCTCTCCGTGAAGTCCGTCCCTCCATGTTGCCAACGTGAACCTCACTTGTTATTATCATTAATGTCCTTGCTTGTTGTTGGAACTTCCACAACTCATCACCTCATGTATGTCAGCATGAAGCCGGGGACCATGCCTTATCACCCTCTCCCTCTGTGCTGTAGTTGTGATCCTGAAGGTCGGTAGGATCCAGATCCAAGGAGCATCCTCGTATTCGCGCTGCAGCTTGCTGCCATTCCTCATCCGCTCAAGTATTATGTGCATGATCACTCAGTCGCGGCGGATGCATGCTTACGCTCCGTGAGGGGTATGGCACGTCTTCGAGTGCGAGCGGGCAAGGCGGACATCGCGCACCTAGAGCCCGGATGTTCGGTTGGCAAGTTCTGCCGATGGTGGTGTAGAGTGTCAGCACCTTGTTCCATCCGATAATAACAAGGCGTCAAGTCCCGTGGTGTAAAGGGGTGAGCCAGTCTATGTGCATGTTCCTGATTGAGAGTCAAGCTGGAGAAAGGCTTCATCGATGTTTTTATCATCGATGCGGTCGGTCCCTTCTGATCTAACCTCGGCATACAGTACGGCAGGTGGGTCAATGAGCGACGACGATGCGTGCACATTCATAAATACCTTAACATGAGCCTAGGAAGATTGCACGAGAACGGATGTGAACCTGAGAATGTCTCCGGCACTGACAAACCCATTCTTACTAATCTCCGACTGCTCATGCTGCCAATGGAAAAGCTTTATATGTCCTGACCGTCACACCTCCTCCCATCCATCCTCGTACAGACAATCCGCATCACCAAGACCAACATGAAAGAAGCCAAGATCTCCCGCGGACCCCAAGTCGAAATCGTCGACTCGCCCATCCCCCAACCGGGCCATGGCCAAGTCGTCATCAAGGTGGTCGTCAGCGGCAGTAACCCCAAGGACTGGAAAATGTCCGAATTCTACCCCGACGCGCCGCCCATGAACCAGGGCGACGACATCGCGGGCACGATCTACGCCGTCGGCCAAGGCGTGACGGGCTTCAGGGATGGGGACCGAGTTGCGGCTTTCCACGAGATGATGTCGCCGCACGGCAGCTATGCGGAGTACGCGCTCGCATGGGCGCACACGACTTTCTTTTTGCCTGAGAAGACGAGTTTCGAGGGTGAGTCCGACGTGGAGAAATTTGCAATTTTAGGTACATCACAGCTCGTGCTAACAATATCCACAACAGAGGGCGCCGCGATCCCGCTCGCCGCCATGACCGCCGCCATCGGCCTGTACGCCGCCGATCGCCTGGCGCTTCCCCAGCCATGGTCGCCTGCGAACAAGCCCACCCCTCTGGTCGTCTACGGTGCGTCTTCCGCCGTGGGATCCTACGTCCTTCAACTTGCGCAGCGCTCCAACGTCCACCCCTTGATCTGCGTCGCCGGACGGGCCCAGGACCACGTCGAGAAGTTCATCGACCGCTCCAAGGGCGACACGATCGTGGATTACCGGAAAGGCGACGACGCCGTGGTCCAAGGCATTAAAGACGCCCTCAAAGGCGCGAAGCTGGAGTACGCCTACGACGCCGTGAGCGAGAAAAGTTCGCCGAAAAACCTTGCCCAGGTGCTGGATGCGACATCGGGTAAGGTCACGTCTGTGCTCCCGCCGAAGGGCGGCGACTTCAGCGCGAAGTTCGACGAATTCCCTCAGAGCGTGTACCAGAGCATGACCATGGTCGGGAGTGTGCACGAGGACATCAAGGATTTCGGGTTTGTGTACTTCCAGTACTTCACGAGAGGATTGCAGGAAGGTTGGTTCAAGCCGCAGCCGCAGGAAGTCGTCCCCGGTGGTTTGGCTGGGATCCAGAGCGCGTTGGAGAGGTTGAAGGATGGCACGGCCAGTGCGGTCAAGTATGTGTTCCGGATCAGTGAGACGGAAGGCGCGGGGAGTGGGAAATGAGATGGCCTTCCTCGCTGTGCTCACCACGTTGAGTCCGCGCAGAAGCGGAGAAACCGGCATGACGAGAGCGAATGCACGTTCCAGGAAGTCCGGTCCTCATACATAGGTATAGCAGAGAAGATCGCTTTGGATATCCATCACATCGCCAACGCGTGCATCGGCGGCCAAGCCTCGCATGTGGAGCGTGTCGTCCAAAGTAGCCATGTCCATCGAGTGACGCTGATTGTACCCGCCGTAAGAAGTGAGTCCACGTCCCGGTTGCCGCTGCTGCCACAGCCACCACAGCCGGTCCAGTTGGCTGTGATGGAGGAAGAACAAGGGATCTAGACCACAACCACAGATCAGCCCATGACTGCCAAAGCCCAAAAACAAGTATCACCAGCCTTACCGTACGGCGCAGTAAACGTCTCGAAATCCCCCGCGATCCCAAAGGGAATCACATCATGCACCCGACTCTCCATCAACGCCACAAACCCCTCATAATCCCCCAAACCCAACACCTCCCCAATCGACCCCGGACTCACGTCCGTCCCGTCGATATGTCCCAACTCTCCCTCCAGACCGCGAAACCCCCTCGACAGACAATGCGGTTGAAACTTGACATCATAATACTCCGCCACCACACCCGCGAACGGCCCGTCGACCACGCACCGTCCGCTCCTCCCGACCGTGATCATCCCACCGACCTCCCCGTCGCCGCCGAAACCACTGACAGCGTCGAACACAGGGCTGTTTTCTATAGCAGCGCTGTCCAGCGTCCAATCCCAGTACACGAGCCCACCTTCGTACCCGCATTCCTCCCGTAATGCTCTCTCGTAGATAGACAGGAACCACCGATGCCACGGTAAGAAAGGCGCACTATGATGCGTCGTGTACCCGACGTGCGCGTGGATCCAGGGGAAATCGTCGTACAGGGTGCGGTTGCTGACTGGAGCGAGACGGGAGGGTTGGGTGCGCAAGCAGAGAACGGCGGTGATGTAGGCTTGTTGGTCAGCAGGGGGGAGGGCGCGCCATTCGCGGCGTTGGGGGCAGGTTTTGGCACCGGGAGACGGTGGTGCGAGCGAATCAACCTGGCTGGGGGCTAGGTTGGGGTTGTCGTGGTTGTGGAAGATGGTGAAGCCGCTCCAGATGCCGATGAGGATTGCGAAGGTGGCCAGCAGTGCGATGGTGGTCGCTACCAGCCGGTATGATCGCTGCGGCCGTTTGCTCTCGGGCAAGGGTTCTTCCTCGTCACCGGCAACGGCTCGATACTGCTGTTTCGTGGTCGCAAACGGCCACATTTTGACCTCGCACTAGATGCTTTATAGGGACAAGGCAAGCTTGCGTTTCCCTACATCGCTCGAGCTTTCTGGGAGGCGTTGGAGAATGAAAGCATGGGCTGGAAGAGAATGACAAGGGAACATGAAGAAACCCTGACTTACCGACTCGAACACTGTACATAAGTCGTCGCCATGGTTTGCCCATCTGGTGGTCTCCGAGGGAAGACATGAGGTTGCGATGTCTCCCCCACCAATGACTTCGGCAGCTGCATCCACGGGGATGCGCCACTTTCGTGAGCGGCGTCTTTTCCCTCACTTCACATCAAAAATACTGTATTTACCGCATACATGAGTGCAGTATCGACCTTATAACTACATTTCGTCGTTATCCTTGGAGCAAACTATAGATCGATCTCACGTTCGGCTGGTCGTGAGCTGCCCCGTTCGCTACATACTGGTGGAGAGCTGACATATGGGCCTTCCGATCTTTCATGCTTCATTGCTTGTCCAGCTGCACAGCCGACGACCGTAGCAGCTCTACTAAACCATCTTCCCGCGCTGATGTTCTACGCGCATCATACTCCGTCGACGGCTGTGACAAACGAAGCATGCATGTATTGCAGCAGCCCGAGCTCATCAACGCACCGAGCCATCACAGCAAACCCTGCTTCGCCAAGTCCTCCCAAACCTTGCGCGGCATCACGTTCCCATATGTATCCTCACACTCCTCCGCCGCCTCGTTCTTCTCCGTCACCTTCGCCTTGTCCCTCCGCACCTTCTCCCACAAGCGCTCCGCCTCCTCGATCCCCGTGATCTCGCGGAACAGGCTCGTGTTCGTGATGCCGAGACACTTCAGGCCGTAGATGTGCCGGGCTTCGGAGAAGTGCTTGTCGAACGCGCGCCGGCCCATGTAGACGTAGTTGCCGCAGATCTCGCACGGGAACTCGACGCCCAAGCCGTGGAGTTTGTACAGCCAGAAGGGAATGGGTTTGCCGTCCCAGGCGAGAGGCAGTTTGAGCGGGTTGTAGATCTTCTCGTCGCCGTCGGCTTCTTCGGTATCTGCGCCGCCTTGGCCGGCATTCACCATCGCCGACTCTTCCGCGTAGAGGGCGGCTAGCTCCTGCTGTCGCTCACGGTCCGTCATGCCTGCTTTGCGCTCGACATTCACGCGCGTATCTTCGCGCTCCGTCTTCATCGTGGAGGCGAGTTTCCGGATGCGGTGCTCGCGCTCTGCGACAGCACGCTGTTTCAGGTTTTGGCCGAAACGGGCCGAAGGTGCGCCGTTCACGCCACCGTTGGTCATCTCGGTATCGCCGTCCGTTGCGCCACGCTGCTCCCGCGCCTTGACAGCATTGATATGTTTCTTGCCGGTCAAATGCGCCTTGTAGACGTTATCGTTCTTGAACTCCTTCGCGCAGTCGGCGCACCAGACCCCTTCGCCCGTGCCTTCCGTGACGGGTCCTTTGAGTGCGCTTCCATTTGTTTGTAATGCTTGAGCTTCCCAACCCGGTACCTTGCCCTCGTCCCACGTCTTGTCGAAGTCCTCGTCGAAGGAGCGAAACAGCCTGTCCAGATTCTCCAATGGCTTCGTCCGCCGGATGAAGCTCTCCAGATACTGCGCCAGACTGCCCACATAGCTGAAATACACATCCGTCATCTTATCATGTCTGCTGATGTTGCAATGCGGTGGGGTGAAGGCGTCGAAGATATCCAAGTATTGCAGGTATGTCAACTTCTTCACCCCCTTCACGCCCGGCAAGTTGAGATACTCGTCATGCAGCATCGTCAGGTCGAAATACCGTCCAAATGCCTCCTCGCCGGTGAACATGCCGTCCACATCTCCCGCAAAACCCGGCCCGCCATCCTCCACCTTTCTGTAGGCGCGCTCGAGGTTTTCTACCGGTTCGTTCGGGTACCGCTTATGGAATGATTTGATGTTGTCCAGCTGCTTGTAGAACTCCTCAAACGGGTCGCCTGTGCTGATCGACTGTACCTCTTGCGTGCGCGCCTCTTGCTCGTCATTGCAGATGTGGAGTGCGCGCTCGGACTGAGTCTGAATGCGCTGAAGGAAGTTGGCGATTTCGTGGTCGCGAACGAGTCTGTTGCGGATCTATGAGCCTGTAAGCCTCGCCTGGATGAGTGAGAACACAATATGAGGCACTCACGTGTTTGGGCTCCTCGAGGGTGCGGTCGGCAATAGCTTGCTCTAATCGCTCCGCGTCCTCGTGGATGGACCGCAGGTCTTCGTACAGCATCCTGACTACTCCCTGACGCCAACCTCTCTACCTTGCACTTCCGACTGCTCGCAGCCTCACCACCTCTCTCGCTGGTATGCGCTCTGGGGAATGCCGTCGCCGTCGCCGTCGCCGTCGCTATCGCTCGCCTAGTTTCACCGATTCGGGAAGTGTCGCACTTACAGGTAGTCCGAGTTCCAAGTCTTCTCTTGCTCTTGTAGGGTTGATGCGCAGCGACGAGGTGCAAAAGCGGGCGCAAAGTGATATAAATCAGCAATCAGCAGCTCTAGGAGCGAATACTATGTGAAGTTAAGCCCTTTGCGGCGAACATTCGGGAGTGCTGCTGATTATTGGCCGTACTTCTGACAGTCCCATGACTTCTGCATACCGAGGCGAGGCCTTAAACCATCCATCACATGCGATTCGAGTTTGTCGCAAACCCGGAACAGACACTTAGCACGACTTACCACCTCATATCCCATTGCCCACCATGGCCGACGAAGGCATCGACCGCCGCGCCGAGGAGCGCATGGAGTTCTCCACCTCGAAAGAGGTCACCGTCGCGCCCACCTTCGAAGCGATGCACCTCAAGGAAAACCTTCTGCGCGGCGTCTACGCTTACGGATACGAATCGCCCTCGGCCGTGCAATCGCGCGCCATCGTCCAGATATGCAAGGGCAGAGACACCATTGCGCAGGCGCAGTCGGGGACGGGCAAGACCGCGACGTTCAGCATCAGCATATTGCAGGTTATTGATACCGCTGTGCGAGAGACCCAAGGTACGCCGTAGCGATGCTGCAGCGGCTTTCAGGTCCTTGAAGACATGCTGACTTCCTCCATTAGCATTGGTGCTCTCTCCCACCCGCGAACTCGCGACTCAAATCCAGTCGGTGCTGCTTGCGCTGGGCGACTACATGAACGTTCAGTGTCACGCCTGCATCGGCGGCACTAATGTTGGCGAAGACATCCGCAAGTTGGACTACGGCCAGCATATCGTCTCCGGGACACCAGGCCGAGTGGCGGACATGATCCGTCGCCGCAACCTGCGCACTAGGCACATCAAGATGCTAGTCTTGGACGAGGCCGACGAGCTGCTTAATCGCGGGTTCAGAGAGCAAATCTACGACGTCTATCGTTACTTGCCACCCGCCACGCAAGTCGTGGTTGTCAGCGCCACGCTCCCATACGATGTCCTGGACATGACGACCAAGTTCATGACCGATCCAGTGCGGATCCTGGTGAAGCGCGACGAGCTGACGCTCGAGGGCTTGAAGCAATACTTCATTGCTGTCGAGAAGGAGGAGTGGAAGTTCGACACCCTGTGCGACCTCTACGACACGCTCACCATCACGCAAGCCGTCATCTTCTGCAACACTCGGCGCAAGGTCGATTGGCTGACAGACAAGATGCGCGACGCCAACTTCACCGTCAGCAGCATGCATGGTGAGATGCCGCAGAAGGAACGTGACTCCATCATGGGCGAATTCAGGCAAGGCAACAGCCGCGTGCTCATCTCCACGGATGTCTGGGCGCGCGGGATCGACGTTCAGCAAGTGAGTCTGGTGATCAACTACGACTTGCCCTCTAATCGAGAGAACTACATCCACCGCATTGGGCGCTCTGGGAGGTTCGGGAGGAAGGGTGTGGCCATCAATTTCGTGACAAGCGAGGACGTCCGTATCTTGCGCGACATCGAGTGTGAGTCTTTATTGGTGCAATTCTGCAGGTACACATTACTAACGCTACGGCTAGTGTACTACTCGACGCAGATTGACGAGATGCCGATGAATGTTGCGGATTTGTTGGCCTGAGCAATCTGTGACTTCGTCTGGTCAGTGGGAGAGACAACCCGACGCATGCCGTTGCTCTATAGCACCTTCAGCATCCCTGGAAGTCAGAGCCCAACCATACCGCGCCGGATGAATGTGGATGATGAGCGCAGATGGGCTAAGCTTGAGGTATTCGGAGCCGGCGTAAGGCCATTGGGGATGGAAATGGGAAACTGAGATTGTACAGTGAGTCTCTACAGCTTTTCTCAACCGCACTTCTATCGGTCACTGACATGATCTGCGAGAAGCGATATTCAAATACGCTGGCTCCTCTACGCACCACCCAAGATCCTCTTCAAGACCCGTACGACCTTCCTCCCCATCAGGCTAGGCTTGCGCCCTCAAACAGCCGTGGCGCAATGGCTGTCGTTGTAGCAGCCGATGTCAGGTACGTTAGTCCAGACCCACCCACCTCCCCACTAGTCTCAAACGCGCTCTGTCTTTGTTGCCTTCCGTCTCGCACTGCTGGGCCAGTGCATACCTAAACAATGGCTACACTGCTCGACTTCATGCCCTCCTCTACAGCTGATATCTTGTAATTCACTGCGGCAGTAGCATATCGCTTTACGCAACGCCACTTCATCCGAGGTGAGTGCTGTGTTCTGTAGCTTGCCACATCCCTAGGCCGTTACGGAGCTGCGTTTGTCTTCAGGAATCCCAAAACGTGGCTATCTTTCACGCCACCAGATCAAAACAGCGTCAGCAGCTCCTGGGACTTTCCTAGTCCGCTGAGGGCAAGGTCTCTCCAGGCTGCGAAGCCAATATGGATCGTTGGGATCCAAGACGAGAAGAACACGCTCGACGGGTTTCATGTCAAGCAGCACTGTCCTCAATCTCTGGACACTCGTACATGGCCGTAGGATCTTGAACGCGAGAGTACCTCGCTGGAAGCAGTGGACGGTCAGGAGAGTTCTATAACCCTGGCTTAAAGAGATATGGAATGAACGACTTCTATTCTAACCCGCACGAGGCCCGCATAACGCGTCGTTGGAGCTCACGACGTCGCCGCGGATACAGTGAGATTTGCGGCGGGGCATCCGCTTGAAATCTCGGTCTGCGTTGTCGCCAACCAGACCACGCCGTCACAGTCGAGCGGTGTGTCCACGTACTTGTTCAAGTACCCGCCGAGCCCCAAAATGCAGGTCATGTAATCCACCGCGGCCAAGATCGCAAAGTACTGGTTGTGGAAGAGGTCCGACTGCGACGTGTCGACACTGAAGAACTGAATGGCACTGCCGGAGGTGGTTCGAGCCCACGCCAGATAGGTCGTCGTGTTGCCCGAAATTGGATCGGTATGGTTGAAAGCGAGCTGGTTGAGGCCAGTGAAGCCTGGATTGACGACGTTGTCGTAGACGTAGAAGACGGTCGCGTCGCTTTGAGTCGCGACTTCGGTGATTTCCATGCTGTCGTTCACGCTGACGGGCGCGCTGAAGTTGGCCGCGACGAAGTTTCCCCCATCTTGGATGTAGAAGGCCGGTGGCAGAGATATGAGTGCGGCGCAGCTGGGCGTAACACTGCTGGTACTAGTGGTGCTTGTCGGGCTGGCGGTGACGGGGGTTTGAGCTGTGCCTGTTGGCTGAAGCGAAGTGCCATTGCCTGAGCCTCCAGTCACGGTGGTATAGTGCTCGAGGCAAGTGTCTTGTCGTGGCTTGACGACCTGTGGACTTGCAAGGCTTGTTGCGATGAGGGCAGATAGGACTGCCGCCTTCACGTAGGCTTGCATTTCTTCGGATCAGTGGAATGAGTCGTTTGAGGTGGTATACGAGTTGAGTGTGTGTCGAGTTCTGGTGGAAAGAAACGGTGATCCTGGCGGGTCTCTGATTATATATCGTCTTGCGCGACACAGAGCGGACGAACCTATACGAGATGAGATGAGGTGGGTGTGTTTCCTTCGGGACCTTCCACAGCCACCGCCCTCGCTGTCGATCCACCCTGAGTCTTGACTCCTGCTGTGATGGATACAACGAGAAACGAGAAAGTCTACCAACCACATGCCATCATGTTTGAGGAATCGAGCTCAGCCCAGGGCTCGTATCCGTGGAATGTCAATGAACTCGGTTGCGCGCGTGTGTTACGATAAGATCTGCTCGTACTTAATAAAAGCAACGGAGAGGTCCTGCACTGCCGCCTCGTGCTCGAATACGAGAAGCTCGGTAGCTGTTCTCAGGACTTCAACCAGGGATTGCAGGGTAGTCCACGGCGAAAGGCAAGGGACGGTTCGGGGGCTGGATCCTTTCATATGCCGGAAGCTGGGAATACTTTCTTTGACAACATCGCAGCAGCAGCCAGCAGCCAGCAGCAGCAGCAGCACCGCCGCGTACACCCTGCAGGCGTCCAGGCCATACATACAAGAACGTGTCTGTATGGCCATGAGCGCGACATCGGGGCGCCCGAGATTGCTCACGACTTCCTGACGAGGTACAGTACATGTACTCCCTTCCCACATGGGTCCCGTCCGCTGAAGGTGTACGTACGCACAGCAGCCCTACCGTACGTCTCTCACTGCGCTGTTGTGTCTTCAAGGATACCGTTCCGATAGTAACTCTCCGACAACACCTCTATACACTGCGGAATGAAGATGCAATCACTGTTTGGTCTCGATCCCTTAGGCATTCTCGCCGTCCTCGGAGGGATTTGGGCCACCACCCGACTGTACCATCTCGCTTCTTTCGTTCATCTTCATTTCCTACACCGAGGTCGTCTTCACCGGTACAAGCAGTCCACTGATAGCGCCCTGGGCTCCAGCTGGGCACTGGTCACTGGAGCCTCCGATGGCATTGGGAAGGGATTTGCGGAAGAATTGTGCGAGCAAGGATTCAATGTCATCCTTCACGGCCGGAACGTAGCAAAACTCGAGACAGTCAGAGCGGCCTTACTCAAGCTATGGCCAGAAAGGCAAATCGAGCTCCTCGTCCTCGATGCCGCGACCGCAGTAGACGACCCCACGACATTAGCAGCCGCAGCGGAGCGACTCAGCCACCTGAACCTCCGCATCATCATCAACAACGTAGCCGGAGGTCTCGACACCCTCTGGACCCCCCTAGCCAAACGAACACCCAGCGAAATCACGAGATGCCTCGCCGTCACCGCGCACTTCCCGACCCAGCTGACCTGCGCCTTCCTCCCCGCGCTTTTGAAACGCCAACCCGCTCTCATCGTCAACGTCGGCAGCGGCGTGGGCGAGCTGCCCGCACCCTACATCGCCGTCTACGCGGGCGCGAAAGCGTACAACCATGCCTTTTCTCGCTGTCTCGCGACGGAGATGAGGGCGGAAGGGCACGACGTCGAGGTTTTGGGTTTGTTGGTTGGGATGGTGGCGACTCATAGTGCGCCGAGGGCCACGTCGCCGCTGGTGCCTAGTGCTAGAGTTTTCGCCAGAAGCGCGCTACGGATGGTGGGGTGTGGGCGGAGTGTAGTCTGGGCGTATTGGCCGCATGCGTTGCAGTTTGGTGGGTTGGTTATGAATTTGCCGCGATGGATTCTGGAGATGGCTGTTATTGGGATTGCGAGGAAGGAGAAAGCGATTGAGGAGGCGGAGGCGAAGGAGAGGTGATATGATGAGAGAAAAGCAAAGGTACGTCGTCGTCTTCACATCGCCGCCAGTCAATGCGGTCATCTGATGCTTGCTATGTGATGAGTACATCTTTGGCGCACATCTCGTTCGCGTACCTGCAATGCTGGCCGTTAACGAAGCGCTTACCGCACGCCACCCCACGAACCCTCTTCATCCCTACGCTTCCTCACCCCTTCTTCCAATGCTCACTCTTCGTCCCCCCCAAATCAATCATCCCCTTCTCCGGCGCCTCCGGCCCACTCAAAACCTTCATCTCCGGATCCCCCTTCTCCATCGCCCGCCGATACGCCGGCCTCGTGCAACAATCCCGCAAATACCGCAGAATCCCCTTGTACTGCGCCAGATCGACCTGCGGGCCCCAGTACCTCTGCGTCGTGAGGCAATAGACCGTCATGACATCCGCCGCAGAGAAACTACTCTCCTCGTTTCCGGCGAGCCACTTGTTAGTCGAAAGCCGTGCATCGAGCAAGCCCAGCGCGGTGTGCAGCCGCTGGTCCGCGAGCCCTTTCATCATGTTGGTCGCTGGTACCTCGCCGTACTGCACGAACATGCAGCAGGTCATGGCCGGGTGCAAGCTCGCGTTCGCATAGTGGAACCAGAAGACGTAGTCCGCGAAATTCTTGTCGCTGGGCTTGGCTTGCAACTTTCCCTTGCCGTAACGCCCGATGATGTAGTCGCAGATGGCGCCGCTTTCGCTCAAGGTGACGCCGGCGTCCGAGTCCTCGATGAAGGGCGCTTTGCCGGTTTCGTTTCCCGGGAGGGATTTCAGACTGTCCGGAGCGAGGATGGGGTCGCGGGTGTGGGTGGTCAGGGTGTAGGGGATGTCGAGCTCTTCGCAGAGCCAGACGATGCGCTCGGATTGGGAGATGCCGAGGTGGTGGACTGTAAGCATGATTGCGCGCGGCCCTCGGGAAGTAAGAGAAATGTGGAAGACTGTTTGGTGTATGGAGATATAGGAAGAATGAGTTCTCAAGGGGATTCTCCAGATCTTCACGGCGCAATTGTTCCTGATGCAATTTCTCTGTGGCAGGAGGTAGTGAGGATATGTCTTTGGCTTTAAGCAAATGTCAAGAGATTCTAGGACATGAAGTCAGGACTACCTAGCTTGCTCTACCTGCGATGCTCCATCGAGATCCGCTAAATGACGTTCAAGATGTGGCTCACGATTTTCGGTGATCGTCATCTCAATCCAGCTTCTCGACGAGCTCAGTAGCGGCAGAAGGGAGAGTTTTGCGATGGAGAGAGGGGCAGAACTTTGGCGGCTTTGGAAAGCAAAGCCGCGGCTACAGTAGGTAGTCCCCGCAAGTCTCCGCAACTTCCTCTTTGGAAAGTACGCGAGCCTTCACTATTTCCAGAGATTCTACGTCTGTTCGCCTCGTGTACCCTTCTCGGTCGCGTCTATCCATGAGTCCCCGATGTTTCGATCGGATTAGGACATTCGCCGTGCTCTCCACACATCGTGAACATAGGTGCAAGGTAGGTGCAAGATAGGTCCATCAACCTACACCATCACGCAAGAACACCACCGTGCGCACACCCACGTACCCTTCACGTATCGGCAGCAGGATCGACCGCATCCCAATCCTTCTCATAGCCAATATCTCTAACCTGCAGCCCTCTCTCCGGCCCGGCGAGCACACACTGATTCTTACCTATTAGATGCCAGTCCTCTGATTTATACGTGCTTGGCTCGCTCGCGACGATGATGTGGCGGCCATGGTCCTCGATGTTCAGACCTGCATAGCGATCGGGAGTGTCTAGACCCGAGGCGTTGTCGGGGTACTTTCTGTTGAGGGTTGTGCCGGCCTTTAGAGTGTCAGTAGATTGGAGAGATGGAGGAAGGACAGCACGGTCTGGAATACAAAAGATGCAGAGATGAGAGACGTACTTTAGTAGAATAGTACAGACTCGGCGGCTGTTCAGTCGTATGGTTCCGAAATCGATACGCCACCAACTTCACCCCATCCGTCGCGCACAGGTTCAGACTGTTCGGCGCGGCGCTCCCACCCAATATCTGCTTCTGCAGCTCGATCACCGTCGCCACAGCACCATGCATCGCCCGCTCCATCTCTTCCACAGGATACTCCTTCTCAAAACTCTCCTTGTCCCCACCGGACGTGAGGTAAGTCATGTAGAGCGCCGCAATATGCTCCGAGTCCGTCCCACCCTGCACACCCGCGAAAGCCGCCTCGCTCATGTGCGCGCACAGGCCGCGCTTGATGGTGGTGAAATCGCTCACGACGCCGTTGTGCATGAAGGTGTGTCTGCCGAAGATGAAAGGATGGTTGTTGACGGCCGCGATCGGCGTGCCCGATGCCGCGCGGATATGCGCGAAGCACACTCGCGTCTCCGTGTTTGCGCAAATGCTTCGGAAGTTCAAGTCGTTCAGCGGAGGGCATACGGTCTTGTACATGGCCGGTCGGAGGCCCTCGCGCTGCTGTCCATCGCTGCTTTCGCCGGTGTTACCCCGTTCGAAGTCGGCGTTGGAGGAGGTGTACCATGCGATGCCCAGGCCGTCGATGTTGTAGATGCTGTTGCGGGCGGTCGTGAGGTGGTCGGCGTCCTTGAGGTCTTCGGGGTGATGGGCGATGAGGCCGGGGAGGTAGTGCTCGTGGACCTGTTTGGCGAGCGAGTTGTGGGGGTTGATGAGGATGTCTTCGAGGAGCGTTGGTTCGGTGGGAGAGATGTATGCGAACTGTATAGGTTGATATCAGTCAGTGGGCTACGATTTCGTTGGCTGTCGACTGGTATCCTCACCCAGCGGCACATTGTTGTATCAATAGGTGTTGGAAACGATGTGATGGTGACTGTTAACCGGGATCAACGGAAGGGAGATATGGAGGTAGGTCGCAAAGGTCGGCGTAGTTTGTAAACAGCTTCATCATCGTCGCCGGTGTCTGTTCTGGACCAAGGAGTTTGGGGTTTCCTTGCTTGCTGCCACTTTATTGGACTTATCGGAAGATGACGTGGGGGCAGCTGCACCCCAGATTTCGTCTCCACTGGTTGAAACTCTTGGCAGGGGCGCTGTGGGACCCTCGAAAGCTTATTTGCGCAATCGCGCTGAACCGCGCTTCAATTGAGAGACAATCCCTTCAAGCACCGCGACCACTCCTCGTCCCTACCCCTCAACGCTCTTACCCGCCGAGACGCGCGCAATCATGTCGACGGGCCCCCAACACCACCAACAATCCCAAATCCCGCCTCTCGCTCCACCTCCCTTCACCGAACGCCAACCACCCGCCATCCGCCTTTACCCACTCAGCAACTACACGTTCGGCACCAAAGAAACCCAACCCGAAGAGGACCCCTCCGTCAAAGATCGCTTGCGTCGGTTAGAGGAACACTACGAGCAGTATGGCATGCGACGCACGTGCGAGGGCGTGCTGGTCTGCCACGAGCACAACCATCCGCACGTGTTGATGTTGCAGATCGCGAATGCATTCTTTAAACTGTGCGTGCCCTTCTCCCAGCACCCTCAGCAACGCATTTGTTTATCTCCAACCGCTGATGAAATCTGCTGCAGACCCGGCGACTACCTCCCACCCACCTCCGCCGAAATCCCCGGCTTCAAAGCCCGCCTGAACGAGCGCCTGGCCCCCACCGGCTCCCTCTCCACCGCCGACCCGGCCGACACCGACTGGGACATCTTCGACTCCCTCGCAACCTGGTGGCGACCGAATTTCGAAACCTTCATGTACCCTTACCTCCCTCCCCACGTCACGCGTCCGAAGGAGTGCAAGAAACTCTACTTCATCCAGCTGCCCGCGAGCAAAGTGCTGAGTGTGCCGAAGAACATGAAGTTGTTGGCGGTGCCGCTGTTTGAATTGTACGATAACACGGGACGGTATGGGCCGCAGTTGAGCGCGATTCCGCATTATCTGAGTCGGTACCGGTGGGAATTTGTGGATGAGAAGGGCGAGGTGGTGGCGTGGACGCCGGGGACCAAGGTGGACCCGAATGTGAAGACGAAGGTGCTGGCTGGTGGGGAGGCGAACGGGGCTGGTGAGGACGATCGGATGAACGGGATTGAGGGTGAGGCAGGGGAGGGCGCGGAGATTCAGGCTCAAGGGTTTTGAAAGCCAAGACTTTGTTGTTTGGAAAGGGATGGTCTTGGACGGTCAAGAGTTGCATAATTTGCTGCGTTCAAGCGAAACGGTGTTCACGGCATTGCTGGACGGACTTTACTGGATGGAAAAGGCGGCTGCGCAAGATACGGAGACGTCACGAATGGGTACCCAACAACTCCGCAGCAACATCCATCCAACCCACGAACCGAGACGGCAACCCCACCAAGACAACAGCCCTTCACCAAACCTCCAACTCCCAACCCAGCCGCTCAATTCATATTCCCTCTCACGGCGTCATCGCCGCCTGAACATCCTCCACAACCTTCCCTCCCAACCGATCCCGCCTCCGCTCATCCGCCTGCTGTCCATCCCCGTCGTGAGCTACCACGATCATGCGTACATACGCTCGATTCGGCGGGCGTGTGCGTCCCTCGGCGGCGAAATCCAGTGCGAAGGTCGCTGTGCGTAGATTCTCCTCGTGGCGGGCGAGGAGAGTGGGGCACGGGAGAGGGAGTGGATGGCCTAGGCGAGGATTAGCAGGACGAGGAGGGTGAGGGTTGTGGTTTGCAAGGACATGGTGTTTGGTGGTTGGTTGAGGCTGGAGGGTGTGGATTAACGGTGCGTGTGCTGGTGGCGATGGAGGTGGGGCAATTATTACATGCTGGGCTCTGTAGATGCTGGGATCGTGCTGGGGATGGGCATTCGCCCGTTTGGCGTGCGAGAAAAATTGTATAGTTTGCGCGCGGATCTCATCGCACCTGTGGCGACTGTGTACGATGAGCCTGGGATCGGCCTGGCTGGCTTGAGATTGTGTTTGTGGAAGTGGAGCCACATGGAGATATAGCAAATCGTACATACCGCGACTACATGTGGCGAATAAAGCCAGATCTTTGGTATATCACGAAGGAAGACTGTGCCGGGAAGATTACGAGGTGGATACTCTGGTGCAGGCAAATGCTTTGAATCTAGCGGTGTGGTACACTTTCTGGAGCATGCCGCCCACGTTCACGGCAAAACATACCGCCAGTCGCTCATAGATGGTCTGGCGGTTGCGTGATCTAATTCAAGGCATTAGCATTCCAATGCGTGTTCGATCATACAACCACACCCAACGTACCTTGGTCAAGTGATTGCCGTTCAACGTCTTCATGACTTTGCCAAGCCCTTCATGCGAATAGTCCTACGAACACAACATCAGCCACCATCAACGTATCAACGTGCAAAAGATCATCAGCTTGATAATTACCTTGTCATTCCACATATCCTTATGATACTTCACCTTCCCCCGCTCATCCAACGTCAACGTGATCAATGAGTTCACCGGTTTCGTGAAATGCACCACCCGCGGCGTGTACTCCTGCTGCAGTTTAAACACGATCCGGTCGGGTTCCGACAGCACGTTCTCCGTCTTCAGCGTCCGCGTCGAGGCCATCATCTTCGGGATGCCGTACCACTGGCCCGCGATCTTGTAGCGCGTGTTGCAGTAGCTCCAGGGGTCGTCGTAGACGGCTTGGGCGGCGTAGACTTGCATGTCGGATTCGCTGGCGCTGCCGCTGTAGAGGCTGCAGATGGCGTCGACGATTTTTTGGCGTTCGGGTGTGAGTTTGATGCTGGATTCCGGGTGGGGTTCGTAGTCCACGCCCGTGGAGGAGTTTTTGGTTGGGTCGTTGTGGCCGGTGAGGTCTTGGGGGTCGGGCCGGACTTCGTAGGATTGGGGGTTGTTGGGATCTGGCATGGTGGCTGGGGTGTTGCTACGCACTATGAGAATGTTCAAAGGGTGTAAGGAAGAAGGGATTGATGATGATCGTGAGTTCTTGAGTTGTTTGTGTCTATATCTACCGCGTTGGAGTGTGTTTCTGTTACTGATGGTGTCGTCATGACACGGACTTGAAGCCACCAGACGGCAGCCATCGCAGTGGACTCTACTCCAAACGCTTTGCCGCAAGGCGTGCCGCGTGGGCGAGTCGTGTGTCGAAGTCTGGACGATGAGAGAACGACACCAATGCCATGACTGGCTGTGAAGGTAGCCGACGCCTCCTCTGGACATCACCAATCTCCTCCCTGGTGAGGATGAGAGGGAAGTTAGCGGCGAGGTAATTTGCAGCACGGATGTGCGTACAACCTGGCATCCTCCAACTTCACCCTTTCTTCACTCGCCACCTGCCTCACTAGTCCTTCGGTCGACGGAAGACCCAGGGCGTTGATATCGTTGCTAATGCTCTTGATCAAGCCTCCATGTCACCGCGAAGGCAGCATCGAGGTTACTGTACTGCGCCGTACCAGCATGCAGCCACCGGGCATTTCGGGGTCTAACGATGACACGGCAGCATGCACCACCACGATTGCTCCATCTAGTCGCACAGAATCGAGAGCTGTGCTCCCACCCGTCACAAGGTCATGAACGACGGGAACATCATGGAAAGCAATTCATCCGCCCTAGTCTCATTCAGTTGTTGAGGGTTGACGAGATGCGCCCATGAGCCTTGCACCTGACATTAGCCTACACATCAGTTGGACCCCCGATTTAAGTCGGACGCAGGAGGTGACTGTGATCTCAATTTACTCGTGTTCGTCTCGGTGCATAGTACGTGGTTTGATGTTACGGTTGCGGTGCGGGCAGGCGGTGGTTCCAATTGGAAAGACCATCCTGTCTGCTTACCGCTCCTACTCTTTCCAAACAAACCAATTGCGTGTTGGGCTTGGCGCCTTTTGCGTAGGTACATGTACCTAGGTATATGTACTTGCTTTGTAGGTAGGTATGTTCGGGGTTCCGCCCTTCTGTTTCCTGGCATTCTTTCTGTCATCTCCAACAGCAACCATTCATCCACAGCAAAATGCGGGCCTCTGTGATTGCAGCCTTTGTCGGTCTGACCGGTTGCCTCAGCACCGCTCTGAACAGCAATAATGCCAGCAGTCATGTGCTTCACGAAGAGCGCGTCGGAAACATTCACAGCTCATGGCTCCGTCGCGAAAGGCTTGGACCAGACACCATCGTGCCCGTCCGTATCGGTCTGAAGCAGAGCAATCTCGAAGCGGGCAGTGATAGACTGATGGCGATCTCTCACCCAAGCTCCAAAGACTATGGAAAGCACCTCTCTGCGGAAGAAGTCGACGCGATGTTCGCGCCGTCAGATGCCGCAGTCAGTGCCGTCCGTGACTGGCTGATCACTTCTGGAATTGATGACAGGGTGATTGCCCACAGCGACAATAAAGGCTGGCTAGTCGCAGACATTTCCGTCGACCAGGCGCAGCAGCTTTTGCAAACCGCATTTTACGAGTACGAACATTCCCGTAGCGGCTTGCTACGCGTTGGAAGCCACTCGTACCATTTGCCGGCTTATCTTCAAGAATTCATCGACTACGTGACCCCGGGCGTCAAGCTCTCGGCTCCGATGAAGAAGTCTTTGACTAAACGTACATCCTCGTGGGTTGCTCCCAGACGTGGCTACCGTCACCGGCCACAGTGGACTCCGTTACACAACCACCCATGGCACAAGCCAGATCCAGCATACAGTCTCCCTCTCGAGTTGCAAGCCTGCAATGTTAACATCACTCCACCTTGCTGGCGCGCACTTTACGGCATCTCCGTCTCCCACATCAACACTTCCGTCGACGCTCTGGGCGTGTACGCACAAGGCGACTATTACTCCGGCCAAGATCTAGACTCGTGGTTCTCCAGTTTTGAGCCGCGGATACCGCAAGGAACAAGACCGACCCTTCACTCCATCGATGGAGGCGTTGCGCCTGTCGCCGCTACTGATCCTAACAACGGAGGTGAGGCTGATGTCGATCTCGCGATCACCATGTCTCTCATCTACCCGCAATCGGTCGTCTTGTATCAGGTGGACGATGCATACTATGCTCCGGAAGAAGTCGCGTTTGACAATACGTTCAACACTTTCTTGGACGCCCTCGACGGCTCGTACTGCAATTACTCCGCCTACGGTATCACTGGCGACAGCGACAAGGATCCGGTCTACCCCGACAATCACACAGACGGCTACAAGGGTCAGCGCATGTGTGGCACGTACAAGCCTGCGCGTGTCATCACGGTGTCGTATGGAGAATCCGAAGGTGACTTTCCTCAGAACTACGTCAAGCGTCAATGTGATGAGGTATGTGAAGCCGTCTGCAGTGAACTCTCGTTATCCAAAGCTGAAGCAGCACGTGTAGTTTATGAAGTTAGCGCTTCAAGGCCACACTGTGTTTGTTGCTTCGGGAGATTACGGCGTTGGCAGCTCCGAAGGTAAGACCTCTCCATTGTCTAACGTGCTTGACTCTGGTCTACAGTCTGCCGCTTTCAGCTTTACCCATACCACGCCTTCCTCATACAATCGAATGGATAAGTCAACGCTGACACGTAGACAGGCGACCCTGACAATGGCTGCCTCTCCGGCTTCGGCCAAAACCAGACAATCTTCAACCCTGGTGAGCATCGCAAAAGCCGAAATATAACTTATGTGCAGGATAAGTAAACTGATGAACCCATCGAAGACTACCCAAGCGACTGCCCATGGGTCACGGCCGTAGGCGCCACGCGACTCTACCCCAACCAAACCGTCCTCGACGCCGAAAGCGCAATGGCCGTCGACCTGTGGCAACCAGGCGGGAGCGAAGCGGACCATTACTTCGCCAGCGGCGGCGGTTTCAGCAACTACTTCCCAACACCCGCATACCAGCGCCGCGCCCTCTCCGCATACTTCCACGAGCACGACCCGGGATACCCGGCGTACGTGGCCAACGCCCACGCCAGCAACATCGGCATCGACGGCGGGAGGTATAACCGTGCGGGTCGTGGGATCCCGGATGTTTCGGCCAATGGAGCGTTCATGTTGGCGTACGTCAATCAGACTTTGGGCCGGCAGGTGGGCAGCAGTCTTGCCGCGCCGATTTGGGCGGCGGTCGTCACGCTCATCAATCAACAGCGTGAGTGACCGCTCATTGAGATGTACACACGCCACTTATATCGTATTGTTGTGTCTCCAAAGCATGACGACTAGTACACCAAGCGGGTGCCACCCTGAGCGACCACCTTCTCGCCCAGCCCCATTTTGAAGAAAACCTCACTGACCGTACCGCCTAGGCACCCTCGCCGGCAAAGGCCCCGTCGGATTCATCAACCCGGTCCTCTACGAGCATCCTTGGGCTTTGAACGACATCACCAATGGCTCGAACCCGAATTGCGGCTCCGCTGGCTTCGAGGCCGTGTCCGGATGGTAAGGCGGTCCTGTCCCCTTCGCGACAAAAGGTGATCGATGAAGCTTTGCTCATTTTGCCTTTGTTAGGGATCCTGTCACCGGTTTAGGGACGCCGAATTTCCCGAAGTTGCTGGAGGTGTTTTTGAGGTTGCCGTGATGGAGATGGGTGGAAGTTGCTGTGAGTTGCTGTGAGGTGGGGGTGTATGGTAAAGGAAATGAAGAGATGTGTAAGTGTAACGAGGATGGAGAGTACCGTCGTGGTGGAGAAGGATGGATCGTGCTTGGGCAGGTGTCGGGCACGCGAATGCTGAACGTGAAAGACATGATGAAGTATAACGTGGAAAGTTACATGGAGGACTACTTGAGTGTGTGAACACAGAGCAAGAGATGTGTGTCTTCGGACTTACTTCGTACCCCAACTAGGGGGTCGAGTAGACAAACGCGAGACTGCGTACACGAGGTACCACGCATCTGTACATAGGCTGTCATTGCTTCGCCCAAACTATATGCTTTACTGAGCCCCCAGTCGACCGGAGAAGCCTTGCACCCTGAACCCGCAGTCATGTATATCCAACACCACGATCATCATATTCATCATTCGCCACAAGCGTCCCAGGCTTGGCATGGGGTAGTCAGGTCACAATATCTAGCACGGCCCCATCATCTGCGCCAACTCCGCCAACCCCGCCCTCCCCTCGACCACGACATCATCATCCGCCAACAACCTATCAATCGTCTTCTTATCCTTGATCCTCCAAAATCCAGCCACCCCCTCGGCAATCCGCTTCGTCGTCGGCGCCAGCTGATCCTCATTGATCGCCGCGAAGCAAAGCCGGAAAAACTTGTACCCTTCCCGGTCCCGGATGTCGTCCGTGGGCGAGAAGATGGTCCCCGGCGACACGAGCACGAGGTAGGGTTTCGTGGTCCAGAAGATCCACAGCGCGCGGGAGAGACGGGGCAGCTCGTGGGATTTGGCGTAGGTGCTGTAGAGCGGGTGGTTCTCGAAGTGCACTTTGAGCCAGATGAACATGCCGCCGATCGGCCATTGGAAGGAGTACAGCTGGGTTTTCTCCACGACGCTCCATTCGTCTTCGTCGGAAGATAGACTGTTGCGCCGGCCGGATTTGACGAGGTATTTCCCGTCGTCGAGCAGGCGGCTCATCTGGTTCATGCGACGTTCGTAGTTGCCGCGCAGACCCTCCAGCCAGCGGACCCAGCCGTCGGCTTTCCAGCCTTCGCCGTCGGGGAGGCCGCCTTTGCCGCCTTTCTTGGCTGCTTTGGGGTCCTGGAGCCCGGAGTGGTCGGGTCCGAGGATCAGCTCGGCGATCATGCTCTGTACGAAGCCGGAGGGCTGTTGGGTGGATGTTTCGGTGATGCGGAGGATGCGCTCGACCAGCTCGGGTTGGGCGGTGATCCAGCCGAGACGGCAGCCGGGCGCGACGGTCTTCGAAAAGGTATCCAGGCGGATGACGCGGCCGTCTGTGTCAACGCTGACGAAGGATGGGACGAGCGAGTCGAGGAATGGGTAGCCGGATTGCTTCCAGGAGTCCGGCTGGGGTTCGGCGTTGGCAAACATCGGCATGTGCGGGTTGAAGGAGGTATTGGAGGCGTCGGAAGTGGTGGTGGTGTTAATTGCGGTGGATGTAGGGTATTGAAGGTACCAGTACGGATCGTCTTCGACAATGATGATATCGTATTTGCTGCACAAGGCGTAGATCTCGCGACGTCTCTGGAGCGACAAAACACCCGAGGTAGGGTTTTGGCCCATGCTGTGTCATGTTAGCCGACCATCAGCGACCAAGCAGACATCAATTGCACTCACGTCACGGTATACATCAGATGCGGGCGCTTGCCCTTCGTGGTGTCCCAGTTTTCCAGCACCTCCCTCAACCCACCCGGTCCTTCAGCCCGCATGCCCTCATCATCTAGACCAACGGGCACGGTGTTCAAACCCCGCGGCCTCGCCGCTTGCACAGCATTCATGTAGCAGAACTCTTCGCAAAGCAGACCCTCGCGATCTCTGATCCAATCCTTCTCCTCCGACCACTCGTTCGATAACGCCTGCAACGTCTTTGCAAAGCCATCGGTGTTGCCGCAGGTCAGGATCACCTCGGGACCACCCTTGTACGGGCAATTGGGGTGCATGGCTTCTCGCGTGAACTGCCGGAGGAAGTAGTAGAGCGGCGGGTAGCCTTGAGCCGTTCCGTACTGCAGCGCCGTGGAGAGGTCGATCTTCTTGATTGGGTTCGCTTGTTGCGACGTATGAGGGACAGTGATCGCATCTTGTGGTTGGTTCAATGGGCTGCTCTGAGCGCCCATGCCCATCTTTCTCATACGAATGGCAATATCATCATCTTCGTCGTCGGGTGGCGGGTCGACGGGTCGGTTGGGTGTCGGTTGCCACCGGTCTGGCCTCGCGACCTTTGCCTCGAGTGTGTCGAAGGGGAAGTAGTAATTGTTCGGCAGGCCGCCGGCTAATTGGCCAATGCCTGGGATGGTGAAGTATTTGTAGAACTGCTTAATCGAGCTGGCTTGCCGTGCCTTGGTGGCCCTACTGAGGTGGTGGGTAAGGTCTTTGGGTGGAGGTCGATTGTCCACCTCTCCACCGTTGCCTTCCGTCAATGCCATCCTGCGTGAGTCCATCGTGTGTCTTCTGAAGTCGACGGTCGTGATGGTCTTCGTTGATGTTTCTGTACTGACCAAGGTGGAGGACGGGAGTGTTTGATGTCTGGTGTAAACATAAGGTACCTACATTACCAATCCACGCCTTTCCGGATATATCGAGCGTCCAGATAGGGTAATCGATGACGCGCTAACGCGGTGCGGCTATGAATGCCGGGACGCGCGCTTTCGGTCACGTGTGGGGTAGAGCAGAGCGGAGCGGAGCGGAAGTCCTGGATGACGGGCGGCATGCCGGCGACGACGGACGATGAATGTATCTGCCTTGCACTTGCTATGCCTGCCACGTG
>Ga0058704_10000351_pt1 | contig 24457 bp, 21 predicted proteins | sample AgamicMgSfe_FD_71363 | JGI IMG/M metagenome (GOLD analysis project Ga0058704, IMG submission 71363) | Agave microbial communities from Guanajuato, Mexico - Mg.Sf.e | ecosystem: Host-associated > Plants > Phyllosphere > Phylloplane/Leaf | place: Guanajuato, Mexico | collected 2012-05-30
AAAAAAAAAAAGCGCGATCTCAACATCGAGTCAAGAGAGTCAAAGAGAGTCGCCCTCTGGCGAGAAGTTCAACGCAGTTCGCAGAATGCGGAGCCGATGTGACAGGGATCTGGACTTTCACGCCCGTTGGATTTCTCATCAAGGCCTCCCACGCCGCCTGTGCTTCTCCGGGGGTTGTGGGCGTGGCGCCGACCGACGCACGGCGAACCGGTGCTTTTTGGGTGCAGTACATTTCATTGTTGTTTTATCACGCGGAGTCGCGGCCGGGAGACTCCGTGATGATGTTGGGCTCCGCGGGACATTTTCAAGGGAATGTTCAGTACCTAGTTATTGGACTGACAGTTTTGACTATCATGTACCTTTTTCACTTGTCGGGCTCCTCCTCAAATCTCTCCGACGTAAAGTCGAGTCGTGAGGATCAATCCGGTCCGGATCTGGCCCCGGAGAGGTTCTTTCGGTGATGATGCATGTTTCTTTTCTACGAGAATGGAGGAAAGCTGAAAGCGAGAGAAGGGAGGGATGCTGGTTATTCATAGTCCGATATCACAGCAGCTCTTTAGCACGAGCTCACTCTGCATAGTGCAGAGTGCATGCATGGCCCTTCGCAATAATGTATGCCGTGGGACGCAGGACCTTCGGGTGCGTGCCCGACCTTGTAGGATTCGATGATAATGGGGGATTGATATCGCCCGGGAAACGCTAAGCCAATCTCTCTTGCCGGTAACGAGGTTTCGTTAGGTGGGAATTGTGATCCCTCGTTCGGGAGGGTGCTCTGATGGTGATGATTATTTGTATGAGAAGATGGGAGAAAAAATGCAAGGAGTCGTCGGCAATCAGCCACACGTACCAAGACTTCTGTCAACGAGCGTGCCTCTTTCGACTCTAAGCCCCTTTCATCGCTTTAAATACAGTACTTGGGGTGACTTTTGAAATGTTGATGATTGCATGTGATGAATGTGATGGGAGTGATGATCGGAGGTTGCAGGTCAGGAACATCCCGATCACCTTTCGGCAGCGGGCCCAAGCTCCCAATTCTCAAGCTTGCGTCAATCCGTGCCAGGAAGTTAGAGTCGGTAGCGGTAGCAACAATCCATCCTTTCACTACCTTATCCTCATCAACCACTTCATCAAAGGTGAGAAAAGCCCGCTGCGAAGACCAATACTCGGAGTGTCACAACACTGCAACAACCAATCGCACAAACGTAGAAGAAGTTGCCCATCATGTCGAAGACCATCTTGGTGACCGGCGCCACTGGTAAACAGGGCGGCTCCGTCATCGACGCCCTCGCCAACCACCCGGACTTCACCCTGCTCGCCCAGACCCGGAACGCCTCGGGCGCCGGCGCGCAGAAGCTGCAGGCCAAGGGCAAGAACATCAAAGTCGTCCAGGGCGACCAGGACGACGTCCCGGGGCTCTTCAAGAACGCCCGGGAGGCCGCGCCCGGCGGCCAGATCTGGGGCGTGTACAGCGTGCAGATCTCCCAGGGCAAAGGCGTCACGCACGACGGCGAGATCAAGCAGGGCAACGCCATGATCGACGAGAGCGTCAAGGCCGGCGTCCAGCACTTTGTCTACAGTAGCGTCGAGCGAGGCGGTGACGAGGCCAGTTGGAAGACCGAGACGCCGATCCCTCACTTCCAGACCAAGTACCACATCGAGCACCACTTGAAAGACACCGCCGGCCAGATGGGCTGGACGGTGCTGAGACCGGGTGAGCAACCAACATTTTTCCTGCTAATTGTCTAACAAAGTTGAAAACGCTAACGCAGCACCCCAGTCGCCTTCATGGACAACCTCGCCCCGGGCTTCCCCACCCAAGTCTTCATGGCCGCGATGCGCGACACCCTCGGCCCCAAACCCAACCAATGGGTCGCGACGGCCGACATCGGCGTCTTCGTCAAGCTCGCGTTCGAAGACCCCTCCACATACAACCACCGCGCCCTCGGCCTCGCCGGCGACGAGCTCACGTCGGCGCAGCTGAGCCAGGCGTTCAAGAACAAGACGGGTCAGCCCATGGACGGCACCTTTTGGTTCCTGGGGTCGTTTTTGAAGTACATGGTCGGCGAGCTCGGGCTCATGATCGATTGGTTCGGCGCCGAGGGGTACAAGGCCAACATCCCCGAGTTGAAGAAGATGCACCCCGGCTTGATGGACATGGAGACGTGGATTGAGAAGAAGAGCGCTTTCACCACTCAGTAGTAGGTGCGAAGCATGCAGATAAAGACTGCCTGTCTCTGTGTCTCGTATATGAGGTCGGTTTCATATACCCTGTTTTAGTAACTCAGACGGGAAATCGCTTCTCTTGCTTCCCTTTCTCTTCGAAATAAGCCTTGATTTGAGCCAGTCTGGTTCCATGCAGCCATTCGTCAACACGAAAGCGTTCCGGAAGCACAATATCCGACAGAGTAGACACGAAGGCAGTGCACAAGCTGATGTCTACACAGCACGTATGAAGGGTAAGGGACAGCCACACACCATGCATGCTGGCGGAAGCCGGAATGCAATCCTTCTTGACCTTCCTCTCAAGATTGGATAGGGCATTCAGCCTACTACTTTTTAACACCGCAAAGCTCGAGTGTAGTATCGCGAGGCTGTTCCGTCCAGCAAAGCCCTTGCTCTCTGGCTGTTTGGTCGCCATGTACCCAGTCGGGTCAGACTGCCATGCGGCCGCATGGCTGATGCTCATAGTATAAAGCATGTATTCTCTTCGCCAACGGGCTGGTCAAGGAATGTACAGTATGCACCCAGAAGATGACTCCTTTTTCGCCTCCGATGTGACCAAGACTGTGAATGGATCTCATGCCATCTCACACATTCTCTGCCGAATAAGCACAGCACGCTTGAAACACTTCGCTCACGATGGGTGTGAAAGGCCATCGCGGTATGGGAGCGAGCACCGCTCTTTTGCTCCTCCGTTGTGGGAAGGCTGATGATGTATGTCCTGGTCTTGGCGGACTCACGGCCTGATGCCAGCGCGCTTGAGCTTTTCGCTCACTGTGGGGGTCAAGGGGAATGTGGTAGGAGTGTTGAACACGGCTCTGGATGAGGGGGTGTAGATGGTGTGTTTGTAGTGATGCTCGACTAGGTAGCGGTTTTATGAGAAGACTGTCGCTGGATGGAAGAATGCAGTGGATGATGGTTCCGAGGTGAGAATGTGCTGCGTAGGTGTATGCTGCTGCTGCGTGAGACCGCTGTTCTGGCCTTCGTACATGCGTCTCGCTCTGCTTCCTTCAATCGTTCAATGACGGCGGCTCCTGTAGAGCGTACTTGGTGTATATCCCGACCCCACGAATAACTGTTCGCAGAGTATACCTCGGTGTGTCCTACCTCTTAATCACTCACGGCTCCGGTCAACGATATGAGGATAAGAGCCATCGCCAGAGGGCCGTGCCGCCGTGCTCGATACATGTAGTTACCTCTATATCATGATACCGTACACGTAAGAGCCCTTCCTGTGACCTCAGCCTCAGCGAGGGAGGCAAGCAGGCGCTACGTGATGTTTTGATACTCTTTCACCTCGAAGTAAACTCTTCTCCAAGCTCTTGCCGAAACAACCGGCACGAATCATGATGAAAAGCGTAAGAAGGGTTTGCCAAAAATTCCCTGCCTGCGATTATACCATCAGCTCATGTCGCAGTAGTCCACGACGCTTGGGAGGATTTCGGCTTACCGATCACGAAGACCAACAGGAGCAGTCAGTTGATAGTTTTCAACTAGCAAAAACGCAATCTCGGACGAATCCTCACTGATATGCGTAATGCCCGTGCTGGGAACAGTCAGTACATGATCAAAAGCTTGGGGTCGGCTGACTGCACTCACCACTCGGATGAAGGAGAAAGAAATGAAGGTGCGCGTGAGTGAAAAGTTCTTATACCACGCGACAGCGCTAGTGGCTGCCAAGTGTTTGATGCCTCAGGCCGCACACCGTGACGACGGCGGACCCCACATGGAGACGTCTTAGGAAAGTGTGCGCATTGGGACAGGCAGACGACCGAGTACTCGCTTTCTATTCCTCGTTCACTGCTTGGTTGCTTCTCGACTTGCGTGTTGTGGTGATTGACGCGGGTAAGAGCTGACACGCAAGCATGGCTGAAGCGCCAATTGGTGAGACGAGAAAACGACAGCAACCACGAGAGGCCATGCTAATGCGCCGTGTGCAGTGCTCGATGGAGGCACCGGTTTCCTCAAGGCCGGCTATGCTGGCCAGGTCAGTCGCCCCGAACACTTTCGTTACCTGCGAGCACGCGCTGAAACGGCCTCACCCAGAACTTCCCGGACCACCAATATCCATCAATAGTCGGCCGACCGATTCTCCGAACAGAAGAGCAGACGTCTGGCGACATCAAGCTAAAAGACATCATGTGTGGTGACGAGGCGGCGGCGGCGCGGTCGATGCTGCAAATCACATACCCGGTACGGAGACTTGCGCTATTGGAGCGACTCGTGTGGACAGCAGCTGACAGGGAGATTGTCCCAGATGGAGAACGGCATCGTGAAGCGCTGGGACGACATGCAACATCTATGGGACTACACATTCTACGAGAAGATGGGCCTCGATCCCACCGGCCGCAAAATCCTCCTCACCGAGCCACCCATGAACCCCCTGCGGAACCGCGAAACGATGTGTGAAGTCATGTTTGAGCGCTACAACTTCGGCGGCGTCTATGTCGCGATCCAAGCCGTGCTCGCCCTCTACGCACAGGGGCTGTCATCAGGCGTGGTGGTGGATTCCGGCGACGGCGTCACGCACATTGTCCCCGTCTACGAATCCACCGTGCTCAACCACTTAACCCGGAGACTGGACGTCGCTGGCCGCGATGTTACCCGCAACCTCATCTCCCTCCTACTCCGCCGCGGGTACGCCCTGAACCGGACCGCGGACTTCGAGACGGTGCGCGCCATCAAGGAGAAGCTGTGCTACGTCTCATACGACCTCGCCCTCGACCAGCGACTGAGCGAAGACACCACCGTGCTCGTCGAATCCTACACCCTCCCGGACGGCCGCGTGATCCGCGTGGGCAGCGAGCGCTTCGAAGCGCCCGAATGCCTCTTCCAGCCCCACCTCGTCGACGTCGAACAACCCGGCATCGCCGAGTTCCTCTTCAACACCATCCAAGCCGCCGACGTCGACATCCGCAGCTCCCTGTACCGCGCCATCGTGCTCTCGGGCGGATCATCCATGTATCCCGGCCTGCCCTCCCGCATGGAGAAGGAGATCAAGCAGCTCTGGCTGACGAAAGTGCTGGGCGGGAACCCGGAGCGGTTGGGCAAGTTCAAGGTGCGGATAGAAGACCCGCCACGCCGACGGCACATGGTGTTCTTGGGCGGCGCCGTGCTGGCGAACATCATGGCGGATAAGGAGAACATGTGGGTGAGCAAGCAGGAGTGGCAGGAACAGGGGGTACGGGCGCTGGAGAAGCTGGGGGCGCGGGGATAATAATAAAATCCATACAGAAGACAAAATGTAAGCATCACAAAAGCGAGGATGCAGGTTTTTTCTTTTCTATTTGCTGCCTGCTAAGAGCGGGCAAGCCGTCCGCAGCCGTCAATGTCGCTGCGCGGCATAGTGTTCGCGCGGCTACGTATACGATGATGTAGCCTATCCAAGGCGACCTTTGCGGGTTGAACGACTCTCTTCACGATCCACTGATAGAGCCTCTCTCTTGATCCTCGGCTTACCGCGCTGCATCTTCATTCTTTTCTGATAGACGACCTCTGCGGAGCGTGAACCACACCATGACAGGGCCTCGAGGACTGCGAGCTCTCCCCGACTACCATGCGTACTGGCAAACTTGGCTTTCGATGCGGTCGTGTCACGACTGACAGGCAGAGTGGACTTGCCTGCGTGGTAGGCTGACGGTACGTTATAGGCTCAGGGCACGCACTCAGTCTGTCTTGGCTCTGAAGGGACGAAGTGGTAGTGGCAGTGGCAATGGCATTATTACCCGTCTGCAACCTGTTCGCGAGACGCAACAAGAACTTGTACAGCACCTTCGCCCCTCTCTCCTGAATGACGATCCAGGCACGGTATTACCATTGTCCGAAGTGGGATTTCAGCATCGCTTTCCCGGGATCGCATGATGTTCTTGACGCGTGAGGGAGGTAAGGCCCCGAGAGCATGCCTGCTGTGTACTTTCCCGCCTCGGGGCTCGATTGCGGTACAGGATCCTGTACTTTGTGCCCTTGTGTCGCGTGAGCACGGGATGTAACGTTTGACAGTTGACAAATCTCAGTCATTGCGTTGCCTCATGCTTCTTGAGAGAGCCTTGCTCGGGCGTTCTTGGCCAGGCTGTATGCCAGGGTGGGGCGTGGGTCTCGTTCTGGTTCGCGGTCGCTGGCATTGTACGCCTTCTACGCATTGAGGTCGTCGGGTTCATAGTGATTAAGAATTGGACAGTCCTTGACTGGGCGCTGGCGAAAGCGCACCAGAGGTCGACAAAAGATGCCATATGGCGTTGTATTCACGCCTTGCCCGGATACACAAGATCCGTAAGGTGGTGAGTTCGACGACCGGCGTGCTGGCGCCGAGTTCCCAGCGATCGAAGTCCGCAGTGTACCTGCACTCATGATTTGCCGTCAACGTGGCGCTCACCTGCGCGTGTCCTTGAAAGAAAGACGATTTGTTGGGTCAGTACTCAGTACATCAGAACCCACGCCTTGTCCGCTTGGGGAAACGTAGGACAGTACCACTTCCTATTTGGGGAGAAGGCTCGTCAGAGCCATGCTTGGCCTAGTTGGTCGCGCCGCTGAAAGGAAGGAGATTGCGCTTCTCCATGTCGATCACGAAGAGTACGGTGCGCACTTGTACGTCTACGACTCTACGATACTGAAATTAGGATGAGATTATGTCGTTGAACTTGGTGGTCGGGTAATAAGAGAGATTGCTACGATATTTTATTACATGGGAGCGCGTGCTCCACACAGAAAGCGTGGCGATAGCACAACATACAGGTGGAATTGTACTGCGATCAGCCGAATGGGAAGACGATGCCGTACGTCGATCGACATTGCCTCCCACGATCGACAAGTGCACGCAGGCGCGGATGGTGGGATTGCATTTCTTTGGATGTCCTGTGTTTTCGTTGTTTGTTTATTTGTTTGTTTGTTTGTAATTCCTTCTACACGCAAGAATGTGCACCATATGCTCGTATCGCGCTAGCCGACTAGAGAACGCGCTACTGCAAGGTACGAGGGGGAGCCCAGGCGATCGTCAGGGACTCAGGGAACGGCATATAGAAATACATGTACCTGTATAAAAAAAATAGATGCACATGCACATGTACATGTATTCTCTTGCATGTACATGTGTACTGCTCGAGCTTCCAACGTTAACGCACCACGAGACACTGGCCGTCTCTCGATCGTCAGACTCACCAGATTGAATTGGCACATGATTAACACCATCGCAGCGATTGATCTCGCCCAGGTTGACCTCTCTTCCCAGTCTCAGTCAGTCTCGCGTGAGGGCCACCATGTGAACACCGAGATGTGCAGGGAAGCCAATTAGAGTGATAAACATAGACAACACAGGCCAGACGCCGATGCGGCGCATGTGCCCACGGGAGTACAGTATTCCGTTTCAACAGGAACAGAAGGTTCACAAGGTCGAAGTCCATGTCGCGTCCCGAGTCGAATTCTTGCGCTGGCCAGTGGTGTCACTTGTGTCTTCGACCTTGTCGACGTGTTCATTGTCAGCCCGAATCCGGCCGGCCGTCAGATGAAGCTCCGCCGAAGCCATGTAGCCATTGTCCCGTTCGATTTGATCCATACTGTAATGAGCGCGACATAAGAGTAGGACTTAGGGGGAGCACTAGTACCAACCATTCGTGCTGTATATAAGATTGCCTTCTGTTCTAGGTTGGTGGCCTGTGCGCCAATCCGGGGTTTACCCCCCTGAAACGGCAACCTCCTTTACGACCGCATCTACCTTCGTCTCTCTCTCTCTCTCTCCCTCCCTCCCACCCTCAAACACACTCTTTCATTCACTTTCTTCTTCGCACATGCGCCGCGCCCACCTCAACAACCACATGCTGTGACGAACAAAACCTCACCACTCCCGCGTTCACCTTCATTCCAACCCGGAGTCTTCTCTCCAATTCACTCCTTCGGAATACTGGCAGCGCCGCTCCGATCCCACCAGCAAGCCAAGCGCAAAACAAATCGCACAGTTTACATTCCTCACGGCAGCACGCGCCAGCCCGCCCTCCCACGCACCCCTCCGACTGCACCCAACATCAGGCCCACCGACGGTCACACGACCACACCAACGCAACTGGATTGACCTTTCCCCCGCGCCCACTGAGCCTGTACATTTCACCCTCGACCGCGCCATCGATTGCTCACCCTCTAACTGCGATCGCGCGTTTCGCTGGATCAGCTCGAAGACCAAGAGACCCCGTATTCTTATCGTGGCTTCGCCACAACACACCGCGCATCCCTTCGACACACAAGCGAGCTGACACTCGGCAAGCCACCTTGAAACACTAGTCAATACTCAGGTTACAGCCAATCTGAGATGAAGATCACCATCTCGCTGCTTTCCGCGGCGGTCGCAGTGACCGCCGCCCAGCCGCATCGCCATGCGCATCAACACGGTCACCACCAGCAGCGCGACGCGAGCCCATCGGCCGACGTCGTGATCGTACCCGGCCCGACCGAAGTGGCTTACGTGCTGAATGGACAGCTCGTCTCGGAAGACCAGGTCCAAGAGGGCCTTCGCAACGGTACTCTCCAGTTCACCAACGGTGAAGGTCTTGTGTCAATGGCCTCTGACACTCCGGAGTCCTCCTCTTCCTACGTGGCGCCCACTACCTCGTCTGCAAGCATAGCGCCCACATCGACTTCTGAGGCGGCCTGGACGCCACAATGGACCCCGAGCGCTTACAGCTCTACCTTTGAGCCATCGCCTTCTTCCTCGCCTGCACCGACCTCAAGCGATTCGCCTGCGCCGGCTGCTTCGTCTTCATCTCCCAGCTCCTCCTCCAACTCCGGGTCGGACGGCAGCGGCTCTTTCGACAGCAACAACAACTCCGGCGTCGAGTCGGAATTCCCAGACGGTGAGCTCGACTGCTCCACCTTTCCGTCCGAGCACGGCGCTGTAGCGGTCGACTGGATGGGTCTTGGTGGATGGACTGGCATCCAGCACCCGGGCTCCAACACCGGCGGCTTCTCGAGAATCGCCACATCGACCTCCGGAACCTGCACCGACGGCAACTGCTGCACCGAGGGCTCGTACTGCTCCTACGCCTGCCCTGCCGGCTACCAAAAGTCCCAATGGCCGTCAACCCAAGGCGCAACCGGCCAGTCCGTGGGTGGTATTCTCTGCCAGGACGGCAAGCTGCGCCTCACGAACCCGGGCCTGTCGAAAAACCTGTGCATGACAGGCGCCAGCCAGGTGACCGTCTTGGTGCAGAACAAGCTCTCGGAGAACGTCGCCGTGTGCCGCACCGATTACCCAGGCACCGAGGGCGAAACGGTCCCGCTCAACGCCCAGCCAGGCCAGACGACGAACCTCACCTGCCCCGACGCCGACAACTACTACAACTGGCAGGGCAGCCACACCTCGGCGCAGTACTACGTCAACCCAAGCGGCGTGTCGGTCCAAGATGCCTGCCAGTGGGGCTCGGACGCCAATCCGTGGGGCAACTTCGCCCCGCTCAACCTCGGCGTCGGCTACAGCAACGGTGCCGCCTGGCTCTCGATCTTCCAGAACGCGCCCACGACCGACGCCAAGCTCGACTTTGCCGTCGAGATCACCGGTGACGGCATGAGTGGCTCCTGCAAGTATTCCAACGGCCAGTACTGCAGTGGTCCCAACGAGAATCAGTGTAGTTCGACGACGGGTTGCACGGTAAGTGTCACATGTTCGCTGGTCAGACCCACCCCAACACAAGCTGACTGAATTTCTGCGCAGGTATCGATAAGTTCAGGAACGGCCACGTTCGTATTCTCGGACTCGTAGAAATCGCGCATCCTCCGAGCGACTGAAAAGAAACAAGAACCTCGCGCTGGCGAGTCCACGCGCGGGGCAACACTGGCACCCGCGTCATTTGCTCGAAACCTGCCATCCACACACACACACACACACACACACACACACACACACACACACGTTCAGCCAGCACCTTCCCAGCACGAACGGAAAGGCCGGGCCTTTGCTCCTGTACATGATACCCTTTTCTACCAGCCTTGAATTCTTTCGATCCATCAATTTTTCAAGGAAGCATGTCTTACTACCATCATTACTACTACTATGCTGCTGTCATCATGCACCGGGGACTGCCGCCGCCGCCGGGGCCCCCCTTTTTCAGCCCATCCCGGCAGCTATGGATATCTTCCCCAGCGCCGGCTGGCTCGTGCGCTGTGTGTCGAGACTCTCTCTTTCCGCGCGGGAATCCAAAATCCAAGTTTTTCTCCATCCCTTCTGACTGTTCCTCCGGTTTGTTTCTTTCCTCGGTCCCCTCTAACGATCGTTCGAGTGAATGCAGCCGGCCTGTTTTGCGTACGTGGGCGGATGGGGGAAGCCGTGGGGTCTTTCACCTTGACGGAAGGCGGATCGAGTCCGAGCGTCGAAGGCTTTGTTGCTGTTGTTTGTCTGTTTGTTGTTTGCTGGTTGTTTGTCTGTCGGGATGTCTGGGTTTCTATATTGCGGGTGCGGAATCAATTCTCTTCTTCCTCGACTACTTCATTCGATTGACGAAAATGCCACACCAAAAAAAAAGAAGAAGAACTTCAAATCAATTTTCTGATGACCAGTGTTTATCTTCCTCTCACCCTCTCGTATATTGCCCACGTGTCCACCGGTTATATAGATGATGTGAGTGGAGATCCTTTGCGGAAAGACGAATCTGAGGCGATGGGACTACTCGCCCGCGTGCGTGATATGCAAGGCGATGAATGCGACGTGGAGGCAAGAAGTGCGCGTTCAATGGATTTCTGATGGATTTTTCGCCATAAGAGGACGGTTTCCCACCGCGGACAATGGTAAAGCGTCGACCTTGCCTGAAAGACATTGTTCAAATACACGTGATGAGCAAGACCATGAGAGAGAGGCCGTTGTGAAACCCTCCAGCAGTTCGTCTTGGGGGCGGCTGCGCGTAGCCAATGAGCGGCCGCTGACTTTCCGGCGCGTCCCATCTTCGAAACGAGAACCTCACTTCATCTCCTTCATCACTTTGCTCAAACTGTCTGATGCTTTCGTCTGCACCTACAGCGTTGTATTCCAATACCATTGGATCCGAATGCCTCGTCGCGCGCTCATGTTCCAGGGCGACGGTCGTTCATGTTTCTACCTCTATCCTCGCGTAACGTCTTCGGCGCGTCGAGGCGGCAGTGTGTGTTCGACCTCACAGAACCTCTGGCATGGCGCCGCCGAACCAGACACTGAGATGACGGCTGTCTGTCCGGTATGTGCGACCTCGTGGGTAACTCATGTGTGTTTCGCAGCATCTGCCGCCGGCACAGCAAGGCCTTATTCGCGTTCGAAGCCTGCCGGCTGATCTAGCCTATTCACCCACGCGTAGGCACACGACAACACTTCACAACATCCAGGGTGAATAGGCTTTGGCTCAAAAAGCCGTTCACATCCGCATTGTGTGGCTGGCGGACAATCGGCTTTGTGTTCTCTATTGTCGCGTGCACTACTTCACCTCTTTCCCGAACAACACCCCATTGTTCTTTTCTTTTTCCTTCCGTGTACATATTCCTGTCTGCCTTTGTTCTTACTGCGCTGGCCGCAATCTCTCTCTTTGACACATAACACAAGAGTACCACTATCTTCCAGTCCTTGCCACTTCGAGAAACTTACCGAACTCTGTGCGGACTACTGCTGCCTGCATACTCCTAATCAACGAGATCCGCTGAGCGATATCTCGACCATACCTCCTCTTCCAGATTACGACTTACGCCACCGACACGATTTGAGGAAGCCGGTACTTCTTCGCTACGAACAGCACCAACTTAATCATGGGCTTCATGACTTTACTCAACGCGATCGGGCTGACGACGTTGACGATTGGATTACTTCCTCCCGTGCTGGCACACTCATGGATTGAAGAATACCAGGTCATAGACGCGAACGGCTCCTACATCGGCGACCGCGGCTACTCAAGAGGCTACGTCGCGAGAACGAACGTCACCGGCGGGTACGATGGCTTCAGCATGGACTACCTAGTCCCGCAGACTGGCGTCCGGATCAACACCTCCGACAGTCTGTGCCACCCCGCGCAGAGAACGTCCAACTACTCCAACCCGCTGTACCCAAAGCTTCAAGTCGCGCCGGGCAATTACGTCGCCATGAAGTACTTGGAGAACGGTCACGTCACGCTGCCCTGGAACCAAGCAGGCAAGCCCAAGGCAGCGGGAACCGTCTTTGTGTACGGCACGACGCAGCCAGCGAGCGACGAGAAGATGGCCGACGTCCTCGCCTGGACCAACGACGGCAAGGGTGGGAATGGCAAGGGCTGGTTGATGACGGCTCAGAACTTCGACGACGGCCGCTGCCACCAAATCAACTGCGGCAACATCTCCCTCGAGCGTCAGAGTCTTTTCCCAACACACGTCGCCGGCCAGCCCACCTCGAGCGTGGAGCAGTGGTGCGAGACCAACCTGAAGATCCCCGACACCCAAGCCAGCGGCTCTTTGACAACATACTGGGTCTGGCAGTGGTCAACCGCCCCCAACGCAGACTGCGGCGCGCCCGAGGGCAAGGACGAGTACTACACCACCTGCGCCGACTTTGACATCATCAGCAATGGCAGCGGCAACGCCGACGTCAAGATCGCCGCCGAGCCGGACACGCACACCCTCGCGCAAGAGAATCCTCAAAGCACCGCTGTTTCAGACTTCCAGTCACGCACGGCCTACACTACGTCCCCTGAGTTCATCGTGATCGAAGGCACGAAGACAGTCGGCCCCGTCGTCACGGCCAAAGCAGCGTTCATGAACAGCTGTTCCGCAGGGCCCGTCGCACCCAACATCAACGTCCCCGCGAGCTGCGACCCCGTCTCCGTATTCACCGGTGCAGCAATCACCGCGGCCTCAGCTTCCACCCAACAATCAGTCACGACGCCTCCGGCAACGGCACCTCAACCCAGCACCGTGACCATCAGCTCGACCACAACCACCACCTTCACCACGAGCTCCGTCATCACACAGACCACTTACGTCCCCACCGCGGCCGGCACATCGATCTCCTTCTCCACTCTCACGACCGTGAGCGCCGTCTCGTCTCTACCCACGACAACTGCCTCCAACCCTGCCGCCGCCGGGCCAACGGTCGGCGCAGACGGCATGGTCGAGGACGCGTTCGTGGCGACGGGGAGGCAGGTCGTGGGTGAGCACCTCGCGCGTCATCGGGGCCATGCGAGGCATTTCCATTAGCGGGTGCGGTGCTGAGGGCGGTGCGGAAGATTGAAGGGTGATTCACGGTTGACGTGGTGTTGGGGTTGGGAAGAAAGGTGTTGGAGACACGGATTGCAAGTAGTGGGAGTCGGGCGCTTACGATGTTGATCCTTTAGCTGGAGATTTGGGGGTGTTCTCTTGGATAGTTGGGTGCATGGTGAATGCGGCAGATACCCCCCTTTAAGCGTTTAAGGCAATGATATCTCAGGCTGTGATTACTGGTCTTTCTACAGCTTTCCTCGCCTTCGGCGTTCCTTCCTTCGTCGTCCATCTATAGTCTTCTCCCCTCTACCAATGGCATTCAAACCTCGCCTCAGCTTGTCCCGTTCCATCTCCATCTCCGTCCGGCGCGGACATGAATCTTTCCATACGCTCCTGCCTTGCTGTGCCGAAGCCGCGGTCTGGCGTGTAGACCGATCTCTCCAGACACAGCAGTCACGCTGTTCTGTTCAAAGCAAGATCCTACGCTCCCGGCGAACGCGCGGCCTCTTCCGCTGGCATGCCAGCGCGTCTTACACGCGCATTTCTGCACGACTGCTGTTTGCCGAATTGCTCATATGTCCCCATTATTTCAGCCACGAGACCCTCCTCGCGGCCCTTTCAGCCGACCTTAGCCTCCAGAACCCTCTTCCCATGCGCCCTGACAATCCCGTCCAAAATCATGCGCACCTGCTTACACCCGTCCAACCCAACCGAGACCATCGCCTCCAATCTCGCCATCTGCACCCTCGTCTCCATAACCAAAACGTTCACCTTGTCCTCCCCACCCGACGTGCCGACCGTCAAAAACGGCAACTCCATTTCCTCCGTCCCGTTGAGATCCAGCAAAGGGTCCGCCTCGTCCTCTTTGTCGACATAGCTCGCCGTCGAGCCCGTCGTGCACGCCGCGATGTAGTCCGACATGGGGACGCCGGCGTCGACGAGCGCGAGGGTGCAGGCGTTCAGGCTGGCGGCGAGCAGCGAGCCGTCTTGCGAGAGGACGTGCAGGTGCAGGGTGATGGTGCTGTGGGGGTAGAGGTGGGTGAAGAGGGTGTGGGTGAAGGCGGAAGAGATGGTGTGGGCCATTTCGGCTGTTCTCCTATTTCAATCCCGTGGATGTCAGGATTCGCGGCTGTGTCGAGTATATGGTGTCTCACGGAGCTTACTTATCCGTGCGAGCGCGTCTCTTGCGATCGGTGCCCGAGAAGGCGGCCAGATTGATCTCCACCTCCACCTTGGCCTCGTTGCCCTGATCTCTTCCGCCGGAGCGTCGCTGCTCTTGGGGCCCGCTCACGGTGCAGATGATCTTCGTATTGCCCATCTCGAAGTAGGCGGAGCCGTCGGCCGAGGCTTGCGTGCTGATCTGGCCATGGATGCGCCGGAGTTCGTTCCAGCGTCGGCCATCGAGGCGCAGGTGTGCGAGGGTGTAGGTGGAGGAGTCCAATGGCATGACGGGTGAGGATGTCAGCGGTCAGGCGGTGTTTGCGAGGCTTTTCAATTTCGGTGACATTGATTGGAGCGCAAACAAGGCTTCAATCAATTTCATTCAAGTCGGCGGGGTGCAGCTTCACGTGACATGGACGCGTTGACTCGCGCGTCCTCCTATCAATTCACTGCGAACATATGACTATCGTGTACACTACATCTGATTCAAGGTACACGACGCTTGGATTATACACAGAGTCACAGCCGGCAGACTGACGGCGGAGAGGATACCAATGCCGAGTCCTACGAATCCATCTGATCAAAGTGTCAACGGCTGGCGTGCGATTGTACAAGCCTGACGGCAAACAGCATCTTTACTTTCGACTGCGACGGTCCTCCAGGACGATATTCGACGCCTACGTGAAGTCCACTGATGTATGTATGCCTTAACGTCGTTAGACCGTTTGTGTCATCCGAGAAGACCAGTAGGAAATGACTATAGTCTCGCAGCAATCCAACTCTCAACCACCTTGGTGCCTTCAGCCTTCGCCGTATAGCCCAGCAGCTTCTCAATGATGAAGTCCTCGTGCCCGGCATGGGGCTGCTCCACGTACTCCGTTCGCGGGTGCGCTTTCCTCAGCTTTCGCTCGATGACCTGGATACTGTCAATGAGGACCTCGCCCCCACCACCCCAGACGAGTATGTCCTTGACGACGGAATCCAGGTTGGAGAACCACTCCCACTCGGCCAGGACGGGCTGGTTGTAGTTGTCCAGCGAGCTGTTGCCCATGAACAGCGAGGACCATCGCTTGGCTGCACGGGCTGTGATCATGTCGCTCGTGGCGTTACGTCGGACACTGTCTTGCTCGGGGCTGAAGTTGACCTGGGGATCAAGAAAGTCAGCGTGTGGACGTGAGGATAAAACGGAAGACCAGACTCTCTTACCCAAGGAGAGATCAGCACTGCACCTGCGAGGGGCTCTGACAGGTTGATACGCAACGTTTCCGCAAGATCTGGATGCGGGTGTAGGAGGTGTGAGAGCAGCGCGAGAGTCAGATTCCCGCCGGCCGAGTCGCCAGCGATAAAGATCTGCGAGAGCGTCAGAACATATTCCGGCCTGCTGATTGCGCTGACCGTGCGATCTTACGTTGCTCGCCTTCCTCTGTTCCGTGTCAATCAACCACTTCAGACTCTCGGCAGCCTGTCTGAGTTGGGTGGGGTACTGTGCGCGTGGCGCCAGCGTGTAAGTCAGCAACACCACCGCAACATCCTGTCCTTTGCTCAAGTCTTGCTGAAGTTCAGCAACCCATTTCACGTGGCCCGTCGAGGCCGCCAGGACGTAGCCGCCACCATGGAAATACAGTACGACTTTCTCGGCCGTCTTAGGACCTAGCCACGCCACCTTCACCCCCGAGTCCAGCGTGGTGACGTCCGGTTCGACACGCGCCTTCCTGGCAAAGTCCAGATAGACCGACTCAGTGGTCGGGTTGGTCCATTGCTCTTGGGCCGGGCTGATCTCACTTAGATTGACCCGGAGGGCCGCGTAGGCGATGTCCTTGAACAGAGTGTTGGCTTTGGGGCCGGAGATGAAGGGATTTGTGATTAGACGGGAGAGCGCGGCGAAGATGGTTCTGGCCAGGACGGGAAGCACCAACAGTTTGTCCATTGCCGTCGGCTCTGGCACGCGGGAGGTGGATGAAGCCATTGGAGTGGGATGCCCGCGGGAGCTGCTCGGGTGGGGGTGAGAAGGAAAATTCGATTGTGAGGATGAAGGAAAGGCTATCGAATGAGAGGGGTCAGAAGGCTGACCGAACAACGGAGGACGAGGGGATGGGAGGTTCGTTACTGTTTATACTTGTAAGCATTGGAGGGAACCTGAACCGTTGACGGCGACCCCGCATGCACGTGCGCGTTCCAGTTGTTACAGAGTTCTACGAAATCGCCGGTGGCTTCGCTAGATGCGGTAGCAGTCAGTACTACTAGTCGTACATGGGCGCTGTCGAAAATAATACATACATGTATGTATGTACATGTATGTAAGACCAATCGATTTCCTCGGCGCCTGACTCAGCTTGGGATGTGGCGCGAACGGTCACGAGCAGCGTCTCGCGGCAGCGCCCGAGCCAGGGCCTATATCACGTGCATGAGTGACATCTTCGGTACGGCGCTCTTCACTTCGACGTGCCGGAAGATCCAACATAGCATCAAGCGTTCGACCAGCGCGACGTTGATATTGTCGCCTCCTCTGATGTCTACGCTGATGGATGTCCAACTGCCCGAGGAGCTCTTGCTCCACATTCTGACATATCTCGATGGATGTCCGCCCTCGGAGCGTCAGCGTCGACAGGAGCCCGGCTTGCAGCTCACAGACTCTCCCTATCTGCCGCTCAAGAACAGCTCGCTGGTGTCGAAGCGATGGCGACGTGTGGTGCTTCCGCTGCTGTTCAAGTATGCCCGGCTAGACCTTGACGCGGACATAAGACGAGCAGGCGGCTTCGCCTATGCTGGCAGTAGTGGACCGGCTATCGACAGTCGCGTGAGTGGCGGGTCGCCACCCAAGCCATCCGCAGACGTCGACAACCACGGTAAACATGGGGTACAGGACTCCGCAGAGTCGCTGGAGGACACGAGCATCCCGCCTTTGTTGTCTGCAAACCCACCTTCCAACCATACCCGGCTGACCGACCCCGTTTACCCAACCAACGCCAACATCATGGGGCGCCTTTATCGCCCATTGAGCAGGTTTCTTGCGTTCATCCAGCATCAGCACCTCGCCGACAGCGTAGAGGGGTTCGTGTTCATGACCCGCGATCTCGGACCTGAGAGATTCGACCGATTCCCACACCGCGCTGGTGAGAAAGACTGGCGTTATCGAGCGGCAGCGGTCTTTTGGCATCACCTACTATGCGTCATCAACCCTGCGAGGGTTGTGCTGGTCGCTTCGCCTACCACTCTCGCCGCGCTCACCAATTGTGCAATCGACTCGTCTGGAGACTGGGCTTTCAGCGACATGGACTTCCACGTGCTGGAGCTGCGGCAGCAGCGCAACAACCCGATGGCCTCGAAGCTGCGGGAGCCTATCGACTATGATGCTCTACACTACACGCCCCATCGCTATCCTGGCCTGGCGCGCTCCAGCCTGTTCAACTTGCGGCCGTGGTATCACGTCAGCGTCAATGAGGGCTCCTTCCTGAAAGCGTACGGCACCTACGAGTTCTTCGAACGCGGCCCGCCCTCACTCGTATACTCCATCAAGGACTGTCTAATCCCGCGTCCGATCTTCAACCCTTATAGCAGAATCTCACACACTCCGCTATCTACCTTACGATGCTTCACCTACACGGCCATCTTCCCTTTCGAGAACCACCTCGATTTCACCGACCTCCTACCGCAACTCGAAGAGCTGGACCTGCAACTGGCGCCGGATCCTCAGTCGAAGATTTTGGACTCCCGAGATCGCGTGGGCAAAGCGCAGCTGGACGATTGCTGGTCGGAGCTACTCGCCGTCTACCAAGGCGTCGCCGCCATTCTGGCCACATTCACCATTTCCGCTGCCAGCTGCCCGAGGATGAAGCGATTCGTGTGTAGAGACATGCGTATCCGTGCACTGCAAGAGGATCTGGATGAAATCTTCATTTTCATGTGCTTGCCAGTATGGGCGGAGTACGAGCCGGGTGTATTCACGAGGTTGGCAGTGAGCGCAGAAGCGGTGGGAACTGATCCAAGCTGGCAATGAGATCGTTTCAAACGGAGTCGATGTCCGGCCTACAACGCATCGCGAAGACATGGGCATCGTTGCAATTGGATTTACGGAGCATGCTCACGCAACGAATATACGGTCTTTGTTGCGCATATATCGAATGCCGTATGCGTGGATCACCTCGTGCGTCTGTGCAGACTATCAAGGCGATGATGTGCTAGTCATTGCATTTTCGCCATTCGCACCTCGGGTCACTTCTCCTCCTGGTCATAGTTTTACCCCCTCCTCCACCGAGGACACCCAACTTGAGCCTCGCGCAATGTGAGTTAGACGGGGTGCCTCACAGACGACTCCTCTTACCAGTGGTTATACCAACGAGTTCCATGCGCATGAATCGTGGCACGTCCGGGCTCATTACACGACAGTTGCAAGTCTCAGCGCGAGGTGATTTGCAAAGGCTCGTACGTGCTGTCATTTGCCTGCTCTCTACAGAATTTCGGTGGCTACACGGCCAGAGCTGCCTTGCGTTACATTCACATGACCGTACCAACGTCTTCCACTTTCTCACTGCCGTCCTTGACCTCGACGGCATCCACCGGCGGCATCAACCCCGGCTCTTCCGGGATCCGCCCACTGTTGGTAAGCTTCAGAGCGTTCTGCGCGATCTGCTCTTTCTCCTCCTCGCTGATCCCGTACCAGTGTGACGCCACATGCTCATCGCCGAACAGAGTCCCGATCTCCTCCAGCGTCCTGCCTTTGGTCTCGGGAAACCTACATGGAGATTTTCACGATCAGCAATCGGTTCAGCTAGAATTTCATATCCCTGGTGTGGACTCACAGAAAGTACATCGCGGCAATGTAGCAGACGGATGGGCATATGAGGACCAGATAGAACCTATCGCATGGGTTACCATTCAGTTCACCGCAGGAAGGTACGCTTCCAAGCACATACTTCCAACCGATCGCGTTCAACGCGACAGGCGCGCCCACCAGCGTGACCTCGCTAGCGACATAGAACACCGCGATCCCAAAAGCCGTGCCCTGACTGCGCAAGCCATTGGGCCAGATCTCCGAAACGTACACATACTGCGTCGCGTCGACGAAGAAGCACCACCAGAGGATATAGAACCAGATGAAAAACACGGCGGCGTTGAGTCCGGCCCGGTTCGTTCCGCCGAGGAAGGTTGCCGTGAGCGCGGCGAGGAAGATCAAGGCGGTAACGCAGCCGCAAGCGCCGATGAGGAGAAAGGTCCGTCGGCCGAAGCGGTCGACGAAGAGGGATGTCCAGACGTTACCGACGATGGTGAAGGTAGTCCAGCAAGCGTTGAGAAGGAGCGGGACCGAGCCGGTCAGGCCCAGAGAGGTATAGATGAGCACACCGTAGTTGGTCATCACGTAGATGCCGACGGATGTGTTAGTAACGGTCCGGACAGCTTCCACACTCGAGCTTACCGAGAAACTGGTCACCCCACATCAGCAAAAAGGCGACGAGTGACCGCCGTCTGTTGGCTTTCGTGCGGAAGATCTCGAGAAAGCGGGTCGGATACTGCTTGTCCATCTCGAACTGCTTTTCCATCAGGTAGAACTCCTGCCTCGCGGCGATGTGGTCTGGATCTCCCGGGGTGGCGTGCAGGCGCTGCATGATGACAAACGCCTCCTCCCGACGGTCTTTGCGGAGCAACCATCTAGGCGAGAAGGGGATGAAGCGGCTGCCCGCTAGCACGATCAAGGGAGGCAAGCATTGCAGCGCTAGTGGGAAGCGCCCTTACTCGAACAATCAGCATTCGAGTTGAAAAGGTTGCCTATCGATGTCCATCAGTAAGCTTACAAGCAAACGTAGCATGAGACGAGCCCGCAGGAAAGAAGTAGCAAGCGAAACCCATCCTGCAAAGGATTGCGTTAGCCAAAAGCCTTGCAATCAAGACAGAAGATACAAGCTTTGCCACGAAGTCACAAGATCTCTCCGTCCTCCGCCACGCGCAAATCTTAAGCATCAATCACGATGCCTGGCCGAAGAGACGTTGCGCTGCTGCCCTGACTTGCATTCCCTGACTTTACTCACCAGCCCGCCAAGGTGTAGCCAAAGGCGTACATGATCCCCGTCACGCACATCATGGCGCCTCTCGTCTCGGCCGTCGAGACTTCGCCCTGGTACATGGGCACGCAGACCGCCAGGGTCCCAGCTCCGATGCCTGCAATCACGCGGCCGGCGAGCTTTTCGAGACCAAGTGTGAGCATATGTGCTGCATCGTATGGTGTGCATGGATGGGTTCTCCACTTACTGCTGGAGAGTCAGCAAAATATCTAGAATGACCAAAACATTGCCGGCAGCGCGAAGCCTGTCTGCCCTCCGCACCGCTAGATCTCGCCCTGTGATCAGGACTGTCTTTCGATGACCGACGTCCGGACACTCCTTCCCTCCCTGCAAAACTTACCAAACATGCTGATCGAGTTCGAGCCAGCGCACAAAGCACCGCCGAGAGCGAGAATGGCGCACCCAAGCTGCATCGTGCGTTTCCGACCATAAGCATCCGCCGACCAGGCACTGGTCAAACAGCCGAGGACGGCGCCAGCACTGTTGACACCATTCAAGGCGCCGATGATGTTGGTCGTGTGCGCATATCCCGGCTCTCCTTGAGGAGGGAGGTTGAAGTATATGTAGACTGAAGGAAGCGTTAGCGTGGTAACGCAGGTGAGGTGTAGATTGACATGTCGACTAGTCCTTACAGTTGGGCTGGCCGACCGTCGAGCCGATGATGGCTAGGCCGTACGCTGTCGAGAGGGTACCGAGTGCGACGAAGACTACCACGAGGAGGTTATAGCGGTTCACGATGTGCTTGCTGCCCGGAAACATCCCTGCGGTTCGCCTTGTCTTGGGAGCAGGATTTGAAGAGCGAAGAGCGCAGGGCTTTGTCTAGGAAAGTTATGAGACGTTTGCATATGACATGTCTCCTTGCACGTCAAGAGAGGGAAGTCTGCACTGATGGACTGAGACATTGAAAGGCTTCCCATTGTTCATGTCTCGGTAATCGGTATAAGCGGTACCCCACGGGGCTCCCGCAATCGAGGGATGTTTACCACGTGCGGAGAAGCGTCGTCGGTGGGGTGCTTTTGGACTACGGAGCCAAGAGCATACATGTAATGAGGGGGCCGACATGCCGTACCTCCTACGTCCCGGAACGATACTCGGCAGCAGCCATCGCCACATATCCTTGTACACGCTCACGACTTTCTATAGCGACTGCAGATACATCAAATGGTAATCGTACATTCGAGCATCTATGGCAACGACAACAGCTGCACTGTAGACGGGCTGGGCCAACTTGGTTTTGAGGCGTGATTGTGCAGTAAGACAGGTTCAAGCCCGATGTCACTCGGTAAGACTAGATCGAGCTGTAGCGTGCGTGACGAGCATCCCACTTCCAAAGATCTCCGCCAGTGAGCTCCTGGTCGACTTTTGCGACGTCGCAGTCGATGAATCGTCGGGTCATCAGATCTTGTGGCACAAACGGTCCGCCAAGCAATGAGCTTCGCGCCGAGGACGTGCGTGGTTGCCGGTCGGTGTACGCCTACCAGGTTATGTGACTGAGCTTGGAATCAGAGCGAGGTGGGTGTAGCGTGCATCAAGGCTCGAACAGCTGATCGTCCCGTGGTGAGAAGCGGCCACAGATGGGTGATCTCACGTCGCGACTGCACCTTCCTCTTTGGCGACGCATCAGGAGTGTTGACACAGCGTCCCTTGCATTTGAAGCTGCAGATGCAGGCAGGTTGAGTATCGAGTGCTCATTCCAGTAGCCAAGATCTGGGGCACCGTTTTAGGGTAGCGAATTGGCATTCACATCGACCAAGCGGTCAAGGTCAACAACTGTGAAGTGTCCAATGCCGTGAGTCGCGATCGAGGTCGTCAACGACTCTGTCAGGTGATGTTTCAAGATGAGCAAGATCTCCTCACGTTCCGCCGGATCGCGTGCATCAGAGGTCCAGCCTTCGCCAAAGCAATGGTTGATCGAATAACCGCCGTGGCGCTGATCGAGCTCAATGGTAAATTCGATGGCCACAGGCTCGCCAAAGTAGTGTTCTGAAAACCCGAAGCGGATCCTCAGCCGCCTGATCCAGCTGATCTTCGAGGCAAGCAGTTGTCGATACGATCTGTTCGTCTTGAACCAGATGCAACCGCGCGCATCGCACTTGACGTAGCTTTGGATGATTAGGGGATATGCGCCGTAGTACAGTGGGAGCGCCTCGCTCCGGATCGCTTTCGATATACGGGTAATGGCGGGCTCGTTGAACTTCCAGGTAGGCGCTGCGGACTCGTCGTCATTATAGCAGAAGTTGTAGATTCGCTCACGTAGTTCCAGTGGCAGTCGTAGGATGATCGAGGGTTGACGGTGGTCGGGCATTTCGTTCGGCTTTGGTGATGGTTGTTCGCGAAGTCTCTGATGAAGTTGAGTTGCAAACCGAGTGGAGTGAAGTCATGCCTTCCGGTTGCGGAGAAGGTGGGGCTGGGCCCGTTCCTCGACTTCTCGTGCCTTTTCGTGGACTGTACTGTACATTCAGCACCAGCCGGTGAAGCTGTCTTTATGTATCCGGTTCCAGCAGACGGTGCCGTCGCCATCTTTTAGCCATCAGTACGACCCTAGTAAATCACTGCACCTTTCTCTCCACGTACATCGTTCTTAGAGTGGACATCAAATCTGAAAAACCCTGCGCGTCCATACATGCCGTCGGCGCATCCGAAAGTAGAGACCTCAGATGTCGCGCAAGAAACGCAGCATCGCGCTCCAGTCCACTCGGTTGCCTCATGACCGTGATCCATTTGAAGCCGTCCTCAACAGTCCAGTGAACATCCTTCGCCAAGCGACTCAAAGAAACGCCTAGAGCACCGTGCGACGCAGCGCGATCATTGGTCAGACTAACGTAGCGGAACCAGAGAGAAACGCTCATCAGCAGCTTGGGCAGATGCCACTCGTTGCATTGAAGCCATCGCCGGGCGTCGTCCGCCTTTGACCCTTCGGTATGCAGCACGAATGTGTTCGATGCAAAGTAGACGGGCAAGCTCTCCTGTCGCACCTGGCGACTGACTTGGGTCAACGCCGGCTGCACCGCCTGCTCGTAGCTGTCGCGTTGGTAGTCGTCGAGCCGGAAGGTCACCACCGGCTTCTCGGCTGTCAGGGCGAATCTGTAGATGGCATCGCGGATCTCCGCCGGCAGTTCCAGCAGACGACACCGTGAAGCTGCCGCGAGTGTCGAGGTCGTGGGCGGCCAGGGCATTTGGTCGTAGATTGTTCGCACGTCTGATGATATATAGAGACCGGATGGGCGAGCAGGATGTAGGACGGCAAGCATTCGAATTTCGCCACGTTGTCAAACGAGGATACTCGACTTTGACGGACTCAAGTGATCATGCAGTTGCAGGAGTATGGCCACTTTGCGATTACTGCCTTGTACGATTGCAGGGTCGTTCAGGGGCGACTGTGAGCTGCAACATGCATTGATGTATGTATGTCGGAGATGATGAAGCGTTGATGAAAGTCGCGTGCGTCCGTGCACATACAAACGCCAAACATCCCACCATCCATCAGATCTCCAACAAACATCACATGCGTACTTGGGGAGTGACGATCCACAGGCAAGCTGCGCGCACGGGTGCACGACAATGGCGAAATCAACAGACATCTCCGCCTTCGCCACCAGCCAGCTCACCCTCCTGCACCACGAGCTCCAAGCCGAGCTGGCGGAAACCCAGCTCCTCACCTCCACCCACGCGCCCACCACCCTCCAACGCGCCGGGCTCGCGCTCCTGAACCTGACGCCTTCCTCGCAGCGCACGGGCTTCGGCGGCAAGACGCTCCTCGAGCTCGGCCTCGACCCGGCCGTCGGAGGCGGCGGCGAGTTACCCGAGCATGGGCTCCGGACGGGCGACATCTGCGCCGTGGCGGAGCAGCCGAGGGG
>Ga0058704_10000352_pt1 | contig 24455 bp, 14 predicted proteins | sample AgamicMgSfe_FD_71363 | JGI IMG/M metagenome (GOLD analysis project Ga0058704, IMG submission 71363) | Agave microbial communities from Guanajuato, Mexico - Mg.Sf.e | ecosystem: Host-associated > Plants > Phyllosphere > Phylloplane/Leaf | place: Guanajuato, Mexico | collected 2012-05-30
AGGGCGGGCAGGGTGGAGATGGGAACACGCGGCGATCCCTCGGCAAGAGCTGTGAACCAATCACATGTGAGATGCATGGGCGTCCGCTTCGAATACGAGGCTACAACTGCATTGCTCTGGCTGGGCGTTATGTGGATGACATGCATGTGATACGACGCATCTCGAATGATCATGCCATGTTCAAACATGTCCCCCCGTCAAACACATGTCTCGTACGCAACAGTGTCGTTAGATCCATCCTCATATCCTTCCAGACATCGAGGAAGATAAGGTTGCGCTGGCTGCAACTCACTTTCATCTTTACCGTTTTCCCTGCAGTGATGAGGCGTGTCGGTGGATCCCAACCCCATACTGTCGTCCATCGATCGAGGAACAATGCAGGACCCTTTGGAACGCGTCACTGCTATTGGGATGGTCCACGACAGAACGACCTCATTGAACTGACACTTGCGTGTTTCGCATTGCCGCTGGGCTGGAACATCTGGATCCTCGGAAGCTGATCGAAAACCCCCAGACCGCCTACATGAGGACCGGGTAGGTGGGACTCTCTTTGTCACATCGGCACTTCCTCTCTTGTGCGTGGCTGACAACGGCCAGAGTCAAGGCGAGTGCCATTCCGCCGATTCTGCGGCGGACCAACGGTGATGCTTGAGCGAGGGAGAGAGAGCTAGGCCTCAAAAGCAATTTGGTGGCACTCGGAGACACAACTTCACAGGAAAAAACAAATTCGGCGCCTCGCAGGCACTGCGCCTCGGAAAGGTTGACTCCTATCCCAGATGGGACTCGCCGTACATGAGTGGCGTTCGACATTGAGATCCCACGAACAGGCTGTAGCGATTGGCTGCAAGTATACTGTACTCGTCTTGTTCAGCCTCGCGAAAAGGCCATATCACCGTGATAACCATATACGGCTGAGGCGCTTACGTTGACTGTGCAGACGATCGGCTTCGAAGTCGCAAGCATATAATGTATACTCACGTGAATCGATCCAGCACGCAGTGTGCTCGTTGGCTCCAGATTGCGCTTAAGCACTGTCGCGAGCCAGGGAGGGAGGGTGGAGATGTGAATCGATACTCTCGTCGTTACCAGAGCGAAAGACTACTAGTTTTATCTCCATCACAGAACGCTATCGACCCCTGATCACACCATCATACTCCTTCGCCTCGACGCCGCACGCTCCGACCTCCCATGTGTCAGCGGGAGAGAGGCACTGTCAGAGCTGCCCGCCATCGTCCCTGATGATGCCTCCTGGGTAAGAACAGGCTCCTTCCGCTGCGAGGAATGCCTCCGATGCGGTCGCGGAGCCGAAGAAAGGGCGGTTTTGTTCGCCGTCGCCACATCCGCCGGTGAAGATGAGTCCTTGAATTCGTAGAGGTCGAGCTCCTCCATCATCTTCGCCGCGGCGTCCACGTCTCTCCCGAAAGATGCGACGCTGGCCGATGTCGTCCGTCCTTTGCTACTGGCGGCCATGAGGGAAGAGATCGTTGCCGAAGATGCCGACGGAGGCTTCTCGGTTGCAGCCTGCTGATCCCGTATGTCCGCAGGCGCAACATCGCCCCTAACTTTGTCCCTCGGCGGACTCCCCATCGACTCCCCCACTTCGACGGCCGGTGGCAAAGACTTCCACACATCGTCGTCCTCCGATTCCACTTTGATCCCTCCCGCGCGCGCCGACGTCTTTCTCTCCCCCGAAGCGTTCATAACAGCCCGAGGATCCTGAAGCCCGCTCAGCGCATCGACCATTTGCTTGCCGGGACGCCGCAACTTCGCGACCAGATTGGGCTCAGCGTAGTTGACCGCGCTTCTCGCTCGCCGAGTCGGCCGGATACCGCCTTCGGCGGCCGTGCCGAGTGTCCTGAGGTCGATGGGGGGAGGCGTGTCGCGGCTTTCGGCCGGTTGGACAGAGGGTTCTGACGGGGTGGGCGAGAAGAGGTCTGGGGCTGCTGCGGGAGTCTTCGGTGGCGGGTCCTTTGTGACTGGGTCTGTAGGTGGCGCGATCTCGACCGTTGGGATGGCTTCGTCTTGTGGTGCTGGCACGGGTATCGCCGAGGCTCGTCTCGACCGGAGCTGCGATCGTGGTTCTCTAGGCTTTGGCGCGGCTGCTTTCTCATGACCCTCTTTGCTATCCTTGCCTATTGTCGCGGGTTGCTTTCTTGGTGACATGTTGACACTCTTGTCTCCCAGCACCCTGCGGCTTGGTCTCGGTGAGGCGTTCGCTTTCTCTGGCGATGCCTCGGCCTCATCAACCCGAGTGGGCAGCAGTATCGGTAGCTTGTCACCCGATACAGATTTCCGGCTGAAAGTGAAGTCGTCTTTGCTCGGCGGCTTGATCGGTTTATCGATGTCTCGATCCGCAAGCTTGCGTTTCGCGCCGGTCCGCAAGATGGAAGAAGCTTCGCTATCCGACTGGACAGGCGACTGTGCAAGAATAGAATGTCGCCTAATCTCCAATTTTGGCTGCCCATCCCTACGTTTCCGCCTCGTCTCGAGATTGACCGACAAGCTCGCGGGGAGCTCTCCGTCCTCTGCCGCATCAGGGGACATTCGGCTGACAGACGGAGACATTTGCTTCACGGGATCCTCATAGTCGAAGCGAGCGACTGGCGGGGGTCCGATGTCCGGTGACTCGTTGCTGCTATGGTCGGACAGTCTGATCGCCTGAATCTCGTCCGCTCCGAGTGTCCGCCGCGGATATAGCTTGTCTTCCGTAATCGTCGGCATCTGGTTGTCCCGCATGATCTCCGTGAGTGGCTGTCGTTCTCTCCACGGCCCCTCCATGCGTTTCGACTCCCCCCGTCGTTCGTCCCGTTCGCCATCGTCTTGCGGCCCCTCAATCCCCGCCACGAGATTATTCAACTCGGTGATCTTCGCCTGCATTTCATCCTTGAAGTTCGCGATCGCCGCAGTCGCAGCGTATGATCGTGCGCTGTCCAACTCATGCTGCAACCGGCGCACCTTCTCGCCCAGCGCAAAGTTCTCCGACGACAGCTTGCTGACTTCGATGTCCAGGGTGCGAATGCGAAGGGCTTGCGTGGAGTTGTGTTTGGCGAGCTCCCGGTTCTGCCGAATAAACCTGCGTTTCACTTCCTCGTAGTCAGCAGGAGGTTTTGGCACGATGGCCCGGCTCTTCGTGCGCATGCTGTCGTGTTGTCGGCCATGCACTCGGTGTGTTTGAGGGGTCAGACTCACGAGTGTCAACAGTCTCCACGCTCGATTGCGCCGTGGACGACGCAGGCGCGACGGGAGGCTCGTTCATCCGCGCCATCTGCGACTGCTGTGCGAGGAATATCTCGACATATGATGCTGCGGCCGACTCGTCCCAAATGCTACTGCCTTACAACCCGAATGAAAAGATAGTACTGCTTGTGCGTCCTGTGGCTGAGAAGCGCGGCCACAGGAAAGGAAAGTAAACAGCCGAGTGGCCGAGCAACGGCCGGTCCACGGCTTGGCAAGCCCGCCGAAGGTGGGGTCCATCACGTGCAATTGGCGCGAGATTCGTGATTGCCCCGTTCAACTCTCATTCATAGCAGCAGCGGAGTACGTGTAGGTATACGTGTAGCCCAAAACCAAGATGTCATACAGCGCTCGCCAAACGACCACCCTGCCATCCCACATCCGACCCTCGACCGGCTTCTCTCACAGCCCCTCCGCTTCCACAAGCACGCAGTCCTTGGCCCTTCAAGCGCGCATCGACGAGAAGAAGGCCGAGCTCGAGAGTCTTCAGCAGCTGCGCGATCTCAGTGCCGGTCTGGCGGGGCAGATGCAGCAGCTGGAGGAGAAGCTGGCGACGTTGAGTTCGGGGACCGAGGCGGTCGCGGCAGTGATGGGGAATTGGAACAATGTGCTGAGGGCGATACATATGGCTTCCGGTACGTGGATGCGGGATGGTGTGTGCGATGGGGATGGCGGCGGGGAATGCTGATGATGGTGGTAGCGAACATTCCTAAATCAAAAGATGCGGATGATCACGGCGATGCTCCGAAGTTGCCGCAGACTCTCGTGAGAATACCAACCCAACAAACCGAAGCTCCGCAGAAAGATGCAGAAGCGGCGGAGGCGGCTGTGGATTGAGGCATAAAGAAGACTGTGTGGAATAGCGCCATATTGCTGGAATACGAGCCACCAACAAACCTGCCGGTAACCTCATGGCGCCAAATAGCTGCCAACACTCTCCGGAGGACCTCAACCAGATCTCCCGCATCACTATGCCCACCGAGACGAGCGCTGGCGCTATACTGCGCAACGGCGGTTCGCAGTTCGGAGACCGCGGCGACAAGCATCCCTTCTGTGTCCGAAGGTTGAACGTATCGTCGCGATAGGCGGCTGACAACGCGCCGGCGGAGCTGGGCGGACGACCGAGCAGCGCATTCGGTCGCCGTGTTGGAGGATATATGCACAGGCCAGAAAGCCGTATCTGTCTATAGGTAGACATGATGGCCATACTGCATACCAGAGTCCGACGAGATCTGCCGGCACTTTTCGATGTTAGACTGTTGTACTCCAGTTTCGGACGCAGGTGGTGATGATCAACGGATGAGTTGGCCATCTCGTCAGAGATGATGATGTGTGAATGCACATCACCGCCTCGTAGACTCCCGATGCCGATGCCTAACCGCAACCGCCCTTCTTGCTTGCGGGCTTAGGTTGCCGCTCGTACGCATTGGGACTCGGCTTCCTCGCCTTCCCTTTTCCCTTGCCACCATCAGCCCCATCTGCTCCACCTTGCCGTCTTCCTTTCCCTTTCCTGTCGCCTGCCTTCTGCGCCCGACTCAAGTCCGGCTCGCTATCGCTGTCGGATGAACTCGACGAACCCGACTCGGACCCCGAATCGCCTGGCTCGTGCGGTTTGTGGTAGATGCAGCAGACCTTGGAGCTCTTCTTGCCCATGCCTTCATTGTCTACGACGTCCTCAGCCCATCGCACACGCTGTGAATCTTCCGGCTCTGCGCGCAGCCTGAGTGTGGCAGATGGCACAGATGGGCCGGCGTTGGTCTGGAGGATGGTTTGGGAGCCGTGGGTCGGGGATGCGGCGTGTGAGGTGTGGGCTGCCGTATGTAGATGTGGCGCCATTTGCGCAACTTAGTGGAAACAGCACTCCTGCTTATGCGACTTGTCAAAAGATGAAGGATGGAATGGGTCGATGGTTCTTTGTGACGTGAGAGTGTGCGTGTTTTGGTACGCTACCTATACAAACCCCTCCGTTGATTACAAACGCTCAGTTCCCGGCGAGTAAGACTCGAGCCAGCCACAGCGCGTTTTGACACGCTTCCAGCCTTGTTACTTTTGGCCTTTACCGAACAATTCACGCCTTCGTCAACATCCAAACAATTCACTTCCACCGTCGCCTCGAACACGTTTACGGGAGGCAAACAGGCAAGGCAGGCTGGTGAGATCGCGCGGGGCTGCCTAGCACCACCACAACAGCGACCCTTCTCCACACACACACACACACGCACCCTCCCCGTTCACGCCGCCACTTCAGTTTCTTTCCTACAACCCCCACCAACATCACCTTTGACGAACCACAAACACCCCCCCCCCGACCGCCTCACCCTCTTGCGCGGCCCAGCACTACGCAAGACCTTACTGTTGATCTACCGCACGCTGCATGTTACACCCGCAAGCTCACCACCCAGCGGTCTGCGCGCGTCAAGCCCACCTTCAGTCGTGTTTGTCCACAGACTGCTCGCGTTGCTAGACCACCACCACCACCCCTCACTCCTCGTCCGCCTTCACCAACGCGAAGATGTCGATGAGCATCGACGAGCTCGATGCCACCGTGCGGGCTTTCTACGAAGGCCGCGGTGAGCAGCAAAAGCAGGCCCAGGCTGCCCTTAACCAGTTCAAAGAGAACCCCGATGCCTGGCTCATGGTCGATAGAATCCTCCAAGATGCGCAATACCCACAGACCAAGTATCTCGGCCTGCAGGTCCTGGATAGTGTGATCATGACGCGATGGAAGGTGCTGCCGCGCGACCAGTGCCAGGGCATTCGCAATTTCGTCGTCAACTTCATCATTCAGAACAGCGGCACGGAGGAGAGCCTGCGCAAGGAGAGGACGCTGCTCAACAAACTCAACTTGGTCCTCGTCACCATCCTGAAGCAAGAATGGCCCCATAACTGGCCGACCTTCATCAACGAGATCATCTCCAGTTGTCGGTCGAGCCTACCCATTTGCGAAAACAACATGGCGATCCTGCGCTTGTTGTCGGAGGAGGTCTTCGACTTCTCGGCGGATCAGATGACGTCCACGAAGACCAGACAACTCAAGCAAAGCATGTGCGACGAATTCACCAGCATCTACAACCTGTGCTCCGAGATTCTGCGGACCGCAGACCAGGCGAGCTTGATCAAGGCCACGTTGGAGACGTTACTGCGCTTCCTGAACTGGATCCCGCTCGGCTACATCTTCGAGACGCCGCCGGGCGGTGTGTCGCTCATCGAGACCTTGCGCAGCCGCTTCCTGGAAGCACCAGAATTCAGGAATATCACGCTGAAGTGTTTGACAGAGATCGGCGGCTTGCAGACTGAGCACAACTTTGACGACAAGCTTGTCATGATGTTCACGGAAACTCTCACCACGATCTCGAAGATCATCCCGCTCTCGTTAGATCTCAAGGTAACCTACGCCTCCTCGAACGGCAGGGATCAGGAGTTCCTGCAGAATCTCGCACTCTTCCTCTGTAACTTCTTCGGCAACCATCTCGACGTCATCGAGAACCTGCCCAATCGCGACTTCTTGCTACACGGTCACTTTTACCTCATCCGGATAAGTCAAATCGACGATCGCGAGATCTTCAAGATCTGTCTCGAATACTGGACGAAACTGGTATGTGAACTCTACGACGAGATGCAGCAGCTGCCCATCACAGACATCAACCCCTTGGTCAGCCTTGCTGTGAGCGGCCTGCAAAATGGAGGCGCCCCCAACCCGTCGGTGCTGCAGAATTACCCACTCCGCAAGCACAAATATACCGATGTCCTTTCCAACCTGCGCCAGGTCATGATCGAAAAGATGTTCAGGCCGGAGGAGGTGCTGATTGTGGAGAACGACGAGGGCGAGATTGTGCGCGAGTTCGTTAAGGAGTCGGATACCATCCAACTCTATAAGACAACGAGGGAATGCTTGGTCTTCTTGACGCATCTGGATGTCGTCGACACTGAGCAGATTATGTCCGAAAAGCTGGCAAGGCAGGTGGACGGTACCGAATGGAGCTGGGCGAATTGCAACACACTCTGCTGGGCCATCGGATCAATATCGGGCGCGATGAATGAGGAGACCGAGAAGCGCTTTCTGGTCACGGTAATCAAGGACTTGCTCGGCTTGACGGAGATGAAGCGCGGGAAGGACAACAAAGCCGTCGTCGCCTCCAACATCATGTACATCGTCGGCCAGTATCCGCGCTTCCTGAAAGCGCACTGGAAGTTCCTCAAGACAGTTGTCAACAAGCTGTTCGAGTTCATGCACGAGACCCACGAAGGGGTGCAGGACATGGCGTGTGACACCTTCATCAAGATTGCGAACAAGTGTAAGAGGCATTTTGTCATCCAACAACCGGGCGAGAGCGAAGCGTTCATCGATGAGATTGTGCGGACGATGCGTAAGATCACCTGCGATCTATCACCGCAGCAAATCCACACGTTCTACGAGGCTTGTGGGTACATGATCAGCGCGCAGGGACACAAAAACACACAGGAAAGGCTGATCGCCGAGCTGATGAGCCTCCCAAACGCGGCTTGGGATCAGATCATTCAGACGGCGCACCAGGACCCGAATGTCTTACAGAATGCAGAAACGATCAAGGTCGTCGGCAACATCATGAAGACGAACGTTGCGGCCTGTAGCAGCATAGGCTCGTACTTCTACCCGCAGATCGGCCGGATCTACATGGATATGTTGACCATGTATCGCGCATCATCACAGCTCATCGACGAGGCGGTGCAGCGGGACGGCAACATTGCAACGAAGATGCCGAAAGTGCGCGGCCTGAGGACGATCAAGAAGGAAATCCTCAAGCTCATCACGACATATGTGGAGAAGGCGGACGACCTCGAGATGATACATCAGACTTTGGTACCACAGCTACTAGAAGCCGTCTTGTTGGATTACAAGAGGAACGTACCGGATGCGAGAGAAGCCGAGGTGCTCAGTGTCATCACCGGACTCATCGCGAAGTTGCAGGTACGTTGGACACCGCGCACCAGCAAGTACATGCAGGTGCGCGAGCGCGCATCCTCTGAGGGACTTGATACATTTCATGCTAACACCCTTCTACAGGGCATGATGATCGAGCAGGTCCCGGCTATTCTCGACAACGTTTTCGAGTGCACGCTCGACATGATTAACAAGGATTTCTCGGAGTATCCAGAGCACCGAGTGGAGTTCTTCAAGCTCCTACGGGCCATCAACCAGCGCTGCTTTGCCGCCCTATTGAAGCTCGACCAACACCATTTCAAGTTGGTCATCGACAGTTGCATGTGGGCCTCCAAACACGACAATCGGGCCGTCGAGGGCGAAGGGTTGAACATGTGTATCGAGCTCATTTCGAACATGGCCGACACAGATCAACAGACGTGCGACGCCTTCTTCCAGAATTTCTACGCCACCATTCTCCAGGACGTGTTCTTCGTGCTTACAGACTCCGACCACAAGGCTGGCTTCAAGTATCAGTCAATGCTGCTGGCGCGCATGTTCTTACTCGTTGGTGCGGACAAGATCCGCGGGCCTATCTACAGCTCCGGTCAAGCGCAGCCCGGCACGAGCAATAAGGACTTTCTACAAAACTTCGTCGCGAGCTTGCTGAGTAATGCTTTCCCAAACCTCCAAGCGGCACAGATTACGAATTTCATCAAGAACCTGTTCGAGAACGTGGACGACCTGCTGAAGTTCAAGCTCATTCTGCGAGACTTTTTGATCCAGCTCAAGGAGTTCGCGGGCGACAACGCGGAGCTGTTCACCGAGGACCGCGAGAAGGCGGCGCAGGAGGCGAAGGACCAGGAGCGCGAACGCGCCCGGAAGGTCGGCGGTTTGCTCAAACCGAGCGAGCTGGATGACGACGATCTATGACTGAACGAAGAGGTGGATCTCAGCAGAGGCGCGAGCGTCAGAGAGGAGGATGTGGCGGAGGCCCTCGGACTACCGTAGCAGTGTCGACCCAACGGCTACTCGACAGCGCGTCGAGAGGGTTTCGAAGGCTTGCTATGCTGCGGTCACGTGAAGGGAGATCCCTAGGTACCAGGCGCACAGGGGTGCATCTGACAGAAGCGAAGATACCTGGCAGTGACTAGCAGCACTCCGGAAGAGTGGGCTTGAGATGCTCTAACGGGTACCAAGCGTAGGGACTTTGTTGTTGGTGTGACATACTGCTACGCATACTACTTGCATAGTACACGAGTTGAGGGCGCCGCCTGTGTGATGCGCGCGGAGGCCCGGACCATTCTGGTAGACGTCAAAGTTGGACTGTCAAACATCCACCTTTCTTCGACCTGCTATGGTTTTCCTACATTTAGCGAATTTGCCTCGTCGATCAATTTTATAGTGCAGTGCATGGATCAGAAGCTGCCGATGCTTGAAAACCGAGGAACCACCATCGACTTCCACTTATCTTCTTTGGCCGGGTGACATTTTGTCTTTGTCTACCGACATGTGACTTGAGTGCGAACGCATGATTGCGCTGGTCTCATCAGTACCTAGGTAGTGAGCGCCACATCTGTCAACACACAGAGATAGAATGCGGGGAGCGAAATGCACCCCTCACCAGTAACCTTGTGCTCGCCTACGAGTGTACTCTTCCTCTACCCCTACCCTCGCATCCACGCTCTGATGTGCCGTTGCTGATGAAGGTTGTCGCTGATACGAGCGGTCCGCAGCGAGCATCACCACTATAGTTATGGCCACCGACAAAGCTTCGGCCGATCACGTCGAGCAACACCCGGAGCACGAGGCCGCGTTGACAGGCGCGCTCGCGCTCGCGAACCTCTTCAGCAACTGCGTCGAGGCGTTCGGTCTGATTCACTCGTCGCAGAAATGGGAGCGCGAGGAGCAACTCGCGCTGTCGCGCCTGGGGATCCAGCAGGCCCGCCTGCTGATCTGGGGCGACATTGTGGGCGTGTCGTCGCCGCCGCAGAGCGTCACGAACCATGCCGTCCCACTTCATCCTTCGTCCGCCTACCCCGATCTGAACGAGCCCACGTTCTTTCAGGCGCGCGATGAGCGATTGGAGGATCCTGTGATGCGCACGACGATCGAGGGTGCGCTGTCGGCGATCGTCGATCGCTCGTCGTATCTCACGCGGGAAGAGATGATGAATAGATACGGCTTGAAGCCGCCGAAGCGCTCTACGACGGAGTCCCAGCCCGTGCTGGCCGCGAATCGCTTGGAGGCGTTCCGGGAGAAGTACGAGTTGTTGAAGGAAGTGGCCGAGTCGTACGCGCATATCAATACACGGCGGGCCAACTCGATCGTGCACACGTCGTGGACGATTGCGGACCAGGCGAAGTTCGCGGGCTTCATCCGGCTGATTCAGGAGAAGGTGGATTTCCTGATCAACACGCTGGAAGTCAAGGAACGGGTGGACAGGGCGATGCGCATGGACATTCGGGGGATGGGATGGCATCTGTCGGCGGACAGAGGACGGGTGGCGGCCGATGTGTCGAAGCTGCGATTGCTGCAGGAAGCCTGCCGGGACGAATACGCGGAGTACGTCGGAGCGACGCAGCAGGCGCTCGACAACATCAGCAAGGACAGCCGCGAGAGTGCGGCGTCGTACAGCACGTTCACGCCGACTCCCGCAACGCGCGAGAAGCCTCCTCTGCCAAAGTCCGCACACGGAGTACAGCAGACGACCGGCAACAACCACGAAAAGCCGAAGCGCCCGAGTGTCTTTGGCGGCATCTTCAAGTCCTTCCGCAAGTCTAGCAGCAACATCCCCAAAGTCCGCAACCACAGTGTTGCAGCGCCCGGCGCGGCTGGCGAGGAAGAGACCGCTCGGTCGAAGTCCGACGCTGGGCCGGTGTCGGCTGCAGACGACGGGCCGATGCTTCAGCGCGTTCGCTCCAAATCCGTGGGTAACATTTACGAGCCACCGGTCATGCCGGGCATCGACGAGGAGTTGACGCGGAATCAGCTACAGCAGCTCAGCACGAACACGACGGTCAAAGACGACATATTGGACACGGATGGCCTGAATAAGCACATCAGTCGGCACGATCAGTATCATGGTATCGGCCGGATCGCTACGAAGGATCAGAGGCAGACGAACGCGCGCTATGACTGAATGACGGAAAGGCAGGATATGGAATGGTGGTTTGTTAAGGAAGGGCTGTGGGTTTTTGCTCGGCGTGTTTTGTTCGTATACCCATCTTGCATTTGACTGGCGTATGGCAGGCAGGCAGCGATGGAGTTTTCGATGGTTTGAAGCTTGCTCTTTAGCCTACCGAATACACGCACAACGTTACCTCGAACAATGATGACGGGCACGGCTTGCAGCTGGGAGTAGATACATGTATACTGGACTTTTCCGTTGCATTGACCCACAGAGAGATAACGGGACACGGAGCACGTGATGCAGGGTTCTCAGCCGGAGCGGCGTACGGCGAAGCTTGACCGTACGCCGTGTCCGAACGACGTCGCGTGTCTTGTGTTCAGCTGCGCTCTTCTGCACGTACTCGCTCCTCCAGCAGAAGTATATATATCGGTGGTCGTCACCCATGTAGTCATTCACTCACTGTCAGGTAACTTGTGATTCCATTTTCTCTTCATTCCTGGATCACCCCCCTCCTGAACACATCCTCACTCATCCCCCATGGACGAGAAGACGAACATGACAAAACCCAAACACGTCCTCGTCGCCGGGGGAGGCATAGCCGGCCCAGTCTTCGCCCTCCTCCTCACCCGCAGCGGCCACCGCGTCACCATCGTCGAGCGAGCCGAGCAGATCCGGCCCACGGGCCAGCAGATCGACATCAGCGGGACCGGGCAGGACGTCGCTCGATTCATGGGCATCGAAGACGAACTCATCCGCAACTCGGTGCGCGAACGCGGCCTCCGCGTCGTCGACGCCGCCAACCGCACGCTCGCCGAGTTCAGCCTGGCGCAGACGGGCGGCGCCGTGCTCACGCAGGAAATCGAAATCATGCGCAGCGACATGGCGCGCGTCCTGTACGAGCGCGCGCAGGCCGCCACCACGATCGAGTACATTTTCGGGGATTACATCACTGCTCTGACGGAGAAGGAATCCTGCATCACCGTCGCCTTCAACAAAGGTCCCGAGCGGGATTTCGATCTCGTCGTCGCGGCCGATGGGCTATTCAGCAAAACCCGGGACCTCGTGTTCGGCAAAGCGGCCGCGCACATGGTGGATCTCAAGGGCTGCGTGGCGCTGTACACCATCCCCTACGAGGCCGCGGACGAGGACTGGTGTCGCGCGTACACGGCCCAGGGCGGCCGATCGGTCAATATGCGGCCGAGGCACGGGGAAGTGACGGGTGCGTATCTGATCGTGCGGAGCGAGGATAGCAACCGCCTCGGTCGCCTCCCTGTGGAACAGCAGAAGGAGGAATTCCAGAAAATGTTCGCGGGCGTGGGGTGGGAGACGGAAAGGGCTCTGCGCGGGATGGAGACGACGGAGGACTGGTACGCGACGTCCATTGCGCAGCTGAAGATGTCGCGGTGGTCTAAAGGCCGGGTGGTGCTGCTCGGTGACGCGGGTTACTGTCCCAGCCCGCTCACCGGCAAAGGCACCACGCTCGCTTACACGGGCGCGTACATCCTCGCCGGCTGCATCGCCACTTACCCACATTATCGCGAGGCCCTGGAACACTACGAGAAGGACCTGAGGCCGTTCGTGGACAAGCTGCAGGCGCTGCCGCCTTTTGTCCCCGATATTGCTTTGCCCATGAGCGAGTGGGGGGTCTGGCTTCTGCGCAATGGGTTCTGGGTGGCGAGCTTGCTGTTCAAGTCTGGCTTGGCTACGCTCGCTGGCAGGATATTTCGGCCTTTTTCCTGGCTGTTCGGTGGGGAGCTGGAGCTACCGACGTATGCTGGTTTGAAGGGAATAGATGATGTGAGTGGATGATGCATGGCATGGGCGAGTTCTTCTGCTTCACTTGATATATCACGACTGAGATGATCAGGCGTATGGGGTTTACTATAAGTTGCGAGGCGTAAGGGTGATGGGTTGTTCAGCGGCATGCTACATGGTAGTAGTATCCCTGCTCTACTTCAACCAACGCTTGTCTACTGAACCACCAACGGCATCGGCAGACGGTTGCACCATATTTGCTCGAGGTAGAAAGTCAAGATTCCTTGTTCGCTTCAACGCACACGCCACGAACCAGGTGCTCGGTCCTCCCATGCAACGTGCGCCTGTTGCAGTCGCGTGGCTCCATGTCGCTGTGCCAAGGGGTGATCCGATCACGTTTCGGAGGTCGCGAAGCTCTTCCTATGAATGTCGTTTAAGGATCTCAATCGTTCCGCCTCACAGCACCAGCAGTACTTCTATCCGTATCTCGTCCGACATGACTGATCAGTAGCGCTGTACCCGCCCATCCCTACAAATCCACAGCCTTCTTGGCCATGGCGAGCGCGCCGTCAAACGTGGCATTGCCGCCAATGAACCCACTCGCGTGCACGAAGACACAACCCGGTACGCCGCTGACTTTGCTCAGCTCCTCATCCCTGACACCACGCCACGCCTCCGGCAGACCTTTCCTGTTCTCGAAACTGCCCGGCTCCAGGCTCACGGAGCGGATGCGCCACTTGCTGTTCGGCTCGCCACTCTCCGCAAACAGCGCGTACAGCACTTGCCCTGTGGTGTTGGTGTCGGCCTCTAGTGCGTACAGGTGGTCGCTCCAGGGTACGCCTTCGGTTCGGTAAGGGATGACGATGATGCGGCCTTTGGCGTCGTATTGGTGGCACTCGGAGAAGGCTTGCTTGACGACGGCGCGCGCCGGCAACCAAGAGCTGTGCTTGTCGTCGAGCTCCATGGAGAACTGAGTGCCTACGAAAGCGCTGGCGACGAGAAAGCGTGCATCTTCTTCGTCCTGGGTTTTCTCCACCTGTGGTGCCGGGGCGCCACTTGCCGTCGTGCCGTTCGCGGTCGGACCCTCACCGCCTGGCTGTGCTGACGGGGCGTAGTTGAATCTGTTCACGACACCCGCAATGCTGAAGCCCTTGTCGTTGAACTTCTTCTCAATCCCGGCGGCGCGGAGCGCGGCTGGGTCGTAGGCAGAGATGCCGTTGTCGTTCGCGTCAAAGGCCTCGATGAAGTCCTCGTAGAGCTTTTGGTACAGCAGCTCGCAATCCGCACTCTTTGCATCTAGACCGGTCACACTGTGGATGATATCCTTGCCATAGTGCATCCAGACGAGCCCAGCGCTCGACAGCTTCGTGTGCTTGCCTGGGAACGTGGCGTTGAACTCGCGCTGATGGTGGTCGTACCTCAACGCACCATGGTCATGCACCCCACCGACGTCGACCACGATCGAGCAGGCATTGAGCAGCTCGGGATCGCGCGTGCGGGTGAGCGAGGCGTGCCTGTACGTGGGAAGGAGGCGCAGTAAGAAGACGGCCAACGCCTCGTCGGCGTGGAAATGACCGTTGTGTGTCCCGATGACGGGCGCCTTGGTTCCGTCTGCCATCTTGATCCGCTTTGCCTCCGGTTCGGACATGTATTGGCGGAAGAGAGTCGCTGCGGAATGGTATTGGGCTGTGTGAAGCTGGGGTGATTGGCGACGAACGGAGGGCTGCGCTGAGCTGAGAGCGCGTGTATCAACAAGGCGGAATGCCCGGCTTGGAATGCGACTCTGTATGTGTTGGCTCAAGATGAAGATGGACGATGGGTTGAGCCTGCGCATGAACGCGTTTGCTATGGACGAGATGTTACTGCGGCGTCCTCAGGCACCGCTCGTACCTCCGCACGGGATGGCACCGCGGGGTGTCCCGTGGCGCTAATCCCAAAGAGCCTGTTTGACATGTGAAAGTGGAAAAGGCAGGTGACAGGTGTACTCTCATTAATCCGCTTGCCAATGTTTCCCCTATTTCTGGCATGGACCAGCAGGTGTTTGGTATTGGGATCAAGTTTCGGTCCAGAAACACAAGTTAACAACCCTCTCCACCGCATCCAGCTGTGGCGCAGCATAATCAAGGAAAAGCATATACACGCGTGATATCACGGCCGTCTCAATCACTACACTACAGTCCACGTCATGTCGCACGGCACTTAGGGAGAGGGGTGCGTAGGTATAAGAGTCCCATCGACACGGAAGACCTGCACGCGATAGATTTGATGGGCCTCCTTCGTCCTGCGACATCGATGTGGCTGTGGCGTCGTCAGATGTGCTATTCCATCTCGACCGCACACGTCTACGTTGCTGTCGCTTCACCGCCGGCCAAAGTGGAACCCCCCCTACCACAAGTAGGAGCGGTCAATTGAGACTGCCAAGCCCGCTGTGCTCCTCCTCCACCACCCTCCCCCTAGTTCACTACAGCCTACGCGCAACGTACACAACCCAAGAACTGGCCCACCGAATGCGCCCCGGCGCCTGAGCGCCTTTCCACGCATCCACCTACCTCCCACAACCTACCATCTACCACCCCCGAGATCTCCAAGCATGATCGCCAGGGTACTGGGAAGCGCACTCTTCCTGTGGGCCATCGTCTTCACCATCCCGCTCGCCTTCGACGTCGGCAGCAGAACGTGCGGGTTGGCGTTCAGCTTGAGCGTGGCCAGCTACTACTTCATCCTCAGCTGCCTCCGGTTGGCGACGCCGGACCGGTCGACATGGCGGAAAACAATGGTCACGGCGTATGCAGCGGTGCAGGGCCTCGTGATCCCTGCATTGCTGATCTGGTGCCTGAACAAGTTCAGCGTGGACGGTGGGGACGACGCGATTTGGGTGTCCAAAGCATTCTACAATGCCACGAAGCCGCTACACCAGAGCTCGAGTGTGAAAGAATGGATATTTGGCCGGGAAGGACTGTTGGAGAACTGCTTAGTGGGTGGGTGGGATAAGCTGTTGCGGTGGTCGACGCCCGCTTTCCAGGTCACCGAAGGCTTTTGCAGCCTTCTGGTCATCCAAGCGGCGGGCCAAGTGACGCGGTATCTCGTCAATAACGGCGACGGCGGCGACGGCTGGATGATCGGCCTCCTGATCCTCTCGGGCAGTATCATTTCCAGCTCCGTCTACTTCCTGTGGCGCATCACCACCTTCCCAGGTATCGACAGCCAGGACGCCATCTTGATCGGGATCGCCATCACCTGTGCCTTCTTCCTGTGCGCCTGGGGCATCGGTAGTGGTCGGGGCAACGTGGTCGAGAGCAGCCTGCTGTTCGCCTACATCACGTTGTGCATATACCAGATCTTCACCGACTACCAACCGAGCTCACCCCTACCTCCTCCACCCTCGGCTCATCCCACCGCGCCCGAGTTCCCGCCGTTGCCACCCATCATCATGGCGAGCTACACCACCGTCCTGCAAGCTCTGTCGAGCCTACCCAGCACGCTGCACAACGCCTTCGGCTTCATGGTCGCCGCCGTCCGGACCGTCACCCCTTCCGTCATCATCTCGCTCATCTACCGTCTGATGGTCCTGTACGCCGCGGCGCGCATCATCCCGGCGGTGCGCGAGAGCGGCGCCCGAGTGCTGTCCGAGGACCCTTCCCTCGAGGGCAGCGAAAGCGTGTCGACGCTCATGGGACTGCTCGGCTACTTCAGCCCCAGCATCCTGATCGCCGTCTACACGAGTCTGCTGATGCAGCATTTCGCGTCGGCGTCGGCGGATCACCCGGGGGAATGGTGGACCAGTCAGGGGGGCGAAGGCGGTAGCAATGTCTGGCGTTGGGCGAATCTGGCTTTCACCATGGCGTTGTACGCGGTGGAGCTGTACTTGGGCAAAGGTCACGAGGATGGCTTGACGAGTCACTGGAAGCTCGATTGAGGGATGGGCGATATCAAGCTGTGTATGGTATGAAGGGACCAGAGCACCAGAGCCTCGCACCAAGTGCAGACCCGACGGTGGAAATGGGACAGCGATGATGGTCGACCTAGGCGCGAGCACGGCGCCTATGCGCGGCTTGTGAAGGGAGTGATGGCTCGACTACCGAATTGCAGCCCAGACTCCTCGCGACCACTGAGTGCGGTGAGGGAAGGTCGCATTCGCCTGAAAGCCTAGGGAAAGGATTTCGGAGAGAGGCTTGAGGTCACGATCAGGAGAGGGAGATGGAGATGGAGAGAGAGGGGGAGAAGGAGAGATCCGGAAGAGGCCTCGATTCGCAAACCACGACGAGCCCTTCACTGTTGCGTGAAATCACGTCCGGGTATAGCATACAATGGAGACAACGAACAACATGTAGACGTTACAAAGTCTTCATCCGTTAATCATACATACGATCCCAGCGAACGCCTACGCCCCGCCGTGAACAACTTTATCCCATCAGGCCCACCCCCATCAGAAAATCGCCTTCTTTCACGAAGAAATCACATTCAACACCCCGCCATCAACCGCGATGATCTGACCATTGACATACTCGTTCTTGGTCAAATACAACACCGTCATGCCCATCTCCTCCTCCTTCCCACCCCTCATCAACGGCACGTGGCCCTTCTCCTGCACCTTCTCGGCGGGCAACTCGCTCTTCTGCCTGTCATCGCTACTTTTCACCGTCATTTCACTCGGAAAGTAGCCCGGGGCGACGCTGTTGACGCGGATGCCCGCCTTCTGGAACTCGGCCGACATGAGCTTGGTCAGGTGCACGGTCGCGGCCTTGGCGGCGTTGTAGGAGAAGTGGCCCTGCGCGTGCCGCATCATGCCGCTCATGGACGAGGTCGTGATGACGCTGGGCGCGAAGCGCGGGAGAGGACCCCCCGCGTCGGCGATGCCGGCTTGGAGTAAGGGGAGGAAGGCGACGGTGGTGAAGTAGACGCTCGTGACGTCCACGTTCATCGTGTGCGCCCAGTCCTCCGGGCTCTCGTTCTCCCATAAGGTCTTCTTCAGGTCCCGGGCGTCGGATTCGGTGGGCTCGGCTTTGGGACCGCCGACGCCGGCGTTGCACATGAGCATGTTGATGTATTTTTCTTTGGTGGAGAGGTCGTCGACGAGCTTTTGCAGGTCGGCTTTCTTCGTCACGTCGCAGGGGCCGAGGGGGATGATCTGGCCCCCGCCGCTAATCTCGTCGTCGGGCCCGTGGTGCTTGGCCGCGTTCTCGAGCGCTTCGGTGCGGCGGCTGGTGATGTACTATTTCATGGTGCTGAGAGTGAGCCCCGCCCGTTTTCCCATCTTTTGGGGAATCTGATTACGAGCTGCTGCTGCTGCTGCTGCTGCTGCTGCTGCTGAGCGGGACGACGTACGACTTTGGCGCCGTTGGCGGCGAGGGCTTGGGCGGCCATCAGTCCGATGCCCGTGCCGCCGCCCGTCACGACGCAGACGAAGTCTTTCACGCCGAAGAGCTTGTGGGCGTGGAAGTGGTGGGTTTCGGCCATGGTTGGTTGGATTGGGTTGGGTTGGTCGGTCGTTGGCTGGTCAGCTAGCTATGTGGAGGAAGTGGAGGTGTTTTCTTGGAAAATGGATGATGGACGAGATGGACGATGGTAGGGTAGGTTCTTTGTATGTCATGTCTGCTCATCATTTGGTGGGGCCACATGCACCTACCTGTATGCAAGGGACACGACCCGGTGACGTTCGGTGGGGATGGAAACAGAGAACATTGAGAGGCGTGGTATGTTTCGTCTCTTATATCATGCTCCAGCATGTGAAGGTATCTCGATCACGTGCACCTGCAGTGATTCTGGGATATGGGAGGAAGTGAAGAGTACACGAATACATAGTACATACATGTAGATATCGTACCGTGATTCCGAATAGAGTAAATGTAACGCGTGCCGGAGTGGGGAGGCTCGATCCAGCTAGACATATTGTAGCTTGCGTATGGCTGGTGGTGGAGTTGTTGGTCGGAATAATGATTTATCAACACGATGAAGATATATCACTCCGGCATCGACCACCATGTGTGTGGATGATGTGCATGTTCGGTCGGCGTGAACGGGCACATGCTGCGCTTGCAACGGCCGCCGGCATCTGCCTTGCACCAAACTCCTATCACTAAAGGTACCTCCTACTACTGTCATCCACCCTGATCCCTCTCAATGCTTACACTACCTTATCGACCGACCTTGAGCCTGCTGCAACTCCATCCCACGACCATTGCACATCCTCGTCTCGGCCTCACAATTGACATCGCGAGCCGACGTCCAACAAGTCGCTCGCGTGCTCCTCCGTCTCGCGCTTGCCGTGCACCCCTCGACCACCACCACATGTCGGGAACCGAATGACCGTACACATCCATCCGTCCTGCTGCCATGAATAGACACTTGCTCCCCCGTTCGCGTCTTTCTCCCCACCACGACGACTTACGACCGACCACCCGGTAGCCACGTACCGCCCGCCATGGCCCCTCTGCCATCCCCTCCGGTGACAGGACGCGAGTCAACCCTACAAAAGCCCCCCACCAAGCTCCCTACATCCACGACGGCTTCTACTCGGCGGCCCGGTTCGGCAGCCTCAGTCCGGAGACCTCCCTCGGCCACATCCACACGCAATGGCACGCCCAGGACCCAACAACAGAATGCCGCGTCGACTCGGTTGGCCGCCCCCAAGGCGAGGGGCAGCGCGGATAAGGAGAACGAGAGCACGGCGAGGCTGGATAGGCCTATCAAGCGACAGTCGACCGCTAATGTACCGGGGAGGGAGAAGCCTCCCAGCAAAGACGGGACGGCGCAGAAGAATGCTAAGGAGGTCGAGGGTCTGAAGGACTATGTGAGTGATATCCTCCCTCTTATACAACGGGACGAAAAAGACAAGGACGCGTTCGTGAACAATGAGGTGCTGTTAAGCAAGTAAGACGTGGCGGTCTGAAACTAGCCAACACTGCAGCCGGGCGGTTTTCCCCACGCACGCTACGAGCAATGACAAGATGAACGCCGCTGACCTGTACCAGCAACTCGGTGATTGCCTGGGTCGTGGCGCCTTCGGCAGCGTTTACCGTGCCCTCAATTGGAGTACCGGCGAGACCGTCGCTATCAAGCAAGTCCGCCTTGCCGACCTGCCCAAGACCGAGCTGAACGTCATCATGCAAGAGATCGACCTGCTGAAGAACCTTAATCATCCCAACATTGTCAAATACCAAGGCTTCGTGAAGAGCACGGATTCCCTGTACATCATCCTGGAGTACTGCGAGAACGGCAGTCTGCACACCATCTGCAAGAACTTTGGCAAGTTTCCGGAGAACTTGGTCGGCTTGTATACCACCCAGGTCCTGCAGGGGCTCCATTTCTTGCACGAGCAAGGTGTCATTCACCGCGACATCAAGGGCGCAAACATCCTCACGACGAAAGAGGGTCTGGTGAAGCTGGCCGACTTTGGCGTGGCGACCAAGCAGCAAGGTCTCTCCGAGGGCAGCGTGGTGGGTACGCCATATTGGATGGCGCCCGAGGTCATTGAGCTGTCTGGCGCATCGACGGCGAGCGATATTTGGAGCTTGGGATGTACCGTCATCGAGTTACTTGACGGGAAGCCACCCTATCACCAATTTGCCCCCATGCCCGCTCTCTTCCGTATTGTCAACGAAGATCACCCACCCTTGCCAGAAGGTGTCAGCCCTCTGGCGCGTGACTTTCTCATGCAATGCTTTCAGAAGGACCCGAATCTGCGAGTCTCGGCGAAGAAGCTGCTGAGGCACCCCTGGATACTTTCGTCGAAGAAAGGTCACACCCAACCTGTCGTCCCACCAGAAGATGCCGTCAAGTACGTGCAAGACTGGAACGACTGGCTACGGTCCACGCCGAAAGAGGACGCCCGGGAGGGCGGAGGGAGTCGGCGAGCTTCGACCCGTATGGAATCACGACCGACTTCGAGAAGTGATGGCAAAGGCTTGAGACAGCAAAGACAGGAAACACCCCCGGCGAAAGCGAAGGGCGGCTTCCAACTCGGAAAGCACAGAAATCAGCCAACAAAGCAATACGCATCTCCAGAAAACGATGACAAGCGCGACAACTGGGACGATGACTTTGACTCGATGTCGACGTCGCCGGCCCGTCTGCAGCTCCCCGACCATTTCAAGTCTCAAGATACATTGGGCCTGTTCAGCTCCGAGAAGCTGAAGCAATACGCGAGCTTTGATGGCATGCCGGAGATGGATGGTAAAGTGGAAGAGTGGGATCGAGAATTCGAAGGCGAACTGACCGTGCGCTCCCCCTTGCAGCTTGCCAAAGGCGATGCAGTGGAAACTGTCCGACCGTTCTATCCGTCGCGTACCACGAGCGACGAGATCAAGCACAAGCCTCCGCAGGGTGTGGCAAAACAAAGTACGGGCGGTGAACAACACGAGCGGAGAGGCAGTAAGGACTCGCAACCAAAGACGCAGATCCTGAGACCTACACACAAGCCGAACGCACCTTCGAAAGCCAAACATGCCCCGCCGCAACCCACGAAGAGGCCAGCGCCGGTGCCCACCGCGGCTGGCAAGGAGAGTTATCGAGAGGAGGTCGAAGAAGACTATTCCGACCTAGTCGCGGATGATGAGGATGCATTCCGACAGAAACTCGCGCGCTTCTCGCCGAGCAGGCCCTTCAACCATACCGAACTACGAAGGATCTCCACCAAAATCGGTGGCACGTCGCGCCGCAGGACGCACACCCCGACCAACCTGGTCCACGATGCAGCCGCCATGAAACGGACGAGGAGCTCGCTGGAGATGCAGAAGTACGCGGAAGACGACCATGACGAGGACTTTGCCGATGTCGATTTCGGCGAAGACGACGGGGCGCCGATGGCACTGCATCCCGTCAAGACGCGCTCACCGCAGTCGGCGTCAGCGGGAAGTGAGTCGATTGGCTCTGAACGGGGGACGCTCAAGCTGAGTGGTTCGCTGTCGTGGCTGGGCGACGAAGAGGACGATGACTACGACCCATTCGCCGCGCTCGAAGTGGAGTTTGACGAAGTGGACCTCGAGTCCAATGTCGCCCGGGACAAGCACGCCCGTCTCTGCACCCTCGTCGAAAACCTGGTCACCGACCTCAAGCTCAGTCAGCCGGAAGACGTGCTGGTCGAGATCGTCGACCAGCTTCTACAGATCTTGTACGAGTCGCCCGACGTCAAGTCGATCATTGTCAGCAGTCACGGTATGCTCCCCATCCTGGAGATCCTCGACACCTGCTCCCGGCCACCCACCATTCTCCGATTGCTGAAGATCGTCAACTGCATCATCAGCGACAACGTCGAGGTGCAGGAAAATCTGTGCTTCGTGGGCGGCATCCCGATCATCTCCAAGTTTGCGCACAAGAAGTACAGCTCCGACATCCGGCTGGAAGCGGCCGCCTTTGTGCGAATGATGTATCAGACCAGTACGCTGACGTTGCAGATGTTCGTGTCGTGCGGTGGGCTGAACGTCTTGGTGGAGTTCTTGGAAGAGGACTACGACAACGACGCCGGACGCGAGCTCGTGCTCGTGGGCGTCAACGGGGTGTGGAGCGTCTTCGAGCTGCAAGGCCCGACGCCGAAGAACGACTTCTGCCGGATCTTCAGCCGCAGCTCGGTCCTGTACCCACTGTCCCTCGTGCTGAACCGCGTGCTGGACGAGGAAGACGCCCTCGCGGAAGTCTACGAAGGCCGGATCGTCAACATCTTCCTCTTGTTCAGCCAGGCGGAGAACCACGTCAAGGAGACGGTGGCGGACCGAATGGTGCTGAAGCGGGTGTTGAAGGACCTCCGGCGCATGCGGCCCCAACACCAGATCACGATGCTCAAGTTCATCAAGAACCTGAGCATGCTGGCCTCGACGCTCGACGCGCTGCAGAACAGCAACGCGATCGAGGTCTTGACGGACCTGCTGGGCGCGAGCATGCACGTCTCGCATTTCCGCGAGATCAGCAACCAAGTGCTGAACACCATGTACAACCTGTGCCGCCTGAGCAAGGCGCGGCAGGAGGACGCGGCCCTCAGCGGCGTGATCCCGATGCTCCAACGGATCGTGCAGACCGAGCGGCCGCTGAAGGAATTCGCTCTACCCATCCTCTGCGACATGGCACACAGCGGGAAAGTCGGCCGCAAGGTGCTCTGGCAGAACAAAGGCCTCCAATTCTACGTGGGGTTGCTGGCGGATCAATACTGGGCCGTCACGGCGCTCGACGCCATCTTCATCTGGCTGCAAGAGGAGACGGCGAAAGTGGAAGAGCACCTGCTCAGCACGCGCGCCTTCAGCGACGCCATCATGCAGTGCTTCAACGAAAGCAAAGCCGACGCCTTCGAGAACCTGCTCGAACCCTTACAGAAACTCCTGCGCCTGAGCCCGCCCGTCGCCGCGAGCCTCGCCCAGCGCAGCCTCTTCCAGCGCAGCGCCGTCAAACTGCACGCCAAGAAACCCCTCGTGCGCCTGAACCTGCTGCGCGTGATCCGCAGCATCTGCGACGCCAGCGACGAGCAGGGCGCCCTGCTCGCCACCCACGGCCTCCTCGACAGCGTGCAGGACCTCGCCAAGACGGACCCGGCCATCCTCGTGCGCGAAATGGCCAACGAGCTCGTCAAGAGCAGCGAATACGCCGTCGCGTCGTCCGCCGCTGCCGTGCGTTACGCCGGCGTCAGGCGGAGCTCGAGTAGTACCATGACCCCTCCTCCTCCTCCTCCAGCGTCCGCCGTCCCCAGCATGCCGCCTACCCCGGGCAGCAGCAGCGCCGTCGACCGCACGGGCGGCAGTAGCAGCGCCAGCGCTCGGCACAACGGCTACTTCGACCTCGGCATCGACATGAACCTCCTGGCTCGCAGCGCGACAACGGCACCCAGACCCATGACCTCCTCACCCTACCGCCCCGTCAGCCGCGACGGCAGCGCGGGATCCTCCTCCTCATCCGCGGCAGCAGTAGCAGCAGCAGCAGCGAACTTGACCAGCCTCAACCACCCCCACCACCAACCCGCGCCAAAACCCCCCGGCCGTCTCGTTCTCCCTGCCCAACAGCAGCCACAGCAGCAACATCAGCATCGCTCGAGCCTCACCCGCACCCACCAAAGCCGCTTCAGCCTCGCGATGCAGGGGACCCCCGTCCTCAGTCGCGTCGGCGAAGGCAAAGTCGTGGTCCCGGAGACGCCGACGCCGACGCCGACGCATGCCCCGCCCCCGTTGTCGAGCGCGAACCCGAGGGGGAGCAGTGTGGCCATGATGGCGCATGCGCGGCGGCGGAGGCAGACGAGCGGTGGTGGGGGGTGAAAGGAGTTTGGTGCTGGTGGGAGTTTTTTTCCCTTCTTTCTTGATTGGGATGGCGTTATTAGGGGGTGGGGTAGCGTTGGGATTGAATGGGTTTCGATGAGTGCATATTGTTGTTGTATGGGTTGTTATACCTTGTAGCGTTGGCGCCGTTTTGGGTGTTTTATGCTTAGGTATATTTGTATAGACGGGAAGGAAGGTCAGG
>Ga0058704_10000353_pt1 | contig 24396 bp, 14 predicted proteins | sample AgamicMgSfe_FD_71363 | JGI IMG/M metagenome (GOLD analysis project Ga0058704, IMG submission 71363) | Agave microbial communities from Guanajuato, Mexico - Mg.Sf.e | ecosystem: Host-associated > Plants > Phyllosphere > Phylloplane/Leaf | place: Guanajuato, Mexico | collected 2012-05-30
GTCCGCAGCACTGTGCTGTATCGTTGCGTAATTGCTCAGTGCGGATGAACGAGGGAGATGGTGGAATAGATGAGCGGGGGAGAGGTATCCATGGATGTCCAAGGTGGAAGAGTTTGCTGACCGCGTGCAACGGAGCAAAGGTGAGGTTCTCGCTGCGCGGCTCCCGCCGCAGCTTTAGCGGTGCTTGGCGCGACGTTGATGCCTCAGGCTATCATTACTTTGGAGAAGCTACTACATGTACCTTTCTCTTCTTTTTGGCATAGGTCAACGCACTCGCAATCGGTATAGGCATCTACAGCAGTCACGTTGGCGTCCGCTTCGCGCATCGTACGCCGCATTACGAGATCGACGACTTCACGGCTTCCCACTTTGCAAGCTTCTCCGTACCGACGTGCTCATAGATCGTCTCCGAACGGCTTATTCTTTTCTCCCTATTCCACCACCACCAAACCGACACCCTCGCAAGAACGGGACGAGTATGCAGTATGGAATGATCCTTCTGTCTCGCTACTAGAAAATCTACTGCCAGACAAGCAATCGAGTGATACCCCAAGACTCTCTACGAGTACTGCCGAGGAAGAGCGAGTCGTCGCCACCTTCGAGCCTCGAGTCCAGAGGTATACCGATCGGGATACCCCGAAGGAACGCTGGCGCCATCGTCGTTCGCTGGGTGCGCGCAGGAGAGATGACGTGGGTAGGACCGAGCATCTGGGCAGTGGTGGCGCACTAGGAAAACCAGAAATAGTCTTTCACCCTCAACATTCGGCTCTGTTGCAGATACCAGATCGGCAGAAGTATCGTGAACAGAGAAGTAGCGACTTCACCAGCCACAAGAACATGAAATCGCACGTACAGATCCTGACGACGCCCACGGCGGACACGCCTGGGACCACACTACTGCTTCACTTTGACAACAAGCGCTACTTGATTGGCAATCTAGCCGAGGGGACACAGCGGGCATGTATACAGATGGGAGCTCGGCTGCTGAAGGTGTCGGAATGCTTCATTACGGGCCGAACGGAATGGGCCAACACCGGTGGTTTGATTGGCATGATCCTCACGCTAGCCGACAGCCTCACAGCCAGTGCAGCAGCATCTCAGGAAGAAGCCAAGAAGCGTGCACATGCCAAAGCGAGACGACGGGGATATTCGGAGAATGCAGAGATGGTGAAGCAAACTGAGGGAGCCAAGAAGCAATCCAGTACTCGTTTGACACTGTTTTCCGCTCCCAACCTCAATCACACATTGGCCACAGCCAGGCGATTTGTCTTCAGGAAAGGCATGCCTGTAGACGTCCATGAAATCGGCGAGAGCCTATCCAAGCAGGAGGGTGAAGATGAGGACGCGCCATACTGGGCAGATGAGAATATCAAGGTGTGGCCAATATCTGTCTTGCCGAGTTCATCTTCCGAGAGTGGAACCGGAAGCAATACCGGCAGCGGTACCATCAGCCCTCGCAAGCGCAGCTTCGACGAAATGCATGGTCAAGAGGCATCCGCCAGCAACGGCACGACGAGCCATGGTGTCGTCGCAAGCGACCTCACGCCCAAACAACGGGACTTGCTGACAGTCAAGGCGGTCGTATCGGAAATGTTCGACTCTACCTGGAGGCTCGACACTCTGCAAGAGACGCCGCTGTCGCAAGTCAACCTTCCCGCATCTATTTTCATTCGCGATGCAGATACGAACAAGATCGTGAAGTATACTGGTCCATTACCAGGTGGTAATAACCCAGTACCTGATCCGAATCTGACGGTATTGGTTCGCAAACCATGGCCAGGAGCACTAGTGGAGAGCCTGCCGCCCACCAAGCCTGCGAAAGAGGCTGTGTCATACATCATCCGCAACCACAGACAGCGGGGCAAATTTCATCCCGAGCGCGCTGCGAGCCTCAAAGTCCACAAAGGTCTCATGTGGGCTCATTTAGCGGCCGGCCAGAACGTGGAGAATGCAGACGGGGAAATCATCACTCCTGATATGGTGCTTGGCGAAAGCAGAGAGGGTGGTGGTTTTGCGGTCGTCGATCTGCCTGGTCTGGATTACATCGACAATCTCCTCGCACGTCGTGAGTGGCGTGAGCCGAAGCTGATGGTTGGGGTCGGCGCTATCATATGGATCTGCGGGTTGAATGTATCAGGCGATGCGAGGGTTCATCGGTTCATGCGCGAATTTGGCCATTTGGAGCATATCGTCTCTTCGTCGGAATGCTGTCCCAACCGGATCGCTCTCGACTCGGCTGCCGCTTCTACCGTACGATTGAGGCAGGTGGACCCTAAGCGATATTCTGTGCCACATCACACCACGTCGACCGTGGCAAATGTAGCTTTGCCAGCTAACGTACATGTTGCGCAACGAGGTCAATCGGTGCAATTGGAACCTTCGATTGCGGTTCAGAGTGAGCAAATCGTACCTCCTCTGAGCGTTGCCGAAACCGAGGCCGAAATGGCGCCGGAAGTTCTAGAAGAAGCTGCCAGAGCACAGGAAAGCGTTGCGGCTGCACACCAAGAAACGGAGCAATGGAAGGACAGCTTGCCGGCGAATGCACAAGATGCCGAGATTGTTACCCTAGGCACCGGCTCTGCCCTTCCCTCCAAGTATCGTAATGTCTCTGCGACACTACTAAGGGTGCCAGGCTGGGGTAGCATGCTATTCGACTGCGGTGAAAATACTCTCGGACAGCTCAAACGAGTCTTCTCTGCCGAAGAGCTGAGGGAAGTTCTGCGTGAGCTGCGGATGATCTTCATCAGTCACATGCACGCAGATCATCACCTGGGCACCGTCGCTGTGATAAAAGCCTGGTATGAAGAGGTGCACGACGGCCAACCTCTACCTTCCGGCATGAGCTCACGCGAAGCATTCAATACCAAGACCGGGCTGGCCGTGGTCTCCGAACCGGCAATGCAGAATTGGCTCGCGGAATATGCGAGCGTGGAAGACTACGGCTACTCCCGCCTAGCGCCATTGTTCATCTCACAAGCTATGCCTCACAGGCGCCTGGTCTCCCGGCTGGGTTGGTTCGTGACGCCTCGAGAGCTTGCCTCCCTCTCTAGCGACCAAGAGCGCAGGGATCGCCTCGCTGAGTGTGCCGTGTCTCCCGAGTCTCTCGGCCTTGCAGATATCGCTGCAGTAGCCGTGAAACACTGCCATGGAGCGCGTGCAGTCTCCATCACCTTTCCTTCCAGCTTCAAAGTCTCGTACTCCGGAGACTGTCGACCAAGCAAGGCGTTCGGCGAAATCGGCAAGGGCAGTACAGTATGCATCCACGAGGCGACGTTTGACGACGAGCTCCAAGGCGATGCAGAAGCCAAGAACCATAGCACGACGTCGGAGGCCCTTGGTGTGGCGCAAGCGATGGGCGCCAAGGCATGCGTGCTGACCCACTTCAGCCAACGGTACCAGAAGATACCGGTTCTCGAGCGCAATGGCGAGCCCGGAAAGGCGGTGGCAGAAGACGCACCAATTGCTGACAACGCCGAAGAGGAGTCTGTCATTTCAGAAGATTTGCTCAGAGGTCTCATGGACGACGTTGCTGTGGCCTTCCCAGAGCAAGCTACGGCCAACGAAGGTGATCGACAACATGGGATGGCAAAGCCTACAGTTAACAGCACGACGTCGTTGGCGTCTAGCGGCTCGGCTGCTGTGAGATTACAGCTCGCGTCGGACATGAAGGTCGGTGTAGCATTTGACTACATGCGCGTCAAGGTTGGCGAGATTGCGGAGCTTGAGAAGTTCACGCCGGCACTGCTGAAATTGTTCGCGGAAGAGGAGAAGCCTGCGGTAGAAGAGAATGTAGAAGTCAGCAGCAGCAAGAAGAAGCAGGGTAAGAAGCAGGGCAGAGATGGGAAGAAGTAGATATAGCAAGGAGGTACGATGTACAGTTGTACATATGTCATTGTTTCGGCCTGAGGCCTCCGTGCCACCTCCAAAGCGCGCCTTTCCTCAATGGGTACCCCACCTTTCGCATGTGATGAAGATGGGGCACGCGAAATACATCACCCAACATCAGCATCACCTACATAACAATTCGCGAATTCTTGAGTATTCTCTATCGCGCCTCTTCGTTGACTTGTTTGCGACCACCACCCTGCCGTCAAACGATCTTCAACCGTCTAAATCGTTCATGCAATAGCGTGCGATGCGCCAAAGCCGTCCAAGGTGACCTCACAAGGCGCATAGCATTGCCTGGGTCAGTGTCGCTTGAGAAACTGTCGTGTCAGCTCCAACGGGAAATATCAGCCTTCACGGCATATCCGATCTACGAGGATGGCCACCGCATCCGTCGCCCGCCCTGCGCAGGCGGCCCACCGCCAACGCCGCGAAGCACCTCGCCCGAGTGTAACCAAGCGCGACACCACTACCACGGAGAACGGCAACGAGCAGGGATCGAAGAAGCGCAGACTCAACGAGCCACACGTACGCACCTCCTCGTACATCCTACGCAAGCACAGAGGCAAGCCGCCCTCGCTCAAGATCCACCTGCATGACACCTTCTTCCGCTTCGATGGACAGGAGGGCAGTTTGCCGTACGACTCTCCGATGAAGTTCGTGATCCGTCATCTACGAGAGCAGACGGTGCCCCATGAGCTGTTGGAAGAGCTACTGTCGAATAATGTACCGTTCTATGACGGATGTCTTATCGTCGAGGTTCACAATCACCGTACGGCAGATGGGAAGGATAGGAACAGGCACGATTCGGGAGCCGGTGCGGATAAATTCTCGATGCACAACTATACGCAGCACATTACACCCTCGCCATTTGTGCCATATCCGGCCAAGGCGCATATTGATGAGACTGCAGAGAAGAGCGACGCTGGCAGCGGCGACGCAGCGGCTTCACAGAGACCGGAGAGGGGAAGAGATAAGGACGGCCCAAAAATCAACCATATTGTTTTACATCCCACGGCGCTGGTGCAGCATCACGAGTTGCTTATTCTAGCCAATACGCCTGCGTCGGAAGCGCGAGGAAAGAAAAAAGGAGGCGATGGCGCGACTTCATCGAGCGCACAGCCGCCAACACCACAGATGTCTGTTCCGCCAACGCCGATCAGCGCAACTCGTGGGCCGTTACCTGGATCGCAGAAGATGGCTTTGGAAGAAGACGATTTCTATTCCTTCCAGGCAGACTTGCGTGTCGCAACCGAGCCGCCACTGTACCTTGAGCCTGCTAGCACCGCTGAGGAATCGGACAGAATAATCGAGATGCTGTCGAACCCTCTTCATCAACAGAAGCCGCCGTCGCCGAAGACTCGCAAACGGACCACGGCGGAAATGGCTGCGGATGATGCGCAAGCAGCTGAGGCCGAACGGAGAATGCTCATCATGGACGAACGTATCAAGCCGTCCGTACGCGCTGGTGCTGGCACTGCAGCGAACGAGAACCAAGGGACTGCTGCCTCGTTGGGGTTCTCGCGCTTCAAGACGCTCGAGATGGTACGCCAGAAACACGAAGAACAGGACCGGCTCAAGAAGGAGGAAGAAGCGCGTGTGGAGCTCGAGAAGCGCCAAGCAAACGAGCAGAACGCCCAGCACGCGCAAGCTAAGCTCATGCAGCAGAAGATGGCCCGCATGCAGCCGCAGCACAATCAGCAGGGCACCGTGCTACTGCCGCAGCAGAGGAATGAGATGATAAGACAGCATCAGATGGCAGCCATGCAACAACGCCAAGCTCAGATGGCCGAACTGGGCCAGCCGCAGCCAAACGGAATGCAGAATGGGATGCAAACCGTTCAGCAAGGCAACTTCCAGCATCCAGCGGCCATCTCTCAAGGCAGTCCCATCGCTAGACAACGAACTCCGATGGTCAACTCGTCGCCGATGTTACCAAATGGTGGCTTTCCAATGGCTCCAACGTCTAGCCAAGGCGCCGGGAGCCCGTCCAGGCCGACGACCGACGCGATGCAGAACCGGAACGTGCCCATGGCACGTCAGGCCAGCCAGCCACAACACGGTAGCCAACAGAACACTCCCCAGATACCACAAGGCACGCCGAGTATGGCGCAGGCTGTACCCAACAGGCAGATGTCTCAGACCCCACGCATGCAACCTGGGAGTCCTGCAATGGCTATGCAAGGCACGCCAACGTCGGCCGCTCTGAACCCACCAACACCGCAGATGGGCCAACCGAATACACTCACCCCTGCGCAGATGGCCATGCTGGCGGCGCAGCGCTCCCTACAAAACCAAAGCAATCAAGGCGGCATACATGCTGGCTCGCCGCCACAGGGCATGACACCTGAACAAATCCAGCAGATTCAGCGCGCACAAGCTCAATCCAGACACAATGCCATGATGCAGCAGGCTCAGCGCAACCAGAACCCGCAGATGACGCAGCAGATGCAAGCACATCGGGCTCACGTCATGAGGCAGGCTGCTATCGCAGCGCAGATGCAACAGCTGGCACAAATGCAACAGTCGGGTCAGGCTGGCAGTCCTGGTGCATTACGCCAACCTACTCCGCAAATGGGCCACGCTCATCCACCCCAAACTCCAGGCCAACAGCAACATCCGTCGAATATGGGTCAGGCAGGCGGTGACATTACTCCACAACAACACGCGGCCGCGCAAGCCAAAGCCCAACAGATTGCAATGCAGCGTCAAATGATGAACCAAATCCACCAGATCGCCGGACAGTACGGCGGATATCACAACATCCCCCCCAACGTCGTCAACAACATGGCGCCGCCCCAACGTGCGATACTCCAGGCCAGTCTCAATAACCAGCGCAACCGGCAAGCCCAAGCGCAAGCGATGCGCGCACAGCAGCAACAGCAACAGCAGCAGCAGCAAATGGCAGGCGGAGGTGAGCAAGTGCCGGCGCAGCCCAATCCACAGTACATGCAAGCCCTTCGGAACAACCAGGCGGCGATGATGGCACACATGCAACAGAACCAGCAACAGGGGCAAGGAGGAGGAGGAGGTGGCAACGGCGCCATGAACATGAACATGGACGGCATGCAGGGCCAGGGACAGCAAGGCCAGCAGGCCGGTACGCCGGGACTGGATCCGTACTTCACCAGCATGCAAAACGCGCTGAACCAGCCGGGGAGGCAGCAGGGCAACAACGGCATGCAGTAGGATGCGCCGGCGCTTGAGCCTGGGAAGGAAGCTTTCGTTGACCAGATGATGAGGTGGATGATTGAGTGTCGGATGCAGCAGGGCGTGCCGGCGCGTGAGCCTGGACTTTATGCTACCGCTGATCGGGTCATGTGGTTGATGGATGAGAACAACATGTTATTGGATGCGTGCAAGACTTGGCCTGGGTTTGGTCCTTACGCTGCATGGGTATTGAGGTGGATGAGTGGGCAGGGGATGCCGCAAGAACCGTCGCCGCGTGAGCCTGACTTTGAGCTGCCGCTGGACAGATCATGAGGTGAATGAGTGATGAGTCTGGAGGTTGAGTGCTGGGAATTTTTCATGGGGATTGATGGTGGGTTTTTGGACGGCCACGCAAACAGGAGTGGCCGTTGAAGGACTTCACTGCGTGTTAACAACCTTTCGGATATGTACGAAATCGTCCGTTATTTGTACGTAATCGTGTTATGGCTCGACAGAATTGGAACAGGAATCGATCAGAAGACAATGCACATACATTACTGGAGTGGAAAAAGATATGGTCACGTGACTACTACAGCCTCGGTGAGGGCAGTCCCGAGACTAGGCCGAGCTCTTCCCGAGAGAGATCAGAGATCAGAGATCATCACCTGCAGTATGGCTTGCCGACCATCAACGCGTGCGACTTCTCTTACATCTCTACTTCTTTCCCTTCCTTGCGTACCCGCGTGCTTCCTTTCAAACCGCGACAACACTTTGATTTCTGGATACACTTGGTCGACCGAACCCAACCATGCCGTCATCGCCGTGGTGGAATTCCCTACCTCTCTCCCTCCTCCTCGTCCTCCCAACCGTCTCCGCCATCACGCTCGACTGCAAACACATCCGCGCCGACGGGCAATCCTTCGACCTCAGCGCCCTGGGCGGGCCCAAAACCGTGCACTACCAGACCTACCGCGCCCCGAATATCCACAACACCACCTTCACCGTCGACGTGTGCAACGCGCTCAAGCGCACGACCGGCGTGCCCAAGGGCAACGAGTGCCCGAGCGGGACGCGCATCTGCGCGATCGAGCAGCTGCACAATCTGGCCGAGGACACGGTGGTAAATGGAGATGTGATCCCCATCGCGGGCCAGTATCCGTCCAGTCACGGTCGGTATTTGGACCCGGAGCCGGAGCGGTTGAAGGATAGTAAGAGCAATTCGGATTCGAAGACGGAGGGGTTGCGGTTGACGCTGCATGGCGGGAAGTACCCGGATAACAGAACGGGGAAGTTGCAGAAGGCGATTGTGGAGTTCATGTGTGATCCGGAGGTGACGGGGAATGAGGGGTTTGAGGATGAGGGGAAGGTGGTGAGGGGAAGAGCGGACGAAGACGAGGATGATGAGGATCGCGATGACCCGGAGCTGCCGGATCTTGACAAGGGCAAGAGTTTGCAGTACATCAGCTACAAGGACGAAGGGGACGTGGGGACGTTGCGCATGTCGTGGAAGACGAAATTCGCCTGTGAGGGCGTCAAGGACAAGGAGCCGGCGAGTGGAGGAGGCGACAAGAAGAGCAGTAGTGGTTGGGGCTTCTTCACTTGGTTCTTGATCGTCGTTTTCCTGCTGGCTGCGGCGTATATTATCTTCGGATCGTGGTTGAATTACAACCGCTATGGGGCGCGAGGGTGGGATCTGATACCGCATGGGGACACGATCAGGGATTTGCCGTATGTGATTAAGGATTGGGGGAGTAGTATGATGGGCAGGATGGGTGGTGGAGGAGGAGGAGGAGGAGGGTCGAGGGGAGGGTACAGTGCTGTGTGAATCTTCGTGCTGTGTATGAATTGCCTTGGAACTCGTGAGCGCTGTTGACAGTCCTTAGGCTGTGGGTTCATTGCTGATATTTGTGCAGTCGTACTTAGCGTATTGTCCGTTATTTGTTATACGATCTTCAAGAGTCCAGGAGTTGGTCTGCTCGACACTAAGTTTCATTACATGAAGCTGCCTGCTTTTGGTGATACGGTGTCATCGCCGTCACTGACCAGTTGTGGGTTGCGGATCGTCGTTTACTGCATGTACATCATGTACCCATGTACGTGCATATGTACATCATGTACAACATGTACATACATTGATTAGGTATATGTACTTCTCATGTTGAAGGAAGCCCTTCTGCCAGAACGAAGAACTTGCATTCGCGCGTGTGATCGAAACGTTGGCGGGATATGTGTACCACGCAGCTGTACCGTGCAGGGTTGTCGTGATAGTCACACGTTCATATATGTTTCGGTTGAAAGGTCATTGTTGATGTTGATGTTGATGAGAAGTGATGCCTGAGGCTGGAGATCTCAAAGCTGGCGTAAAGAGATCTAGACCCTGCGATCTTGGAAGTTCGATTTGTCTGTCCTCTTCGACATCCGGTTTGCTCTTACTTCCTCTCCTTCTCACATCGTACACAACCCAGCAGATACATGGGCACAAGCATTACTATCTTGTAATCTTAGTACCATACACCCCCCAATATTTGCCCCTCCTACTTTTTCTTCCGATATCACACCTCCATCTCCCTCTAACACCACTCACTACTCACGCGACCACTCGATCCACCACCACCATGGCAAGCGAACGCATCGTCGACTTCGCCTCGAACGCGAGCAAACTCGCCGGCCACGCCGCCCTGCACCCCTACTCCCCGGCCGACGCCCACATCGCCGGCTACGCCGCCAACGAATGGGGCGTGCCCGCCCTGTTGGGCGTCTTCTTCGGCACCTGCGCCCTGCTCTTCACGACCACCTACTTCGTCGCCCGCAAAATCCAACCCCGCCTGACCCGCGGCGAGCTCCTGACGCTCATGTGGTTCGTCCTGTCCGGCGCCATCCACCTCTTCTTCGAAGGCTACTACGCCGCCAACTTCGCGACGCTCGGCGCCAAGCAGACGCTCATCGGGCAGATGTGGAAGGAATACGCCTTTTCGGACTCCCGCTACCTGACGCAGAACGCCTTCGTGCTGTGCATGGAGGCCGTCACGGCCATGTTCTGGGGTCCCGGCTGTTTGCTCGTCGCCGCATGCATCGTGTACCGGCACCCGATGCGCTATTCTCTGCAGATGATCGTGTCTCTAGGCCAAGTCTACGGCGATGTGCTGTACTACTTCACCTGCGCGTTCGACCACTACGTCAACGGCGTCACCTACTCTCGTCCCGAGGCCTTTTACTTTTGGTTCTACTTCATCTTTATGAACTTTATCTGGATCGTCATTCCCGGCTGTAGGTCTACTACCCTTTACATGCTAACTTGTCACTTTTTTGAGGCACTGACACATCCGAACTAGACTTGATCTACCAGAGCGCGGTCGAGACGTCGAAAGCGGTCGCGACCGCACAACGTGTCGAATCATCGAAGAAGGCATCATAAGGGGAAAAAGGCCTCGCTGGGAATAGAGGGACAGACATATGCTTCATTACCATATCGTCCTACAATTCAGCGCCGGAGCTCGAGAGGATGGAGGTGTTCTGCTCTTCAGGATATCCAAATACTCAACAACCATACTGAAGTACTGGCAGGAAAGTTGAACGGCCCATTCATGCCTATAATCTGCCACTTTGAATGATGACCCGCTCTTACTGCAACATCCCCTCCAAGCTCTCCCCAGTGACATCCTCAATCTGCTTGACCCACTTCAACGTCTCCCGTTCCACCTCCTCATCGTCATCCTCCTGCGACTCAGAGATAAAAGGCAGCATCTCCGGCAACAGCGCCAACCAGTCGAAATTGAGCTTCTCGGTAATGGCGCGCTCGCACTTGACCGCCGCCAACCGCACCGCCGCCTCCCGGTGCCGCATGTAGGACATGACGGTCGTGTTCATCGCTTTGTGGTGCTCGGGCGAAGCCGCCGCCGCCGCGAGCTCGGTGATGGCGGGGATGAGGTGTTCCTCCACCGTCAGGACCTTGGCTTTCTCGAGTTGGCGCAGAAGTGGCGTGGCGATGGCGTCGAAGTGGGCGGGCGCTTGCCAAAAGTCGTCTTGGTCGTGGCGGAAACTGCTCGCCAGCGTTTGCAGGACGGCATCGAGCAATGCGCGGCTGGCCTCGTCGGTCGGGCTGATGGTGTGCAAAAGGTCAGCGGCGCTGTCGAGCAGGAAGCTGGCGTAGCTGGTGACGATCGACTTCAGCTGGTCGAATAGGAGGTGAGCGAAACTGTAGAGGGCGATGGCGCGCTGGGTCCGGCCTTCGCCGTCGCTCTTCGGTAAGGCGGTCGTGGCCCATTCGGTGAGGCGGATGAAGAATGGTCGGAAGGTCGCGTCGTTGAGTTTCAAAGTCATGTCCAAGGCGATCTGGCCAACGAGAGCGTAAAGGTCAGGGCTCTGATCAGTCGGCGGCAATTGACGGCGGAGATCAAACGCCTCCAACACAAGGGTGAAAAGAGTCGAGGCATCTCGCGCAATCGTGGCTTTACTGTGGTACCGGATAGCCTGGTGCAAGAGGTCCAATTGCTGGTGGACTGCTTCCGGTCGATGCATGTCGACGATGTCTCCCCAGGTACGCTGTACAGCTGAAAAGAGCTCTTGTGCGTCAACCTTCTTCGCCGCAAGGGTGCAAAAGTCGTTCGCGGTGACGGTGATTGTGCGATTGGTAGACTCTTGATTGACGGACTTTGTAGCGAGCATCAGGATCCGGTCCAGGTATTGCGCGGAGAACATCCAGGGCAGATGATCCAAGACAGCAGACGCGAACCCGAACGCGGCGCTGTGCAGTTGTACATTAAGCACCTCATCCGAAGCGAGAGTATCCTCGAGGTCGCATGAGATCTTCCCGAACACTCGTGGCAGTAGGGCGATGAAATCGCCCTGCAAGGCTTCGACCATGGTACTAAGACACAAGGTTGAAATGACACGAAGCGAGGCGTCTGCGCTTCCAAGAGCCGCGTCACCAGCGACACGCTCCGCTGCTTCAAGCACGGCAGCCCGGTCTTTCTTCCCGTACTTCTCCACAATCTGGTCGATGCAAGTAATAGCCGCGTGGCGAGTGCTAACGGGCTGATCGCCTTGAAGGAAGTAGCAACAATTGGGCAGTACTTCGAGGAAAGTCTGCTGCAAGGTGGCATCCCCTCGCTTGGCTTCTGACACTCTGGCCTCGAGTGAGTGGAAGACCTGCTGCCTGGTCTCATCCGATCCAGTCTGCATGAGCTTGGCGCTCGATTCGATGAAATCTTTGGTGGGAGTGAGGCCTAGCAGCGCCGCCAGTAAGGCGTCTGCAGACTCTTCGAGGGAGAAACCGCCCGGGAGCGTTCTGGCTAGCAGCATTGTGTGGTCGAGCAGCTCCGAGAACGCTGTCTGAAGCGTGGCGGTGACCGTACCGCCCTTCGCGAACTCTTTCCCAACCCGCTTGCGCAACGGCTTGTTCGCCAGTATTTGGGACAGTCCCTGCAGCAGACTGTCGATGGAGATCAAGACCTCCTTGTCATCCTTCTCGCTCAAGGTGAGAATGGAATCGGAGAGCCCGCGCTTTGGTTTCAGGGCGTCAGAAACCAAATCGAGATATTTCTTGAATGCCTGCATTTGCACGAGGACCGGGAAACTGTTCGCTAGCTCGCTGACGAAAGGCACCACGCGTGAATCGGTCGAGTAGCGTTCCACGAGCATAGCAATCACAGCGTAGAGGGAGTCATCCGCTCCAAGCGTCTGCACCAGGTGTTGGAAAAGCCCGGCGCGCCGGTGAAGTGGAATGTGCTCGAACGCTGCGGTGAAGCTGAGCAGTAGCTCGGCAGCCCCACTTACGAGGTTCTTGCCTCTTTTCTTCAACGAAGCAGCCAGTGGCGGTACGATTCGAGCCACTGTTTGATCAGTCACGTGTGCAGAGAACTCATCGCTTTGTCGCAGAAGCGTCGTGCTCATGAAGGTAAACAACGGCATCACGCTGTGCAGGACCAGCTCCGGCGCCCAACCGGCCAAGCTGGAGATCAGCAACAGTGCAGTGTTGTGAACCTGAGGACTCGTTGTCGTCCTGACACACTCGACAATCAGGTCGGCGCGGATGACTGAGCGGTCAACCTCAGCGCTTGGGTGTTCCTTCAAACCACCGACCACGGCTAGCAAGCAGCTCATCAGCAGCCCTTGCAAATAGACAAGCTGCGAGCCGAGCAACGTCTTGTAGTGATGCATCTCACCGAGCAGATGGAACAATCCCTTCAATAGCTGGGGTCGCTGCTCTGGGGTCGATGATTCCACGAGCTCAAGAACCAAAGTAATGCGCCTAATTGCAGACTTGAGCCTCTGCTCATCTAGTCTCCGTGGCGGGGTGGTCTCAGTCTTGCTCGTACGTTGTTTCTTCGCGGAAGGTGGCTGGTCCTGCAGTTCGGAAGCAGCCGGCAAACTTGATACCAGGTGGGCCATAATATCAGTCGGTAAGGCTAAACCGCGTAAAGTTTCGAGCGCTTCGGTCTGAACTGCGTCTGTCGTGTTACGTTCGGTGCCGTCTACGGCGATTTCAAGCATGAAATCTACCAGAGCCACGTGCGACGGTGTTTTCATTGCTGACCAGAGCTCGCGAAGATGTTCGAACGCGATAGGCACAAGTTCCGATCTAGCCCCATCTTGTCCAGCAGCGATGCTTTTCAGTTGCTGTATCTCATCTGCACTTCGGTGCGACAAGCTACCAACGATAGCTTTATCGAGTTGCTCAAGTGACACTCCTTGCGCGGAGCATTGCTCACCAACGACGTTGGGTGATAGTGCAGTCCACTGTTTGACGAATGGCAGCAGCACAGCTTTTCTGGCGTCGCTGTTGGCCTTGCCGACTCGGTTCAGAACCTCCAAGATTCGTAGCTTCATGGGCAGCAGTGGTGTCGCGACTGCGTGACTTGCCAGAAATGTACATATATCAGCGCGCAGAGAGGACTTCATCTGCTTCTGATCCTTGCCTGAAGGTGACGTGCCTTGCAAAGCGTCAGCCACAACCCGAGAGACATGTCCACTATCCAGAACACAATCCTCGAGACTGGGAAGTACGATCTGAGTGAGAAACTTGTAGTAGTCTTGAGGCGACAGCCAATGAATGTTTCCACTGAGGGACCCGTATACGGAGTCGGCGCACCAGGTTTTGGCGTCCTTTGCATTACCCCCGAGCGAGTCCTTGAAGGCGATGCACAAAGATGCTGCGGCTTTGCGAACTCGTTGTGATGAGTCTGCGAGCGCTCCAATTGCATATGGCAGTACGCCTTGCATGTCCAGCGCTTGTGAACGGAACCAATGACGCGTTCGCGAGACTGCGCTATCGAGTGCTTTGTATCGCACAACCGGTGCTTTGTCACAAACCCAGAGACTTGCTAAATATGTCATGTACGTCGGGCTATGAGCATTCAGTGAAGACTGCTGAGCAACCTCGACATTCCCAATCACGGCAAGAGCGCCACTCGATAATAGTTGAGGTTCGATCGATGGCTTGTTCACTGCGTCCAGGAAAGATCTTTGATTCTCGTCCAACTGATGGAGATCCTTGAGTAGTCGAGTTAAGTCTTCTGAACTCTGGTCGCTGGAGGTATCGACCAGCATGGGCTCGGGGCTTCCATCTGGCTCCGAATTACCATCCGTTTGCGGACTTTCGAGGGCCAGTCGAGGCGAAAGCTGCTGAAGGTCAATGTTGGATCGCAAGGCCACTCTTGAAAGCAACTCGGCTGTCCCTGGTTGGCCGGATATCAGTTGCAAAATTGCAATGATCGACCGGTGTACCGACGTTTCCACTTCAGAGTCCGACGAGACTTTGGTCTTGCCAATGAGCACTTCTATCAAGTACTCTATGTGTGCTTCTGACAGCAAGCCTCGATCGAGTATAGGCGTGACAAACCCAAAGATGCGACGTTGGTCAGCATCGGCACTCTCGATTGCGCCAAGACAAGTAGACAACAACAGTTTGCCGATGCGGTGCCGCTGGGCCAGCGTGTCGAGAAGTTGCTCCGGACTCTCTGCACTGAGGATAGCTTGTGTCACGGACGAAGGCAGCGAAGCGTGTTGCTTCTCTTCAGCCATGATCGCCAAGCAGGTTAATCCGTCATATAAAGTCTGCGGAGCCCAAGCGCCGGCAACAGTCTCCATCATCGCATCAAGCACCCTGTCCTCAAGGGATGCCTTTGTCGCCAGAATTGTCATGATCATACAACACCCCAGGTAGAGCTCAGGCACGCCTTTTATGCTGAGTGCAGACTGCAGGACAGGGAGGACGCGCAGAAGGAGATCCTCTTCACGTTGCCTGCGTATGTTGTCTCGGCCCGATCGTGTGACATCAACCATACCATTGACCGCTTGTGCGGTAATACTCGCCCAAAACCCGAGAAGTGCTGCCGAGTGATGCCTGGCTCTGCTTACTCGAAGTACGTACTGGCTGAAAGCGGAGAAGAAGCCAGGTTTGTTGGTGGCCGCGGACAGTATCGCGTGCCGGGGTGGGCATTGAAGCGAAGCCACATAAGGATGCAGAAATTTGAAGCTGGGCGGCAGCTGATCAGGCAAGATCGAGAGTAGTGTTGGGAATATGTGCGAAGTGTGGTATGGCAGAAACGTCAAGAGAACACTCTCCGTGTTGTACTCCTCGACCCTGAACCTTCTCACCAACCACTCCATGGCTTTCATTGCAGGCTTCAGTAGTAGTCTGCCGGTTGCGAGGCCCAGGAAACTCTCCACAATCATATCAAGCTCTGCATTCTCTTTGGCGGTCATTTGCGCCCGATCCTCACTCTTGCTTTGCTCGCTGAACAGGTTCCTCGCAAATGGCGAGAACCTGGCATCGAGCATACATAGCTCCTCAAACCCCTCGTAGCATATTTGGAAGATTGTTTCGAAGCTCTGCGTTGCTGCATCCCGAGGTTCGAAGAGAAGCGACTTGCTGTGGCGGCTCTTCTGCGCTTTGAGGTCGAGTTGATGGGTGCTGTTGGCAGCGATGACCGCGAGTTGTTGCTGTAGTGCCGTCGCCATTGCAATATGTCCTGTCGCTCTGTTGCGCGACCGTTACCCCCAATTTGATCAAGTCATCGTGTATACGAGAAACTTGGTGCTTCTATCAGATTGGTACATGTGGTGGTAAGAAAGAAAACTTCCAGTCGAACGTCTGATCGAAGGTCTGGCGGAGAACGGGCCGACAACGCCCCGTCCCTAGCGTCCGCACTTCCGCAGCGTTGTGTCCGCCCGGCGTGGCGGTACCGCTCGCTAGACGCCACCCTTAACATCACTCCCACCGGCTTTCTTCGTGTGCATACCTACATACCTAGGTACATGTATGTTCGTGATATGACACGGTGAATCTTCGCCACGCTACGACTGGGGCTACACATGGCGCAGTCCGACCGGTCTGATATCCCAAAGTTTGGCAGCTTCAAGCCCAGAACAAGGACGTCCGCCGCTGATGTATTTCAATCGAACGACGAGAACGCGCTGAGATCACCGCGTTCATCAGTCGGCCATACACGTAGCCAGAGGCCGGACCCTGAGGCACGAAGTAAACATCGCAAGCGTAATGACCATGATCCAGAGCAGCGAAAACTTCCCGAGGATAGTGACAAACGTTCGCAACATCGAAATACCTTGGACAACAACGGGGCTCGTCGAGATCGCCGTCACGCTGCATTATCGACAGATGAGCTGGAGGAGTCCCCTCTGTACATTGTCGACAAGCGTGGCGACGGAAAGAATGTCGAGTACGGTAGCTTGCACCGGTATAGCATCCCTACGCATCATCGCACAGGGTACGGCCGAGTCCTTGGTGCACCATCAGTCCGGATTAACCGTGACGAAAGTTCCGAGAAATCGATCATTGTCGATCGTTTAGATGCGCGCCGTAGTGAGCATGCTGGCAAGCCTCTGACATCCATATCGCGTAAAGCATTGCACTCGACACGGATGCGGTTGGTTGTTCCGACTGCGACAACAGCGAAGCTTGACGCTCAGGAAGACTTCGTCTCCCTTCGTCCAAACCTGAAGCGCAAATTAGGTCAGATGTCACCTGAGCTTTTGGACGAGGGCCTTCAACACGTCGACTACCGCTCCATCGATGGCAAAGCCAAATCGGACGCTCGACCAGAAGATGTCGATCTCGAGTACGCTTCCGATTCTGACGAAGACGGTGTGCCAAATCATATCGAGGCGAATACGCGAAAGAAGAGCGCTGCACTTGCTAAACGAGCTAAAGAACATCCGTGTGACGCTGATGCATGGTTCGATCTTATCGAGCATCAGGCGGAAATGATACGGCCTGGTGTTCATACCGATGACCTGACTCGAGCCGAGCGACGTTCTTTGGCTGACGTACGTCTTTCCATCTACGGTCAGGCGCTGAAGCGCATCGAAAGGGCCCAGCCCGGACGTGACCGCCTGTTGCTTGGGATGATTCAGGAAGGCGGCCTCGTTTGGGATACTGCGAAGCTATCTTCCAAGTGGCGCGAGGTGCTCACAGGCAATGCAAACAACTTCACGCTTTGGTGTGAGTATCTCGGATTTGTGCAAACTAAGCACATTGGCTTCAAGTACCAGCAATGTAGGGCGACTTATATTCAGTGCCTCAACATCTTTCAAGCTGCGTTAGCCAACGCTCCTCCCGCGGAGAAAGCTGAAATCCGAGAAATCCAATTGTACGTCTTCCTACGCTTTACCAGCTTCACCAGGGATTCGGGATATGATGAGCTAGCGAACGCCATGTGGCAGGCTTTACTGGAATACCAACTCGTCCAACCCTCGGACACTACTTCTGCTGAGGCTCCTTTGCAGGTCTTCGGTGACTTCTGGGATAGCGATCATCCTCGCATTGGTGAAGAACGCGCAGGGGTTCGTGCAAATCAGCGAGAGACCTTTGCGAGACGAGCGCAGCCAATGGTATCGGAAACTGCCATTTCGATGCCGCCTTTTCGCGAGTTTACGGACCAGGAGTCTAGGACGTCTGCAGAGCTACATCTCCCGGCTGCCATCGACGACGAATCTCTAGACGATCCGTACCGACATGTCATGCTCTCGGATTTGGAAAAGACCATGGCCTCACTTGTAGCCGACCTACCGGCGCATACTACGGTTAATGGATTTTTGATGTACATGGGCTTGCCTCTTCTCGCGGACAGTAGTGATGCAGCATACAGTTGGCAAGTAGACCAGTTCCTGCGAGCGTTTCCGATGGATTTGGAATCAGAGCCCGCAAACAACTTGGCGCTGGATCTTCGTACCATCGCCAATGTTCGGCCAACTACGTTCGCGCTCTTCCACAACACGTTTGACTCGCATCGCAGCCCACGCCGTACCGATGTACAAGAAGCTGCGGAGAAGGCGCGCTTTGTGGACCGTGTGCTATGTCAATTGGTGCAAAGTCGGCGTGATGATGACGCATTGGCGGAATACTCTGTGGCCTTCAAGCTACATTTCTTCCCAACGGAAGTTCTAGAATACGCCAAGAGCCTATTGAAGACGAGATCCACAAGTGTGCGCCTATACAACGCGTATGCGTTGACTGAGGCGCACCGAAAACGAATCGAGAAGGCGAGAGGAGTCTGGTCGACTGCCGCCAATATGGCTGACACACTTGGTCAGGATGCCAAGCACGACATGATCGTCTTATGGCATAGCTGGATGAAGACCGAGATAGCACACGGAGAAAACATGCGTGCGTTGCAGTGTCTACTAGCCATGAACGAAGGCGTTGTCAACCAAACAGACAATCAGAACCTCTGCGTAACACCGGCACAAAAGCTTAAGTGCTCAAGCTATTTCAGAGGTTCTTGTGAAGACGCATTACATGCGCAGCGATCGGACCATGCTGCAATGCATGCTGGATGCCACATGTATTTCGACTACCTCACAGAGAACATGAGCCTGGAGGCCGTTACGCAGATTTGTGCAACGTACACGTCAAGGTGGAGATCAAATACATTCGCATCTGAGCTACTTTGCCAAGTCAAAATCGAGCTGTTGCGTATTCATATCGACCATAAACGGCCATACAAACCTGCAAAAATACGAGCAGAACTTGTGGAAGACATCAAAACCTTCCCAAGTAACAGTGCATTGCTCAATCTACTAGACAAGCTTGACGCCCGCTTCCTCATCATCGATCGCATACGAGAGCCCCTGCTCGACCCTGTCAACACCGTAGGACACAGCAATCTCGTCTCTTCGCACCACAGCATTATCCGAGAACTTCGGCGATACCGCCAGCTCGAGGCGTCCGGCTCGACACAGCATTCCGTGCGTAGGGCCTTCGTTAGCGCCCTCCAGGATCCGAGCAGTGGGGTGAAGCATTCGCCCGTGTTGTGGAGAATGTGGTTTGACTTCGAGAAAAGCTGTACCGGCGAGCAAACGCGGGAAAGGGCGAGACAGGTGTTCCTGGACGGGTTGCGGTACCTGCCGTGGAACAAGGCGTGGGTCATCCTGGGTCTCCAGTATCTTGCCACTGATGGAATCACGGTTGACAAAGAGCTTCGTCAAATCTACGACGTGCTTGTCGAGAGGGAGATACGCATTCGAGTGGAGATCGAAGGGTCTTGAGACATGAGTGCAGGGTGACGGGACTTGGGCGAAGACGTACTTGTGCCTTTGTCACGCCAAAACAGCGTAAACCGAAACAGCGTGGCTAAGGTGAAAGAGAGCGAATTACAACCATCTGCGATGGTCCGCAACGCTTTGGAAGGCTGATCGGGTTTTTAGCATACAACCAAGACGACTTGTGATAAGAGTTTCACGACCACCTCGAAATCAGTCTGCTTGATATTGCTGTAATATTCTGACTAAATGGAGGAAAGATATGTCAGCGTAGTAAACACGCTCCACTAGTTTTGAGATCGCAAGCTCCTCCTCGTTCTTGGCTCGCGCACAAGGCAAGCGGGTAGTAGGTCCACGAGCGAAAGCATGTCCTTCAGATCCTCATGCCATTACCCATTGCCATCCTACTCTTTTCCGCTTTTCTGGCTCTGATGATCCCTCTTGTTCAGTATCAACGGTTCTCACTCTTGCTCTTCTCACGCTCAACCTCCGTCGCTCCTTCCACCCTTGTCGCTATTCTCACCCGGCTCGCTCTCCTCGATGCTTCGACGAACGCCATCGGGTGGTTGCTCTCCGCCTCCGGCCGCATCCCTCCGTTCTTCCGGTTGCATACTTTGCCTCATTGCGCGCTTAAACGCCTCCTCCTCATCAATCGCCCTGCCATTCACCTCCTGGAAGAGTTGTGCGGCTCTGCCTGCGGCCGCATCTCTCTGTTCCTCCGGCTCCATGCTTTGGCTGACAGCGCGCTCGAGCGCTTCAATTTCATCGATGACATCGCCGTTCATCTCCATCAACCTCAGTCTCCGCTCTGCGTTGTCTTCGTCCTCATCCTCGCCATCTTCGACTGTTGCGTGAAGATGGGAGTAGTCCGCGAGGTGACTTTTGCTTCGAGGCGCGCTCATTCTATCCCAGTCCGCGAACGGACGTAGATCGTCCGGTTGTGAGTGACTCCCGGCTCCTTGAGCATAACTTGGGTTCCCCACGTTACTCTCTGTGGGACGTGGGAGTTGCGGATGCTCATCGATGTAATCGACACTCCCGCGGTCTTCATTGTGATCCTGGGCGTCGTATTCGCTGACACTCTCACTCGCGCTCCGCCTACCAAGACCACCGCTCATGGAAAAATCATCGATGTTCCTGGATTCGCTAGATCTTGCAGAAGATGCGCTTGCAGAATTCTTTGCCCTCTTTGAATGCGGATTGGATGTGATCCGCTCACCGTACGCCTGCTTACGTTTCCCACTAGCTTTCGTAGGCCTGGGCGGTGGCGGCATGGCTCCAGTCGCCCTCTGCCGTTGCACTCGCCCCTCTTCGCTCTCATAGGCCGAATTGTCGGAAGAGTCAGAGTTGATGTCGCTTTCTTTCAGCGGGATGCCAGCTTCGCGGGAAAGTCGCTGCCTCTTTGCTCTCCTCTTCTGAGCGGTCATCTGCTTCTTCTTCACCGCCTTCGCCCGGCTGAACCATGTCTGCCAACGAGCGAACCCGGCGTACTCGGCATCTTTTTCCTCCTCGAAAGCGCGCACTTCTTCAACGTCCTTCTCACTCATGTACGTGTGAGCATCAAGCAGAAATTGCATGTGCATGACTCTGATCGCAGGCTTGGAACGCGCTTCGCAGTTCTTCGGGTCAAACGGAGGATGCCAGGCCACTTCACCCTCGAGAGGTTCATGTTCGACCATGCCTTTGCTATCTGTGAAGAGTTCGCGGTCGTTTCTGCTACCATTGTCGTTGGCGCTCGCGTCTACGCTGCGCGGCTCATACCAGACGTCGGACCAGTCTCGAAGGCGATAGCCGACGTGGAGGCGGTTGTGCTTGAACCACACGGACATCTTAGCAGTGTGTCCTTGGTTGTAATCGTGTGGTGGAACCGGCTGCAATCGGAGAGCTTGTCGAGGGTCGACGAAGGCGAATGGATGGATGTATCCGATGAAGGCTTCGGTGTATCGATTGTGAGTTTCGTCGGCGGTGTAGCTTAGCTGAAGTACCCGACGGCTTTCGGATCGGGTGAAGCCGTTGGCAGGGGTTAGGTTCGATTCGGTTCGTAGGATGTCTGTTGAGGTGGTAGTAATCCCTTGACGCTTTGATGAATGATTCTGTTCATTGTAAGAGTGGGCTCATCAGATAAGGTATCGATGCATGTGGCAGGAAAGGTGAAGGAAAAGGATGAAGGGATAACGAAGCACAAATAGCACGTGACAACCGTGGCGACGAGCAGAAAGAGAGGTAGAGTGAGGGGAGAGTTGCCGAATAGAGTGAAGTTGCCAGAGCGCTCTGACAGTGCGGAAAGACTGCAGATATGCGGTGACTCACTAGAGCCTCGTAATGCCACATCTCAGTCAACGGATAGGTCTGAGGCTGTCATTCGTGTGAGTAGGGAAAGCTCGGAGGCGTACCTTTGGAATTCGGCTTGCAACCTATGTTAAAGTGATGTGTCGAAGTGACTCGCTTCAGTGTCGACGTCGCAATTTGGTTTGCGCGTGCTGAGCCCGCTTCATTCGTACGAGTCTATGTTTTGACCTGGTACAGAACACGGTGTGCGCCAGTGCCGGCTGGCCTGTATTCGTTGGTGATGTAAGTTGAGTCGATATCACGTGACTCTCTGCATCTTGGCTAGCCAAAAAGGGCGGACTCGCTACTTCGAAACATGCCTCTGAAAGGCTTTGTCAATGTGTGCGAACTCAACATAGCAGACTTTCCTGCACATTTGGCCACCCGACCGCTACGGCATAGTCGTCGTCATGGCGCGGAAGGTTGCCAACTCGGAAGCGGGTGTCATGTATCTCGGCAGCATGCTATCCTGTTGCATTATGTCAGACGCGACACGACGCGACGCCTTCAACCTCTAGCATGGACACAGCGCTGGAGACGAAGCTGATGTCGGAGACCCTCGAAAGCCGAGAATGGGTGCGCTTGCCTACTCAGGCACAAGAGGGGCCTTCTCGCGCTCTTCACAGATGGTCCGGCCACTCGTACTGAGCTGTTGAAGCCGCCGATGCCAATATCGACCAGGCTGGCTTTCTCATCGGGCTGTCCGTGCAGGCTCTGGTAATGTCTGATAGCAGACACGCGGCAAGCCGTCCGCAAGGTGCGAGATCACGTCGGGTGTCCTGTTCCACTTGGATTCGGGCTGCCTTGGCCGTAGAGACGGCCCTGGTGAATGGCACTGATACTCTCAACAGACAGATGGCCACACATGCAGTCACTCGTGCGGCAGGTTGAAGTCATCGCCGAAGACCACTTGCCGTTCATGGGGCGGGAGTGTTACAGTGACGACGACGACCCCGGCAGGAGTGATCACTGCTGAGAGCCTTTGCCAATGTGACGATTGAACGTGCCATCATTATGTCCATGGAGGTCATAGGTGGAGGGTGAAGTTGAGGTTGGAGGCACTGATGAAGTCTCGGCACACTTATGTAGAACACAGTCCGCCTCCGCAACATGCAGCACGGTCGGAATTGGTTTCGTTCATCCCCGAGCGCACGCCAAGCCCGCTTGAATTCGTACGCCGCACCACGTCCACATCCAACTACATTCCGACTCCCAGGCGCATATACTCCACGGACACCACCACTCACCCTCTCGGTTTCCCGGTTCACGGATCAACAGCAGCAGCGAAGATGTCTGACGGCGAGGTCGAAGTCGAGGCGCCCCAGGGCTACCCAGTCCTGCCCAAGGACGTCACCCAGGAGATCGGCAGCATCAAGCTCTTCAACAAATGGAGCTACGAGGATGTCGAGATCAGGGATATCTCGCTCACGTACGTGCTGGGCCGGCGGGGACGGGGCGGACAGAAGGCCATCGTGTGCTAACGATGTTTCGCAGCGACTACATCCAGATCCGCCAACCAGTATACATCTCCCACTCGGCCGGCCGGTACGCCGTCAAGCGATTCCGCAAGGCCCAATGCCCCATCATCGAGCGCCTGACCAACTCGCTCATGATGAACGGCCGCAACAACGGCAAGAAGCTCATGGCCGTGCGCATCGTCGCACACGCCTTTGAGATCGTACGTCCCCACAAACCCATATGACATATGACGAGGCACACACTGACCGGGCATGGCGAAATTGTAGATCCACATCATGACCGACCAGAACCCCATTCAAATAGCAGTCGACGCCATCGTCAACTGTGGCCCACGCGAAGACAGCACCCGTATTGGTTCCGCAGGTACCGTCCGTCGCCAGGCCGTCGATGTCTCCCCACTCCGCCGCGTCAACCAGGCCATCGCTCTCCTCACCATCGGTGCCCGGGAAGCCGCTTTCCGCAACATCAAGTCGGTCGCCGAGTGCTTGGCTGAGGAGTTGATCAACGCAGCCAAGGGTAGCTCGAACAGCTACGCCATCAAGAAGAAGGACGAGCTGGAGCGGGTGGCCAAGTCCAACAGATAAAGAAGTGTCAGTCGGCAGGCTGCTCAAGGAATCGGTGTTTTGCTGGTGGAGTGTGTGCAGGCGGGGGTTTCCGCTGGGATTCGAGGCGGGCAGAGACGCCCCAGGCTCTTCCCTTTGCGCGTCGTGCTTGCGTGCGTGCCATCCGGGCCTGTAATTACGGCTTGATGATACCTTTCAATCACAAACAGTAAAGCGCAAACACGTTCGAGTACATGATGGGATGATGTGAGGTGAGTGTGGGGCCACATGTGGCGCAGAAGATCTGTTTCAACAGCCTGGCGACAGCTCCATCGCCTGGGGTTGCAATCCCAGGGACTCCAGCAAGACAGCGAACGCATATTTGGGACCTGTGAGCCCCAACACAACTACCACCACTGCTTCGGCGCACCATGTCAACTCTCACCAGGTTTATCTTACTACAGTCCCCCCCCCCTCAGTCTCACACGACTCTCCCCCCAAACACCTCACT
>Ga0058704_10000354_pt1 | contig 24330 bp, 27 predicted proteins | sample AgamicMgSfe_FD_71363 | JGI IMG/M metagenome (GOLD analysis project Ga0058704, IMG submission 71363) | Agave microbial communities from Guanajuato, Mexico - Mg.Sf.e | ecosystem: Host-associated > Plants > Phyllosphere > Phylloplane/Leaf | place: Guanajuato, Mexico | collected 2012-05-30
GGGGGGGGGTGGTGGTGTGTAGAGTAGGTGGTGGTTGGGTTCGTCGCGACTCGACTCGTACGTACTCGGACGGACGCCAAGCGAAGCGGAAAGGGGATGGATCGGGTGGTGCTAATACAGGTAAAAGCGTGTCGGGCCCCTTTCAAAAACACCAACGTTGATCGTCTTCACACAACGACAATGGATTATGGAGATCGTGTCGCGGTGCGCGGATGACGAAAGACGTGTCGGTAGATGGGTGCTGAAAATAGAAAACCCATGTGCGCGTATATGCCTACTCTATTAAGATCAACCAGAACTGGAGCTGAACTACATTTAAACAGCTGGGGATGCAAGTAGTCGTGGGTCAGGACCTATTATTGACGAAAGTGGCGGACACAATGTTTCCACTAGGTACACATGAATGAATCGAGAACGGAGTTGATTGCAATGGGATTGTGAACAGTTAAGTTTCATTAACATCTCGAACAACTCATGTTCATCTTGTCCTTCGCTCGCGCTAACCGCAGTACGTACTTGTAGGCATATGTACTGCCGAACACACTTAGCGCAGGGAAGTCGCTGTGGCAGTGCAGCAACACCCTGTAACCATATACTGGTCCATGAACAGGTAAACAGAACCCCCCTCGATTCCATCCAAACTGTTCTTGAGATCGTTACATCCTCCGTCGTCTACTTCTTCATAACTTGTCATCGTCGGCATACCAACCAAGCCATGGCCGAATTGGCAGATATCCTTTCTGGCTCCTGACCTCTGCAAGTCTGCCTTGTGAGTTATGGGTATACTCTCTTCCCCTTCCTGAACTCATGTGCACACCATCCTCACGCCGCCGTCTCACTGCATCCACTCGGCTCGTGACGGAAGTAGCATCGGGACTGAGTCGTGAGCTGTGCAGCTTGTGCTCCTCTCGGCCACCGAGGAGGCAGATCGCGTACCTTTTGATACCAATCAGGACTCGAGTGAGATGCACGGTTGTTGTTGTTGTGGCTTTTATGCGGAAGACTCTACACTCGGCCCGACCGAGGTGTAATCACAGCAAAGTCATCTCACTTTTGCTTGATGATTTCTTCGTCGGGAAAGCGAGTCGTCAGTACAGTCCCGTGTCCGTCTGCGCGGAGATGGAGTTGAAGAGGAAGAGGCTCTGCGCACCTGTGAGGAATTCCTCGCTGCGAACACATCAATATAGTCAGCCTTCATCACTCCTCAACACCATCTTCCTTCAAAGCAGTTTTGACACTCACAAGCTCAACGTGATATACCCATCCCGGTCCGAATCATACTTCTTAAACACATCCGTCATCCTCTTCAAACTAATGCACGCCTGCACGAACAGGTCGAAACTCAGCACCTTCTGCCTCTCATGCTCGTCCCCTCGCCCGCGCGAATGACTACGCGCGTACGTGCTGAACAGCAACTGCACGAACTGCGGACTGAGCCTGTACCCGAACGCGACGAGCGCGTCCTCAAACTCGCGCAGGCTGATGTTACCGGACCGATCGGTATCGAAACGGTCGAAGAGGCCGCGCCAGGCGGCTAGAAACCCCCAAAGCCCGCAGAACTCGTCAAAGTTGACCGTGCCGCTTCGATCCGTGTCGAACATGCGGATCATCATCTTCACCGTGTGCGGGTCGAAGGCGGTATAGTCGCCGTTGACGAGCGCGCGCCGCAGCTCGTCTTCTGATAATTGACCCGAACGGTCCTTGTCGACGGTTAGAAAGAGGGGCCAGAGCGCGTCGCGGTCGTTGCCGTCGCGGGGCGGCTGCGGGGCGGTGGTCGGTGGGCGCTGATTGTCAGGGAGTGGGGTGCGGTTATGGTAGCCTGCTGGAGGCGGGCCTTGGCCATAGCTTGCGGGCGGTGGTGGGGAGGTGATGTTGTTACGAGGAGGCGGGGCGGGTGGTCCGTAGTTTTGTTGCCCGTACCGCGGCGACTGCGGTTGTTGGTTGTACTCGCCGTATCTCGACGACGCTTGGCGGCCGTAGTCATTGTACCCCTGACTCGGCGGTGGTGGTCCTGACGAGCCGTATGCGCCGGGCACAGGACCGGGCGACTGATATCCCTGGCTCGGCGGCGCGCGCCCGTACCCGTCTTGCGGTCTCAGGCCCTGCACTCCCTGCGTCGGAGGAGGGGGCGGGATAGGTTTGCCATAACCACTCGCGGCATTGGAATTGCTATGCTGGCGGGGCGGTGGTAGCGCGCTCGAGGGCGCATTCGATCCACCACCGATCATTTGCGCCGCCTGCTCCGGCTCGGCGTGTCTGTGGTCGAGCGTAGTGCGTTAGCGATCCAGTCCGTCCCGGGTCACTTCTAACGAGAAGAATGAAAAGGGGTCGGAGTCGGGGCGCGGAACATACGCAGGCAGTGCGTCGGGATTATACCCGCGATTGTACGCCATGTGTTGCGTCGATGCGTGAAACGCTGTTCAAGCCTTGGGACTTTGCCTTCCCTCCTCTTTCAGAAGCCACTGGCGCGCGAGGACTCAGAGTGTCTCTGCGCTTGTGACGTCTCTCGGCTCCTGTATGGGTCGCGGAGCTATGCGCGATGTCGCAAACGGGTCTCGGACTCGGTGAGGGCTCGTTGCGCGAGATGCGAGGATCGGGGTGAACGATTAGTCGTGGGTTCTTCGGCTTCTATAGCGCAGGGAGCCTCTGTCGCAAGCACCGTCCGATGTATCCAAAAGTAACAAGAAGGCTGTGGAAGAGGGAGCAGCAAATTAGATGCTACATGGTACGACGAGGCGCAAGAGTGCCTGCATGGGTGGTGGCTTGTCTCAGGGCCGCAGCGTGGGGGTGGACTCCACCACACCCATGATCAACGGAGTGGCTGTGAAACGATCAACGATATTCCATACAACAATAAGACTATATTTACGAGGATATACTCATGGCAATCCACTAACTCAAAGGCCAAAGAGACGATGAGATCGCACACTACCCAAAATGCCATAATAACAACCTGTAGGCAATCTCCGGGATACTACATGTATTGTGTTCCAGGGGTGAAGTTGGATCATCGATCGGGAAGTCGTCTGCGCAGTCACGTGATCACCATCTGGTCCTCCGTATTTGGACGTGGTTACAGTGTACATACAGTGTTCAGGGGACCTAATGGATCCTCACCCTCTCGGTGGCGCTGTATATGGACCATGCGCGTTCGTTGTTCGTTTTATGACCCTTGAGAGCGACGAGTCAGATGATCTCTCGTAACATAGCAGACGAGATGCAGCGCTGCCAAGAGGGTGTTGTCACAGAGGTCAATTCAATCACTACATAGGTTCCCAATTGAATCGGGGGCATTCACGCATGACCAGATAAGGTTTAACACGTCCACGCTTCCATGAAACCCCAGTTTCCTGCTGTCCGTTTGCCGACTGTGCGTAAAATGCTTGAATGTAACACAAAGGAACCATTACTTCCTATACCACATCCTCGAGATCTTGGTATGCCGCATACGCTTCTGAAGTTGGAGGATGCTTTTTTTTTCGGATCGTTGTCAGCATAATACTACCAAAGCCTAAGAGGATTTTCATACCCAAACATAAGTGCCTCGGCCGTAGGTGGGCAGCCGGGCACGTATATGTCCACGGGCACAATCCGATCACACCCTCTGGTAACCGAGTAGCTGTAGTGGTAGTAACCACCTCCGTTCGCGCAGCTGCCCATGCTGATCACCCATCTCGGATCGGGCATCTGGTCGTAGACTTGGCGCAACGCAGGGGCCATCTTGTTCGTGAGCGTGCCGGCAACGATCATCACGTCTGACTGACGGGGCGAGGCACGGAAGATGATGCCCATGCGATCTTGGTCGTATCGGGGTGTGGACAAATGCATCATTTCGACGGCGCAGCAGGCGAGACCGAAAGTCATGGGCCACAGAGAACCCTGGCGGGCCCAGTTCGCAATGGCGTCCATGGTAGTACTTTTGACCTGTCAGTCTCGCTCTTTCGTGCGATTCCAGTCCCAACATACAGCGCATATTGCATCACACCCTTGGTTCCCTCCTGACTTGGCAATGGCACCTCTCTGTGGTCCTTGCCGGTGATCGCTTTCATCGGAGGCGGTGGCGGCGGGTTGCCCTTGACGAGCGCAGGACCCCTGGCCATAGTGGGCTCTGCCGGCTTTGAGGAGGTCGAGGATATGAAGGCAGCGTTCGCGGCGCGGAAGGGTTGAAGGGCGGTCATCGGCTTGGCTGCAGATGTTGTTAGTCTCCCTAGTCGCGACGGTATAGTTGATGATTTGACGTACCGCGCAGCGCCAACGCCGTGGCTTGCCGTGTCGTGGAGAACATGATATCGAATGCGTGTTTGTGGTGAGAGAGGAGAGAGGGTGAAGTGAAGGTAAGAGAGGCAAAGGGTGCGTGTGGCGGCGAATGCAGTTCGATGATGCACTGGCTTCTGCCGTGCTATGATTGGCTCGGCTGTTACGGTTGGCCAGATCGGCCAAGTGCTTCCATGCGCTCGCCATCGGCTACTGAGCACAATCGCCTTTCGGTTCTTCTATAAACCACTTCACCTCATTCCTCTCTATTCCCCACCGTCTGATGACAGGAGTCTGCCTTATCGAATTCGTGGGTGACCTCTGGCAAGACTGACATACCTTGGTGATGCGGTCCAATCTCTCCCATCACCACCGTGCGCTTTTCATCCCCGCGTTTCCAGAAGAGGGCCAGGCTCAAGCCTCGGGAGTAACCGGAGGCAAGCACCACATCATCTTGGTCGTCGAAGCCTCGAGGGCCACCGACTGGCGCACACTTAAAGGGACGGTAGGCACGTCACGTAAGAGTCAAGACCATCTACAAGCAAACGCTCCTCCGCCCTCGGTACATGTATCTCTCAACTACCTACCTCAAGGCCACCTGCCTTGATGTCCACCGCTCTCCTCCTGTGAACCCTTTCTCCTTCTGGTGCTCCTAATGCGTCCATCTCCTACCGTCAGACCACGCCACCCTCAGCACGACCATGAACTGCCCCTCCAAGACCGACCCCGAACTGCCAGATGAGTGGAACCAGAACCCAGATGCGCTTTCTAGGGATACGACGACCAGGAGCGATCTGAGTAGGATAGCCAATGCGAGAATACAACGAGATCACCGATTGAAACACGAGGATGTGCCTCAGGTGGAACTTGTGGCGTTGCAGCAGCCTACGGAATGCGAGGGAGATGCGCCCCCAACGATTCGCAGCGAGGGGAGAGTAGCGGAGGGCAGGGTAAGGGAAGACGACGGAGAGCACATGCTTGAGGAGAGAGTTGCCAACGCAGGGCCAGGTGGCGCTCAAAGTACACTTGCGAGTGGTACATATCGCAAGCCAGCGCGCTGGCGGCAATTGGCCAGACGAGCACGTCAGATCCTCTTGCGTTACATCAAGTTCATCGGACCGGGTTTTATGATTTCTGTCGCCTACATCGACCCTGGCAACTACGCGACCGACGTCTCTGCCGGCGCAACCTACCGCTTCCGGTTGCTCTTCATGGTCCTCGTTTCCAACATCTTCGCCATCTTCTTGCAGTCGTTGTGCATCAAGCTCGGATCCGTCACGGGCCTCAACTTGGCGGAGATGTGCAAGGTGCACTGCCCGGCCTGGCTCAACTATACGCTGTACTTTTTCGCCGAGAGCGCTATCATCGCGACCGATATCGCAGAGGTGATTGGGACAGCGATTGCGCTGAACATGCTTCTACACATCCCACTCGTGGCCGGCTGCGCGATTTCGATCTTGGATGTCCTGTTCATTCTCCTCTTCTATCAACCGGATGGGAACTCGATGAGAGCGCTGCGTGCTTTCGAGTTCTTCGTCATGCTCCTCGTCCTCGCCGTGGTCGTGTGCTTCTGCGTGCAGCTTTCGCTGATCAAGGGCGCCAGCGTGGAAGAAGTGTTCCGGGGATATCTCCCTTCCTCCGCGCTAGTGCAGAGCGAAGGGCTGTACCAATCCTGCGGAATCTTGGGCGCGACTGTGATGCCGCACTCACTGTACCTGGGTAGTGGCATTATCCAAGCAAGGCTGAAAGACTTCGACAAGGCGAACAACAATATGGCTGCGGCGCCACCTGCAGAAGACGACGACGCATCCTTCAACGAGGAAAAATACCGACCTTCGATCTCGGCCATCAAATCCTGTATGTCGTATTCCATCGTCGAGCTAGCCGTCTCCCTCTTCACCTTCGCCCTCTTCGTCAACAGCGCCATCCTGATCGTCGCCGGCGCCTCGCTCTCCTCCATCCAATCCGCCCAAACCGCCGACCTCTTCGGCATCCACCGGCTACTCTCACACACCCTCGCGCCAGCAGCAGGAACCATCTTCGCACTCGCGCTCTTGCTCTCGGGCATCAGCGCGGGCATCGTGTGCACCATCGCCGGACAAATGGTCAGCGAAGGCCAGCTGTCCCTTTCCGTCAAACCGTGGGTGCGCAGGCTCATCACGCGGTCCATCTCCATCACGCCCTCCATCATCATCGCTGGCGCCGTGGGGGCCGATGGCTTGAGCGCCGCGCTCGAGGGCACTCAGGTCGCGTTGAGCGTCATCTTACCTTTTGTCAGCGCACCGCTGATTTATTTCACGTGTCGGAACAAATACATGACCGTCGGCGGCACGGGCACACGTCATGGTGCTGCTGGCGTAGGATGGCAGGGCGATGCGGCTGGGACGCCGATTACTGATACCAGGGATTTTGATCTTCAGCGAGGCGTTGGTGGGACTGCGGAGACATTGCACGGATCGAACAGCGCGGGTGCCTCTTCTTGCGTGGAAGGAGGAGGCGTCAAGATGCGGAATCATTGGGTCACGGCGACGTGTGCGGTGGGGATTTGGTGTATTGTCGTGGTGATGAACATTGCGCTTTTGGTGTTGGTTGGGTTGGGCGTGCAGTGAGTTTATAGGACCTACCTCTTCATGCCATATTTCTGGGTCATGCAGATTGTCCACATCACCTACTTGGTCTTGAGTGTGATAATTGGACGGTCTTCTCACGTCTGTGTTCGCGACCGCGCGTCAAAGTTATATACCGGCTGTTATCGTCCTCGTCGCTCGACGAAGCTGCTTATACGGCGTGTCGACTCAGCGTTGCTAACCAAGCATGCTCATGATGCTCAACGGAGAAAAGGCAGTCGACGTGTTGGTGGACTATGGCAGCGCTGCCCTGAAGATTGGAGTCGCGGGATGTTGTTGCTGTCGACACGGAGCGGCTCACCGGGCTGTCGGTCCCGGCTCCGGTCCACCTTCTTCCCCCGCGATCTCATCGTCCGAAAGTCCGGCGACTGATCTCACTGGGCGTCATCGACCTCATCACATTGATCACTGCAGCATCGTGTTCGCAAGAGCTGCTATATAACCCATCGAATACCTGAAAGTAGGTCTACCACGTCCAACCTCTCTTCCATCCACAAAATATCTCTCCAATACTATTTCCCACCCAACCTCTAAATGCGAACCTTTGGCCCTCAACTGTCCCGGCCGTTCGTCAGCAAACCCATCACCACCTACATCAACCGAGCCACCCCCACCCGAACCATCAGCACCGCCCAGCAAAAGAACGCCCACGCCGCCGCCCGCAACATGTCCTCCAGCACCGACACCTCCCGCGGCGAGCTCAAGATCGAGTCGACCAACATCCAAACCAGCCCGGGCGTGAAGCTCGACGACCAAACCCGCACCCTCGTCGGCTCCGTACTGGACCTCTTCGCCGGCCGGCCCTCGCTCGCCAAGCTCTCGCTCTGGAAGGACGACGCCACGTTCGCGGACCCGATCACCATCGCCCAGGGCCGGAAGCAGTACGAGGCGCAGTGGTACGGGCTGCAGACGGCGTTTTCCGAGATCGAGCGGTTGAGCCATGAGGTCAAGGACGCCGGGAACCCGATTACGATGGATCTGAAGACGAGATATGTGGTCAAGGGGATCGGGAAGGAGCAGACCATTAGCAGCGTCATCAACATTTTCCACGATCAGGGCAAGATTACTCGGGTCGAGGATAAGTGGGATGGCAAGTTGCCGGAGAGCAGCATCGCGAATGTGAGTGCCTATCTCTCGTCCTCGATGATAAGTTCATGAAATGGTCGAATGCTGACATGAACCCCTTTGCAGGCTTTCCGCCACCTCAACTCCGTCACCGTCCCGAACATTGTCGGTGTGCCGAAGAATGCTGAGGAGGATGCCAAGAGAGGCAACCAATAGGCGAGTGTATCGCCTTCGGCAGGTGATGAGATCTGCGTTTGAAGAATGAGTGTCACCGATGTGGGTTTTGACGCGCTGTATGATATAAGACTCGGCAGTGTTTGATACGAAATTCGAAAGCTTGTACTGTGCTTTGAAAAAAGCATTCTGCTGTGCATATGTGGGCGGCTTGATCGGTAGCCCGTAGCAAAAGCAAGAAGCACTTTCTGAGTCCTGTTCTGTTCCGACTCTGCGCTGCCTTGAAGTCTTGTTCTTCTCGTTCTACGACATGGGATCATGAGTTCTTCCAGTGAGATTGCAGGACGCACCTACGTATGTATTGAAGAAGTGTGCTACAATCGTTGTCGCACATTGAACATCCTCGGCTCGCCATCCACACGCGCCCAGCCGTCCAGGGTCTGGCTCACTCTGGCCACCAATCACTGCTCCGCCGTCCTCGCGTGTGCGGGCTATCACAGCGGGCGAGCCGCTGCCTAACCCTTCTGGACCTAGTCCGGCCTCATCCAGAAACGCAATGTACTGGCCCGTGCACGAGACGTTTTCACCACTTTGTCCTGACTCTCCCTCGTCGTTTCATCGAAGCGCTCAGTCTCTCTCTCTCTCTCTCTCCTTCATCTCGCCCATCATCACGCTCCCTCCTATAGTCATTCGTTTTCTCCCCACGCACCAGCTGCTGCCCTTGTCCTGTGACACGCTTGAAGCGTTTCGCTCCCACATTCATTCCCCTCCGTCCACCATCCTTATCGCAGGCCTGAGGCTTCGCGGCGACTCTACATTCCTTGGGAGATTTGGCATCGTTGCCAGTCCATCCCTTCGTACGCCGGACGGCGTCTGCCTGACCAATCCATTCTTTGACAGCAAACAACATCACAACTGCCGCCTTCCTTTTCACCTGAGAGCTAGAAGTGAAAGAGCCTGCAAACCGTTACCCACCCCGGGACGCGAAACGCAACGAAACCGCGAGAGATCCAATTCCGTATCAAGCCCAGCTTCGCCCGACGTGCCCGTGTCTCGAAGGCTGCTTTTGACACATCCTCCCGCTCAACGACCGAGTCGCACAATCGAACACCCCTCGTATAACTCCAACATGTCCCTCGCACGCGCTTTCACCACCCGGCGCAAAGAGCCCGAGATCTCCATCAGCGCCCCGATGTTCATCGGCCGCGCTGCCAGCCAACGTGGCGGCCGTCCGGTCGCCCGCTCCAAGATCTCCTCGCCCATCGCCTTGGTTTCGACGAGCAACACGCTGCTCAACCGCGCCCGTACCATCATCGGCACCTCACCGATCGACATGCGCAGTACCTCGTACGGCTCATCGAGCTCGTCGGTCTCGGGCGAGGACAGCGACGCCAGCACCGCCAGCATCCACTCGCGCGACACCGTCACCGACGCTTCCTCCGTCGACGAGTCCCCCGTCAGCGCCGCGCCCGAGCCAAACCACCTCAGCTGCTACTTCAAGCCGGCCGTCGACACCGCCAACAACTCGCCCGTTCAGTCGCCGACCGCCTTCGACGCGCCCCGCGTGCCGCAGCGCGTGCCGTCCCACTCCAAGAAAGCCCACGAGTCCCTGCACCGCAAGCGCTCCATCCAGCGCATCATGTCCCCCCCACCGTCTCGTGGCCATGATATCGACCGCGAGCAGCTGCGCAGCCCCGCCGAGACGTTCTTCAGCTCGTCTCGCTCCGGCGTCGTCGAGGCTCCCAAAGAAAGCCCGTTCGGCAAGGAGCTCGCGCAACTGGACGAGGTCGCGGAGGAACTGGGCCAGGTGGTCTGCCAGGCCGAGACCGACGCCGACTCCGGCTTCATGCAGGCGTACGGGCTCGCGGCCTTCACGGCGTCGGATTACCTGTCGGAGATCCAGAGCCTGATCTACGACACTTTTGCCGACGAGTTGGTGGCCACGCACGAGATCGGGAGTTGGATTTAGAAACAACAGCGCATAGTCGTCGCAACGAGCAAATCGGACCTTTTTTTTCTTCGACCTGTCCGGCTACAGGTATGAAAAGGTTGCAGATCCGATGTCCCGTCTCCCGTCACTCGCTCTGCCACGGACCAACATCAACCTGAGGAGGCCACATCGACATGCCACGCTGCGAGATCTTCCCTTCCACGTGCATACTTCCATTCACGCCCTGCGCATTTGACCCCCCCTTCGATCTATCCTCTTGGCAATCTTGTCCTCTGGCAGATTTTCTGACGACCCGTTCATGACATACCGCGGAAAACAGAAGATTCGCGATTTCCCGGAGGTTTCTGCCGTCCACTCATTTTTTTTTGGTTGGTTTCGGGCTTGGGGGGATCTTCATGTGAACATGCTTGGGAAAGGGGAGGTTGGGGCTACTCTGGTGTTCGTTTGTTTTCTTTTAAACACATGGGCAGGATATGTGGAAGAAAGAAAGAAAGAAAGATCTCGTATTTGAGGGGTTTCTTCATCGTCTGAGATTTTGCAATAGAGTGGAATATATGTCTTTGCACACCCTATCTTTTTTTTTGCCTACATGTGTCCCATCAGGTCGTCCGTCGACTCGAGCATACCGCGCCCCTTATCTATACCTTACCTTAGGTACATGTATACACTGGAAGGCTCGGCCCAGCTCTCGACCTCGAAGCGAACTGCATACTACAGATCCTTCTCTCAATCCGACCTCCGCCATTGATCATCACCATCTACTCTAGTCACTGCGTACTAGGTAAGAGGATACAGTGAAGAATCCCCTTGTGCTTACGACGGATGTAAGTTGGAAGGTGGTACACGTAGTGATGATAGAAGCACGTGGAATCCTCGCACGAGCATCCGGCTGTTTGCGCGGTGGTACACAATTCGCCTCGTGCTTGCTGTGTGACTGTCTGACTGTCTGACTGTCTGACTGTCTGTCTGTCTGTCTGTCTGTCTGTCTGTCTCACAGTCGGGTGCTACCCTCATGTGCTCATTGATGTGCCCAACTTTTGGAGTCTTTTTGATGATGACTGGAGCCGAGAAAGCCTCGGGGCGCTGTCACCACACCGGATCCACGCTAAAGCGCGCAGCGGGCACGTGCGGGGTGGGTTTTTTTCGCACCGCCCCTTTCATCTGTTGTGCGAGTAAACAAAAGACGTCACCCCGTCCGTCCTTCGTGATGCTGGAATTGTTTTTTCTTGCTTCGTTTCGAAAACACCCAAGCTGCTTTCTACCATCAAGTCACCCAGGATCTTCAGCAGCAACGTCCTGGCTAGCCGAAGAGGAACCCGCATATGTACTGATACCACGGCGGCGAGAAAGTCGACCCACCACCCCACCACCGCACGCGCGCTAAGGTCCATGCGTGCCTGGCATTAGTCCCTGCTGCGCGGTTACCCCTCCACAACGATTTTGCACCCTCTCCATCCCACCGGCCTGCAAACAATCACATATCCTGCGTTTGGAAGCGGAAGGAGGACTCTTCTCGTTTCGTCTTCTGTCTACTTGCCACCTCTTTACAGCTGAAAGTTTAAGTAAGCCGGAAGACACTCCGCTTGCTGCTGCTGTTGGCGAGACTTCACGCACACAAGCATCTACTCAGACACCCACAAACACGCACACGCACACACAACAACAACAACAACAACAACAACAACAACAACAACAACAACAACAACAAGGCAGGCGACTTCAGAAGAAGCGGAGACGAGAGGGGTTTGCTGGTGTTCACTACAGCTTGAGCAAACGTTACCCGTTCGATTCGCGAGTGGTGGGACAGACCCCAAGCAGACAACGTCGAACGAGGGCAGAGCGGAGAGTGAGAAACCCATCATCTCCAAATCAGATCAGCAAACATGGACATCGACTCCACGCGCCGCAACAAGAAGCCGCGGCAGTTGACGGATGCGGAACGCGATCAGCTGGATGAGTTCGTGGACGCGATACACTACTCGTCGAGGTAAGACACCCCAAAGAATCCCACGGGAAATCGATGAAGTCAAAGGACGAGCATTCGGGGCTGATTTTCTGCTTTTGTTTTCGGTTGGGTGTAGGTACAACGACGACCACTACGAGTACCGACACGTCCAGCTGCCCAAAGCGATGCTCAAGAAGATCCCCAAGGACTACTTCGACGGGTCCCGAGGCACGTTGAAGTTGCTGTGGGAGGACGAGTGGAGGGGGTTGGGGATCACGCAGGTGAGCGGGACACCTCATCATAAGAAGCTTTCTGTTGCCGTGATGGGGTAAAGATGTGCTGACGGGATGATAGAGTCTGGGATGGGAACACTACGAGGTCCATGAGCCGGAACCGCACATCCTACTATTCAAGTACGTTCTTCTTCTTCTTCTTCTTTCCACTCTTTTTCTCGGCATCGACACCGTTCTCCTCATCGCAGGAGAGGTTAAATGGGCACACCCGGCGCTGACGTATTGCTACGCAGGCGGGCCATCCAGTCCTGAGCGCTGCGACCCCAACGTCCGCAAGATCCAGCTGCTTCGACCCGACTTCGCCAAGAGCAGCACGATGACCCACTTTGGCATGTTGTTCGACGCCGGTCGTTGCGAAAGGTAAAAGCAACGAGCGCGGGTGGACAGATGATTGTGCATCACGTCTTTTCAGCGAAAGGGAAAGAAAAAGCGCCAGACACACGATGGGCGCACGCATGACGAGCCGGGCTGATAAGCAGCCCTTTCCCACTTGTTTTTGATCACGAGAACCATGGCCTTTTGGGAGGAGGAGCGGGGGGGCAGGGAAGAAAAGGGGAAGGTTGCTGGTCAAACGGCGTTCTAATCCTCCACGACCCCTTGTTTTGCTTTTGTGACCTTTTGGGGGAAAGGGAGGGGCATGCAAAGAGGTTATGGTAGTTATGATCGATCATGTGAATAGGGAGGAGAATGGCACGACAATTTTCGGGAAGTTTTCGTGTGGTGTTTCGTTTGTACTGAGCGGTGTTGTGAGTTTCTTCTTCTGTTCTACCGACCTTCACGAGTGGTTCGATTGAAGCTGAATGTCACAGTGTTTCTTGGGTGCGTACTTTCTCTGCCACTCGCAATTCACCGGCAGAAACGGGTCCCACGGTAGAGAGCGGGCCCTCATACTTTCACTAGTCATTGCCTCCCTCGCCATGAGCAGGCGGAGGGTTGGTGGAAAGGAGATTCATGGCATAACGGACATTTATCCTTGATGCGTTCTGTCTTGTTGAACCTGAACCGCCGCCGGGCAGCACAAGTCCATAGTCATGGTGATTGACATCGAAGCCCCCGCGTGGAAAATACTCATATACCGTCTCGCTATAGTCAAGTTTGATGTACAGCGCCCTCGCCACCCGCAACCTTGACCACGCCCAGAGCATCCGGCCCAGGAGCCAGGTCCTCTGCAGTCGGGCCGGGCTCGGTGTCCAGCGACTGCGCCTGGAAATCGTCGAGACGAGGCGGCACCCGGAGATCCCTCGCGTTGCGCACCACCCTCACTTCCGCCGCCCTCGTGAGCCGTAGATGCGACTGCATGTCCTTATCCTCGCCCGCCTCGTCCCCCACGCCCGTGTTCAGCTCCCGTCCCCGTCCCTCCTGCAACTTTCTGCTCTCGGCATCGTAATGCTCCGCCGTCTTGATCAGCACCGCGTGCATGCTCGCCAGCACCTTCTCCGCGGCTCGCGCGAGCGGGAGGTCCGCGCCGGGAACGTGGTCCGGACTCCGCCAGTGGACTTTGTCGAGCACTCCCGCGTCTCGGGCGGCTTGCCGGAATCTCGCGACCATCAGGGAAGCGAACATGTCCCCCGTGCCGGAGAAGAAGACGGGTAGTGCGGGTACGGTGATGCGGAAGAGTCGTGGCGCCATGTCGCTGGTCGCCGTCGAGCCGACGACGGACAATTTCGCGGTACTGGCGAGATCCTCGTCCGCTTGGGTGGGCGTGTTGGAGGCCGTGGGCGGTAACCGGATGCTCGTGATCAACACATGAGGTACTCTGTACGTATGATGGAGCTTCGCGATAGCCAACTTCATCGTCGCCAGATCGTGTATCTTGACCTCGCTCAACAACTCCGCCTCGAACTGATTCGGCAGGATGAGGTCCGCGTCCTTCAGCAGGCTCCTGTACACCGGCACCGTATCCTCAGCCACGTAGATGTGCCCGTTGTCGCCCATGACCGGGTCGAGCACCCAGAAGAAGGCGCCGGGCTTGAGGGTGGCGCGGAGCTTGAGCTCGCGCGCGATCTGCCCGATTTGCGTCACGACGGCGGCCGAGGGGGCGTAGCCGGACAGCAGCACGTCGAAGTGGTCGAGTCGCGCGTCTTTGAGGCCTTCGTAGAGGTCGCGCACTTCTTCCGCTGGGGTCTTGCGCCCTTTCACGCGCTTGTATGCGACATGGTTGCCTGGCGGCATAGAGTCAGTACAGTGTCATACTAAACTCGCTTGACCGGGGACAGTCTCACTGTAATTGACGGTATGGATGGCAGACACCTCACAGCCAAGCGTCTGCATACAGAACGTCGCCATTGTGTTGCCGACATAGCTACGGCAGGCTCAGTCTCTGTTCTCAACTCCCTCCAGCGGCGGCTCGACTTACCCAGAGGTGACCTTTGGCCGGTATCAGCATCGTCATCCAGTGCCTGGCGGCGAAGGAGCACGCACATGGCTGGCAATGGCCAAGACGTGAGTTTCTGGCACCTCTGCTTCTTCGTCGGACATTGTTGCGCAATTGGGCTTTGAAGAAGACCGTAGCGAGTGACCGTTTCGATGGGAAAAATTTCCTTGCACGACAGCTTGTTGTCTTCTCCCAGCTGCTGTTCAGAGCGCGACTCGATGTTGAGGCTGGTTAACGTTCGACTTTTGAAAGAAGTAGATATGACAGAAGTGGTTGTTACACACCACAGCTCGGACCACCTGACGCCTTCCTTCCGAGTACATACAGTATGGGGGTTGCTGTGCTCTCAAATAATAACATTGAGATCATATCATGTGCACGCTCTCGATCATTCGTATCTTATGCAAGACTTATTTCTGAAAGAAGCCACCATACAACCATGACATAACATGTTGTAATCGCTACATGCATATTCCACGCGTGAACGCGTATCTCGTTCATGCGCGCTCCTCCAACACCGTAAATGCCATAACAATGCCAGGATGAGAATGGCAATACGTACGCTCATTCCTCGTCGCCGATCTACGATATAGACTGTTAGCGCATCGCCCGCACCGATTGATCGAGTGAATCACGGGACGTACCTTTGGTGCGAGATAGAATCGCAGGAAACTGTTATTGGTGAGCCCGTACTCCACCAACAGCGGGACTTCGTTGCTCAAGCACAACCTCACGCTCCCACTGAGGCCGCTGGCTTTGCAGAAATTGACGAGATACTTGAGTGAGAAGGTGAGCGCGACCGGCTCGGAAAGATTGATCTCCACGTTGTTGTCCGGCTTTTCGACGTCTGTGTGCGAACGGAGGGTGACGGCACCGGATCCGATGTCGCCGCTGCAAGCGAACTTGACGCCCTCCTTGGTGCACTCGATCGCGACGGACTCGGAGAGCGCCGTCAGATCTCTGCAGATCCGCGAGAACTCGGCGCTCGGCATGCTGATCGTGGCCGCGTACTCCGTGTCCGGGATGCCCAAGTGCTCTTGGTCGATGTCCATCAACTTGATGTCGTACTCGCTGATCCTGTCGCTGTCCGCGCTCTCAAACACCATGTTGACGACATCCGGCGCGTCTTCCGCCTTGAGCGTGAGGATGTCCTCGTTCTGCGCGCACCGCAGCACTTTTTGCAGCGAGGTCAGGTTGATGCCGAGCGCGATGTTGCGGTCGCAGCGGAAGGGCGAGAAGGATTCCGACTTGAGCATCATGGAGACGAGGGCGACGTGGGAGTTGTCCATGGCTTGGAGGGCGATGCCGGAGTCATTGCAGTCAAAGTTGCAGTCTTGTACGAGGTCTTTGATGGCGTCCACGACCTTGGACCATGTTTAGACTCGAGCATGATTGGGTTGGGGTGCTCACTCATACCTTCTTCAGCAGGTTCGCCTGCTCCAACCTCGCCTCAAGCACTGTTCACGCCTTAGCACCCGATATGGTATTGAGGACTGGAAGGACGTACTCTTGAATGAGACCTGTTGCGACGGCTCGTTTGGTGTAGGATGTGTCGCGTGCGCGGCGTATTCAGCTGAGCGTGAGTGGCGGTATGGAATCCACAAATTGGTTGTCACAAGAGTTGCGCTGGATGGGATGCGTGGGGTCTACCGGATGGAAGTGGTTTGCAATGTTTCGAGGCGGGACAATTGCAAGAGAAACGCGAGGCGCGTTGGCGGACAAGCGCGCGGCCCACGCGATTAGCTTAGTGCCTGCATCGATTACAGCAATCACGTGCGTGGAGATGGTCTCACGTGATGTCCCAAGATGCACTGAGCATACTATGTGAACGTGAAAAATTTGGCGACCGTGGGCGACAAATTAGTACTTTTGTGCATCAAACTCCACCTCATCAGTATTCTCTACGAGCGCAGTGCTATAAGGCGCGCTGTCCGAATGATGTGCACGTAGTTTATGGAAACACAGCCCACGCTGGTTCCATAGCAAGATCGATATCGACGTCCCTTCAGTAGTTTTCTATATGAATATACGTAATGCTGTGACGCCAACTTCCGAGCGTCCCGACTCCAACAGCATTGGATTCATACCGCGTCATCGGCAGCGAAGGGCGCTACAGCCGCCAACAGCCTGCTGCTCGTGACTGTACCGGTTGGAAGATAGGTCCTCTGCGAACACTGCCTAGCCATCCAGTGCTGCCTTGAATCTGCCGGCAAGGGCGTGTGCTCTAGTGGTGCAACGCCAGGTAGCCTCGTCCGTCCGAAGTCGTGAACACGGGGTGGTGAACACTATTGGAAACTGCCAATACAATGCCTCCTGCCGCGAGACTGAAGTCTAGCATCAAGCGTGTAGTTTCAATCCCCCTTGGCTGCGTGACTCATGCTTCGCGCTTTCATCTCCAAGGAGTTGCCGGTCCTTCGTCGTAAAGCCAGACTGCAAAACGCGGAAGTGAAGCGCCAGGGAATCGCCGAAATCGACACCCTCACGCCTTGCACAGCCCATAGAACAAAGTCCACGTCAACACGAACGACATGAGCCCACCAAACATATCACCCGCCCAGAGATCCCCCAGGGGTCGGAAAAAGTACGCCTTCGGATCGCTGTCGGCCTTCAGGCCGAAGATAAGCAAGGACACAACCGCCGTTCCCAGGAAGTAAAAGATGAAGCCTGGCCAGGACTCCAGGCCTAGGGTTCCCGCGGCGACACCGAAGAGCGATGCGGTCAGAGCGCGGATGTTCGAGACGGTCTGGCAAGATCAGGATTGGGTTTCGAGCAGGAGGGTAGACGCTCAGGGTGAAGAGCTGAGTGGTCCACTTACTCGAGCATTGTGCTGGACGCTTTCCTGTACTATCGGGCTGATCGCCTGCTGCCTTTCGTCCAACATGTTCGCTTGGCTGTACAATGACGCGTTGAGACTCTCGCCTTGCGATTAGTTGGAACGCAAGCGTGCGGTCGCGCAGATGGGGTTGTCTGTTTCAACGTCTCGGTGAAGAAGTGCAGGCGACAGTGGTTTTGGAGGAAGACGACGAACACACACTAGTGTCACGGATGTGTACAGGTACATATGTAGGAGAAGCTGCCGTCGGTCATCCCCAGAAATCTCCCGAGCACGGACCTCCACTTCACAGAACGTCTACATCGATATCGGACCGGTATACAACGTATCCAACGTTTGAATGTATAATGTGCTTATCTACTATTTCATGTCCCTTGGTACTGTATGTAGGTGCTAGCAAGCACCCTCTCTATACGTACTCGGTTACACACATGACAGTAATTTTCAGAGCTTCCTGCCTCGTGGAATATCACCACAGGTTGCATGACATGTGAAAGGCAGCCGTATGGCAAGATAACTACCCCTATGCGTCCTCACCCTGGATCTTGACCACCCCCGGTCGCTACCATGTACTTTACATGGGCAGGTCTAACCAGCGCGGTTGCTGACAATACACGCAACTCCTGTCGCAGATGTGATGCAATGTGCCGGTTTATATACTACCCACGGTGTTGTGTGGAGGACTTGATTATGTAGTAGGGCAATCATAGTCGTCAGGCGTCAGTCCCGGCATGCCTTAAAGGGCAGATCAAGGTCGGGTAAGACAGATGTACGGATTGACCGCACATTCTTATGTGTCTGACGAAGCGAGGGCGTGGTTGATGAGCGGTTGTGCAGGACAACTCGGTGGTTCAGTTACGGTGGCGCTCCTACGGCTTCAGGTTCCTTGGCATGACAAGAACGTCGGGGCGTTCTTCTGACAGTGTTCGCCAGTCCAGTCTCATTCAAGAGTCGGCTCGACCTCCGAAGAGCGTAAAATTCGTCGAGCTCGAATGCGTGATGATCTCTACATAGATATGCGCCGAAGTCGTGCATTTGTTGTAGGCTCCTGGCTTCCAGACACTTAGCACTGTGTCAGACACGAAATTGAGTGTTCCAGAAAAGACGCGAAGGCTTCTTTGCGGCCACCATGGAGCATGCAAGCGTATCTCCACGACTCAGACTTGTTGCCAGGAGGTGTGTGCCGGTCAAGTTGTCAGGCAACTGATACAACCATTGCGGGCGCCGTCCATGTCAGAGCTCGAGCGCAGTCCCATCGCATCGTCCTTTGAGAGATCTCAGAAGATCTTGCCGAATCTGAGGTTGAGATATGCTTTTGTCCAGCATGGATCTCGCGTTCCCATCGTCTTGTGGGTTGTAGCAAGGCAGATGGGCGTTTGTCGAGGTGAGGAAGTGTCGAGGCTGTCAGGTTGATCCTGATCGTTGGTGTTTTGCACAGGAACCTGTCAATCTCCCATTGCACGTGCAAGGCCTCGGCGCTGACGTCGCGAAACAGGGGGTTTAATTAAAACCTGCCGGCTTCCAAGCCTTTACACCTGGATCAACACCTTACCCTTATTGTGACTTCCGCCATGCGCCATGCTCGACAACACGTCCCTCAACTCGCGCCATTCACCATCCCCAACTTGCGCACCTCCTCCGACGATTAACAATTGGCGGAGGTGTCGGCAGAGCTACCAAGCAGCTACTATTCACCTCCTACGCCTCAGCCCCTGGCTGGCACCACCGTCCTTACGTTTCGCCCACTGGCATTGAAGCGATGACAATGACCTGAAGAGCTCAAGAATGGAATGGAGACCATACACGCGCACGGGACGCCTCTTGCGGCCTATCTCGAAGGTGCGTGCCACGACCCGGCAGTGAAATACCTTGAGAGGACAACATTGTAGAGACTGATATCGAAACAGGCGAGGGTCACCTCGAAACGCAACTAGACCAGAGCGCCGACAGGAAAGTAGCACGCGAACCGAGCGACGAAAAGATCGGGACAACGAGCGCGTTCGCACCACCGAATCGCGTCGCCGGAACACCACATTTCAGGAGGTCGCTGTTTGCACCTCTGCAGACACACTCTGAGGCGCGGAGGAGGTTCAGCCGCATACACGACGCGTGGTCAACAGCAGTGAACTCTCGCATCGGACGTGCAGACAATGCACGCTTCATCGAACACTTTCGCTACATCATTGTAGCGTCCCAGCTTCTTGATGAGTATCTGGATCAGGGCGCGATACAGCCGGTAGCGCCTACCAATCAAAGCCGCGATGATGCCCAGGAGTCGGGGATACTGAGTGTCACGACTACCCCGCACGGCGCTGCTGCTACTGCCGCTGTCGCTTTTGCTCTTGTATATCTAATTCACTGGACTCGGAGCAGCCGCGGTGGCGTTATCAGCACGGGCAGGGTTGCGATTGCGCTGGTCGTTTTCACCCTTGTCGCTCTCGTGGGCTATGCATATCTGCGACGGCAGTGGTTGAAGTTCCTTCGCCGCAATGCGGTTGCTGCAGCGTCGAGCTTGACCGCGTCATGGCAGACATTTGAGATGTCGAGCAGCTCCGCGCTATCATTAATTCAAGAGGTGGAGTTAGTGTCGAAAGGGTACAAGCTCAGTACGCCTCTGCCACCTGCATCGCGGATCGAGGAAAATGGTACTCTGAGGCGTTGTGTCAGGCTTCGAAAAGCGTTGCACAAAGCATACGCCGTCTTGATTCCCGCCGCGATCGAGGCATGTGAAACGCTTGGGACGCTGATTGACGAAGACGATATCGAGAAATATTTTGAGATTTACGACGTTAACGCACAAGATGCTAAGGAAGCATCGGGGGTGGAGTCAATCGGCGTGCTCGAGGATGATCCAGAGTCGCTGAAGTCACTTCGCGTCCTCAGCTATCGCGAGGGTGTCTTGCGTCGTGTCACCCTCTGCTCCCTGATGTCCCTCGAAGCCGATGCTGGGAAGCCAGACTTCCACCGCTGGCGCTCGGCCACCGAGGTGATGGAACGTATCAACGCTGTCGTGGGATCGGCCGCGGAACGACTACGGCAACAACTCAGCGAGATGGAGACCCTGAATATACCGAAGACGCCGGTGGCGAGGATGGGTCACACACCCACGAGAGAGAAGATGCGCAGCCAGGTACGCAAAATCAGCGCCCTGTCGTCCGGCATCAGAGGCCTGCAAGCGAAAATGCAGGTCCTGCGCGAGGAGACCAACCGATCGATCGAACACTCCGAAGACCTGACCGACCTCGGCCCCTCGCTCATGGCGCAATACGACTCCATCGGCGCCGACCTCAAAGACCTCATGCAATCCTGGGAAACGGGCAAAGCCTCGCTCCAAACCAACCTCACCAAACAAGAACACCGCCTCTCCCTCGCCTCCAGCGGCCTGCGCTCCCCGGTCTCCAGCCTCGGCGGCCTGACTGCCGTCGAGGAATCCTCCGGCACGCCGGACGACGCCCTGAACACCTTGAACGGCCGCGACGAAACCCGCTCGGACCGCTCCAGCCTGGGCCCTTCGCCCTCGCCCTCGCCCTCCTCCGACGGCGGCGGGGAGAGGGAGAGGGAACAAGTCTTCGAAGCCATCGCCATGCCCCGCCGGCGCGCGCCCACGCTCACGCGCGAGGAGCGGATCCTCAAAGTCCACGAGGAGCGCGAGCGACAGGCGACGGTGCGGGCGAAACGCGAGTCGAATACGAATATGCTGCGGGAGCTGGAGTCGGTGATTAATCTGCGGCCGAAGAAGGAGGGAATGGCTCGTGTGACGTCTTTGTAGAGCTAGCTGGAAGGGCAGGATTATTGACGTTTTGCTCGGTCTCCCACGCGAATTGGATGCATCTGCATGCATTGGCCGCTTTTTGCTATTACCCTTTATTATAAGGGCGACGAAGATACCCTTTTCCCGCGAGCATGTGCTTTTCTCACTTGTATTTGATGTGTCAGATCTGGATAGCTCTTGATGCAGATGTAATATATGACTCTAACATACACACCGTAGCAGGTATGTGAACGAGGTCGGTGGCGTTTTCTCCCTTGTTTGCTTCCCCTTCCCAGCATGGCGGCAATCATCGCAAGCGGGTACATAGGAACGCATACCATTACGTTTTTGTCTCTTGTCGTCAGATATGCTCGGGCAAGGCAAGACGGAGGTTCGATGCTGTACGGCACTTCAGTGCCATTCATCATAACTGCAGTGATGACTTGAGTAAGTTCAGCGAGAAGTTAACTGAGCGAGACGCACGAAGGGAGGTTAGAGTTCAGGGGTTTGAAGCTCAATATTGCTGGTTGGACTCTCTCGCCGTGTACCTAAGGACAGTCATGCTCGTCTCTATAGGGACATCGACCCGTGCTCTCCCGCTTCTAGTGCATGGCGGCTTATTTCGTGACCGTTCAATCCCTCTCTCAAATCACCTCGAAATTTACCCTTTCAGAAAGCCCCCCAATGTGGCTTCCAATCCCAGGGTATATCTCGTCCTTCAGACTCGCAACAAAGGATCCTCCCAGTGGTTTCCACCCAGCCCAGTGCCTGTCCATTATCCATCCGTGCATCCTAACCTACCGGATTTCCACTTGTCGTCGCCGTTCGCTCGCTGCGCGTGAGGTACATAATCGTCGGTATTCACATCACGTCGTCGTTCACCACGCTCCAGTCAATGTCCAAGTGCTCAGCAGCAGATCCTGCACCAGCTTCAGCGTCGTCCTTCTCGTGCGGGATTGCTTCTTGTTGCGGATCGGAGCTCGTTGCGTGAACGGTGTCCTCATCCTCTGCGCTTCCTTGGTTTGCATCGTCCGACGGTATACGCTTCGCCCTGTCCGGAGCGATCATAGCCGAGAGGCTGGGCGGGGCACTCGCCAAGGGCAAGGCTGCAATGCTATGCAGCATCGGGTGGTGCGGCGCCTGGGGAGGCGGCGAGACGTGCGCGGTCTGCTCGCTCGGCGGTGAGCTTCCGCGGTACACCCCCGGAGACGCCAGTTGATCTGGGAGCGACAGACGCATGCGCTTGTCCGGGGGAGCCATCATCGGGCTCGAAGGTAGGGCGCTACGCTTGTTGGGCTCGGCATACCCGAGCATCGGGTACGGACGCGCATCTGGAGTTAGGTAGGCAGCGGAGCTGAAGCTGCGCTGCATGCGCTCGTAGTCAGGGCGGGAAGGAAACGCGTCGAAGTTGCGTGGCGCATCTTCGAAATGACTGTCGCGCCTATCCACGGAAGACGGTGGGAGCATTCCGGTCGACCTTGGCGTGCCGTAAGGTATGGCAGACGGCGCGTTCCAGCGGTCCAGCACCGCTGAGTTCGAGCTAGATCTCTGCATGGCCCACTGCTGCTGCGTACCAAGTGGCATTGGTGGCACGCTGGTGATAGACCGCTGCATGCCGTACTGAGGTGGGGAGAGACTGAGGGCAGCGTTGTGTTGCAACACCTGGTGATAGCTGTTCGTTGTCGCAGCCTGCAGCGATTGAGCCGCCAGCAAGGCTGGGAGGCTGCTCGAAGGTGGACCCATAAGCGCTGAGGGGTTTGCGAGTCCGGCGTGGGGTGTAGTACTCGGGTGGCTAAGCTGCGTGCCGTTTGTCACCGGAGTACTTCTGGCAGTTGGCTTTTCCGGTGTGCTGTTAAGTACATCCTTGAGAACCAGCGTCTTACGGCCGCGCAATGGACTTGCGGTGGCGTTTAAGCTCCTCTTCTTCCATTCACTGATCTTGTCACTGAGCGAAGTCGATTCTGGAGGTGGCTTAAGGATTCCGCTACTTGTCCGCTTGGCCGCAACCTGCCTGGGCAGGTGCTGGCTGCTCTTCGCAGGTGAGTCAGAGCGCTCCGAATTGTTAGCCTCTGACTTTGATGGCAAGAAGCCTGAGACGTCTGATTTGTCAGGCGAAGGCTCTCGGGAAGCAACGGATGATCCGGTATCCTCGGCGTAGCTGATCTTCTTGTCGCGCACTCGAGCACTTCGCCGGACGTTGCCGCTGATTCTCCACGTGCTGTTGTCGTTGTCGACACCGGAGCCCGAGCGACGGCTGTGGGGCTTCGGCGTTCCCGCCGAGACCTGTCCCTTAGCAGAGCCCATCTTCGAGCGGCTACCATCACGCTGGAGTGCTGGCGGTGGCTGCAAGTGACGGCTCTGGAGCTGGGTCTGGTGATCGCGGCGCTTGTCGTCAGTTGTGCACGCTTCTTCCGGTGACTGCTGCCAGTTGGCAAGTAGTTGCTGCTTCACCCCACCCGCCGATACTGCAGATAATGGTCGCGATGCTGTGGGCAAGCCTGTGGGTACATCCATTCCGTTACGCGCTGGCCTGGGGCGACGGAGCTCAGCAGGCACTTTGTTGGGAAATGTGCTCGAAGGTACGAGAGCCGGAAGAGTGCTGCTACTTCCAGATTGCAGGTGCTGCTTTTTCTGGCTATACCACTGCATGGCTGATTGTATGATTGACATTGCTTGGATACATGCCTGCTGTGAAGTTTGACGTTTCTGACGCAAGGCCAGGAACGCGTTCTGAATCCTGCCGTAGTCGACTTCGCGCATACGTGCTTCCCGGGACAGGTTGAGGGCGTTGGCCCTGAGCGTGAAGTCGTCAGCGACTGTTTTGAGCCTGCCCAATTGCACGTCGATGTCGGCGAGCGACTTTTGGGCGGCATCGTACGTCGCGTGTACATGGTCGAGAAAGGCGCCGTCTTTGTCTTCACGCGCGCAGTAGTAGCCGCCGGCGCCACAAGGGCGGTCTGGGTGCGCCGACGAATGGTGATAGTTCTCACAGTTGAGTTGCATGTAGAACGGATGGTCCAGCGCGAGGTGACAATTGTCTGTGAAGACGCGGTTGTGCCCGCA
>Ga0058704_10000355_pt1 | contig 24305 bp, 25 predicted proteins | sample AgamicMgSfe_FD_71363 | JGI IMG/M metagenome (GOLD analysis project Ga0058704, IMG submission 71363) | Agave microbial communities from Guanajuato, Mexico - Mg.Sf.e | ecosystem: Host-associated > Plants > Phyllosphere > Phylloplane/Leaf | place: Guanajuato, Mexico | collected 2012-05-30
GTGGTTGGGTGGAGACATGCGACCCAGTGCGATAGACCCCCGTTTCATGAATCAACCCTCGGGCCAAGGGGCGTTGGTCGAAGGAGGATAAGCCTGGCTCCGCCCGGAGCATGTCACGCGAGGATTATTCAGAAAAATTATCCGCAAACCTTCCCCCACCCCCCTTTCCCACTTCGTCTAATGGATAATCAAACCCTCCGCCCGGATTGGCAGGACCAACAGAAGCTCTAGAGACCGGATGGGGGCCGGTGTTGCGGCGCTCCCAGGATCCCGCTGGCCGGAAACGGCATGCGTTTCTACTTCAGGCCTTCGCACCGACTCATCACTCGCTCCCTCGCTCGGGCTCGTCCGTGGCTGGCCACGAGGGGGTCGGTGCCATCTCACTCCCTCTCTCACTCAGCTCCATTCCCTCACTCACGACTCGCGCATCCTCGTGGGCTCCTCCGTCAGCTTGGGTGCGAAGCCTGAAGAAGAGGGCGCGAGCGCCGAAAGAAGAGAGCCGTGCACCGCTGGGGGCCCCGTATAAGCGTTCTGAATCGTTCCAAGGAGGAGCAGTCTCGGACCCGTTCACCATATCTATCCTCTACTCTGCCCGCCCCTTCTCGTCTCACATCTCATCCACCGTGCTTCAGACTCTCGACACCCTCCAATCCTCATCCTCATCCTCACCCTCTCCTCTTCTCCCCCTTCCCCCCTCTCCTCTCTCTCTCTCGCAGAGGCCCGACTCAGAAAGTTGTTGCCCATCAACCAAGTGTTGGACGATGGCACAATCCATCCAATCCGTCCACGAGCACATGCTCTACGCCTCCGCCGACAACGCCACCTCCCACTCCACCAACATCCTCGACCCCGTCCCCTCCGGCGCCTTTTCCTTCCAACCGAAAGTCATCGTCGGTTTCGCCTTGGTCCTGTTGATCGTCCTTGCCCGCGTCTTCGGCGCCGGGAAGCAAAAGTTGCCCCCGGGCGTCAAGCGGCTACCACGTCTGCCTGGTACGCGAACATCCCGCGCCTGTCGCCACCGGCGTTCTTTGTGCTGACCGCGAAACGATAGGTCTTCCATACGCCGGTCGTTTCTGGGATGTCCCGGGTCCTGGTATCGAGGCCGCATGGCATTTCGGCGACTTGCACAAGAAGATGGGCCCGATTTATGAGTGGAAGGTACGACCGGGACTCGACATGTGGTGGCGGGTGAGCATAGCGACTGACGTTCCGCTCTGCAGGTCATGGGCACCGTCCACATCTGGGTGGAAACCGATAAGATCGCCCGCGACCTCTTCGTCGCCCGTCAACGAAACTACTGCGACCGCAACGAGCTCCCCGCCGCCATCGGCGTCCGGGAAGGCTCCGAGATCCTGCCGCTGATGGGCTACGGCGAACAGTTCCGTCGCTACAAGAACTTCATGCACCTGATCATGCGTCACGCCAACCCCCGGATGTTCTACGGATTCCCCGCGATCGAGAACAAGAAGACCCTGCGACGCATCCTCGAACAGCCGGACCGGTGGTCCGAGGCCCTGATCGTCCACTGCGCCCGCACGATCGGCAGCATCGCCTGGGGCGACCCGGAGCACGGCAGCAAGCTCCTGACCATCATCCCCACCATCCTCAAGGGCGTGTCGCCCGCCGGCCCGATCATCAACAAGCTCACCTTCCTCGCCAACCTCCCGGAATCCGTCTCACCGTGGAAGCAGCAGGAGGCGAAGCGCAAGGCGGAGATGACGGAGGCGTTCATGGAGCCGCTGGAAGACATGAAGAAGAAGGTCGAGGCCGGCAACGCCCCAGAGTGCTGGAGCAAGCTCTGGCTCGACAACGAAAAGGGCACCGAGCACCTCAGCTTCTACGAGGCCGCACACGCCATCGGGTCCAGCTCCTTCGTCGCCATCGCCACCGTCGGCGGGCCCCTGCACGCCTTCTTCACCGCCATGTGCCACTACCCGTCCTGGCAGTTCAAGGTGCAGGAGGAAATCGACCGCGTCTGCGGCGACCGCCTGCCGGAAATGGAAGACATGCCCAAACTCCCCGTCCTCCGCGCCACCGTCAAGGAAGTCGTCCGATGGCGGCAAGCCACCCCTCTCGGCGTCCCGCACGTCTGCATGGAAGACGACGTCTACGAGGGCTACCTCATCCCCAAGGGCGCCATCCTGCACGCAAACCACTAGTAAGCCCTCTCCGAATTCCCCAACTTCCGCGGCGACACGGCCTTCGGCTACGGCAACCGCAGCTGCCCGGGCATCGACCTCACCAGCAACGAACTCCTCACCCTCATCGGCTCCCTCCTCTGGGCCTTCGAGATCAAGCGGCCCGAGGGCCGCAACGGCCTCGACCACCCCTTGCCCTGGTACGAGACAGCCCCCTGGGTCATCACCATGTCCAAACCCTTCAAGTGCGACATCAAGGTCCGCAGCGAGGCCAAGCGCCGCCAGATCTTGGAGGACTTCCCCGCCGGCGACAACCTCATCAAGGACAACGCCCGGCAGTGCAAGAGCCGGTGGGACGTGGCGCGGCAGCCCGGCGAGACGCTGTTCGCGTGGGGTGGGCTGACGGAGCAGGCGCCCCAGACGTGGCGGACGTACGGGCACGGGATCTAGATTGACTTCCCATCCACTTTGTTGTGAATGCGGGTGGGCTGTTTGGCGTGACGAAGGCGTTTTGCGTGTTGGATGGGTCAAACATCGTTTGGCTTGACTATGTGTGCTTGGGACGGGGTGGCTTTTCCCATTTTGCATCCTTTGTTTCTCTCTTCCGTCATGAGCGTCATTGGGGGGGTGGGCGTTGTTTTTTCATTTGTCCGGAGACACGTCTCTCATCTTGGGGTTGGGAAAAGGAAGATGGGTTTTGACATGGGAGTGGATTTTGTTTTTGTTTTTGTTTTTTGGTGTTTTCTTTTTCTGGTTTTTGGTTTTGGTTCCTAGCGAGCGGCTTTTCCTTCGTTTTGTGTGTGTGTACATGTGTGTTCATGTCTTCCTTTCTCTTGTTATTTACTACTTGTTGGTCTACCTCTTATCTAGACTTATCATCTCCTTTTGGAATCTGACTAAGGGGGTGTTTTAATAATAACAAACACGGAACACAACCTCTGCCTATACCGTTGACGGTGCCAGCCGCGTTCCAACAAAACCCCTTGCTTCTCCGTCTTCGATTCCTGATCTCACCTGCAGTCTTGATTGACGATGACCCTGCACTTGGTTGCACACGTCGTGCTCATGTCTAGACTTCTACCTTGAGGTGTCTTTCAACGTCTAGTTGGAGGAGTCATCAGCCAAGAAGCGATCACTGTGGTCTCGCAGAACTGCCAGTTCCTCATTTAATGGCATTTCTCCCCATGAGAAGGCACGCCAGATACGTGAGGTGTTGGTACTTGGTTTGCGGAGTCACGTGCTAGATATTCACCCGCTTCTTCCGGTCGATCTTCCTGCGGCGGGCCGGGCGCACCAACATCCACACCCACATGCCTGTGCCTCGTCGATGTCATTGGCGACGCTGCGCTATGATCCGTAGCATTAACTCCGGAGGTACGACCGTACCAGCTTATGTAGTACGTACAGTGTTGTCCAAAGAAAGGACAGAAGACTGGCGGTCTCACTGTAGACTTGCTTTCTTTTCTCTCTTCATTCACCACCGGCTTCTCTATCCATCAGTTTCACGGCATTTCCATACCTCCAGTCCAACTCAATCCTACCGACCCACCATGGCCGGCGTCCTCGGCCCCGACTTCTCCCTGGAGCCCCGGCCCTCGACAGAGACGGAGCGCCGCTACCTGCTCGACACCGACAGCGTAGCGCCCTCGGAATCCGCCTCGATGATCAGCTACGGAGGCGAAACCGACGACGACGGCGACCGGACCCCTCGCGCCCACAGCCCCTCCTCCGACTCCACCCAACAACAACAACATCCCGCCCCAGCCCGGCGCGACGACGACGCCTTCCGGATCCCGGCCGCAGGAGCAGCAGGAGCAACCGAACACCGCCGCGGTACCATCGCCACCCCGTCCCCACGCCCGCAACCGTACAAGGGCTTCCCGTCCGAAGCCCACTACCTCGCGGCGCTGGAGGCGTGGGCGGACAGCCAGAAGTTCCTCGAGCCGGAGAAGACGCTCAAGGGGTTTTATGGGGAGAAGACGATGGAGGAGTACGCGAGCGCGCCGCGGATGGAGTTGGGGTTGAGGCGGAAGTGGAGGGCTAGGAAGGATGCGAGGAGGGAGAGTAAGGGGAAGGTTCCTTTCGCTGGCGCTGGGGCTGGTGCTGGGGCTGGTGCTGGAGCGGGGGTTGGAGAGCAGGCGGGGGCGAGGGAGGGGAGGCGAAATACTGTTACGTGAGAGAGCGTTTCATTGGGGAGACAGGGTTTGGTGAAGAGGTGGGTGATGATTGGAGGTCGATGTTTTTGGGACGAGTATGCGATCAAGGGCCTCGAGAAGACCTGGGTGGGACAATGGGATTGGCTGGCTGCATACAAACAGGGAGTCTCGGCGTGCTTTGGGAATGATGCTTGATAGATCACCTTCTATGACCAAGTGGAGAAAGAAGTGGCAGGCGCTGGCGTTGTGCTGTATGATATCACGAAATCTCACCCTCAAAAAGCATCGTCAGCCGAACCTTCTTGCTTTGATCGGTAGTGATCACGGGTAATGGCTCAAAGAAAGATCAGGCATGCATCGTCGCCGTCCAGTGCTGGTAATAGCCCATGCCGACACAGAACCGCGAAGTCGCCAGTCGGTAACCGATGATGCATCGACGACGATGGAACGGTCGTGGGACCCTGCCACGCAGCTCCTGGATCTCGGCCGGCTATCTGTAAGCTTGACTGATTTCACCCAGTTGAGAGATGCGATAGAATGGCCATTTCCAGGTTGGGGAGCAGTTTGAGACGGGCCCCAGAAGTTCTGCACAGTGGCCACTTTGACCAGAGCATACGTTCGTTCAAAGCAGAAGCTTGGTGACGAATGTAGCTATGGGATGGAGAACAAGCAGACCGAAAGCTCCCATCTTCAACACCGGAGCGCCTGCGCAATGCCTTCTTTGAAAACAACCTTCTACTATACAGCGCCGCAAATCCCGTCTCATTCAACTGCAGGCCAGGCTGTCACTCGCCTTCTATCCGCGACACGCACCCCTTCATCTCCTCGTCGGTGTACACCCGGAAGCCCTTGTCCTTGGTCACGCTCGCCAGCTGCACGTTGTTCGCGTCCAGCTTCTCCTCCATCACTTGCTTCAGCGTCTTCAGCACCATCTCCTCGGCCTCGGGCAGCGTCAGAGACTTGTGGTAAGACGATTGGAGCTCGGCTTGCGCGCCCTCGGAGCCCGACCCGATGGCTTTCGCGTCGTAGCGGTAGAAGGTGCCTGATGGTTCGGCGTGGTAGCTGTCACTGGGTGAGCGAGAAGGCCTAACCACACGGACGGATGAGACGGAAAACCTACAGTGACGGGCCGTCCTCATCATGTCCCGCTATCAACAACGCCACGCCAAACGGCCGCGACATGATGCTCTCCTCTTCCTCCCCGCTCGCGCTCTCCCCGAACCGCAACGCCAGATCGCAGATCGCTTGCGTACAGCTCTCGACCTTGATGGGCTCGCTGTAATTGAACGCGTGGCTCTGGCTCGTCACGCGGGCGTGCTCGATCATGCTCCGCGCGTCGGCCTGCAGACCCGACATGGCGCAGCCGATGTGTCGGTCGATCTCGACCACCTTCTCCACGCTGCTCGTTTCGAGGAGCGTGCTCGTGATGCGCTTCTCCACGCCGAGGATCACGCCATCGCTCGTCGTGACGCCGATGGCGGTGCTGCCGAGCTTGATGGCTTCGAGGGAGTATTCGACTTGAAAGAGGCGTCCTTCGGGGGAGAAGGTGCTGCGCGCTGGTTGTCAGTGACTATGTTGGGGACTCGGGTTTTGAGCAAGGCGTACTTGATACCGCGATCTAGAAGTACTTGTTAGTTCGTGTCTTGCGATCTTCAAAGGTGAACCCGGGCATACCGTATTCTGACCGCGCGATGAACATCTTGTTGGGCTGCTGGTCTGTGTTATGTGCGTAGACAGGAAAGTCTTGGATGGTGGTCGACGGGATGGTATGAAATCTGTCACGTGAAGCAGCTCTCACATCTCGAAGCTGGCGTCAAGCTGCTCTGCCTGCTGCGGCAAACGGAACGAGCGGCAGCATCCGCCGAAACCCTGCCCGCGTTTACCGGCGCGTCAAACACCCCGCGATTGTCAATATCACATTCGAGCAAACACCGACCGGATCAACAAACGTGACCCGACGACCTGCTTGCGACATATCTGACATGCTCGAGGGATGCGACGGTTACAATGGCTTCGGTTCCGCCGTCACGAGCAGGAAGCACTGCTGAGCCTCGGCGAATAGCTGCCTCAACACGCTTGCGACACCGACCCACTGCCGCGATCGAGCAGGGAGAAAGACCGGAATCTAAGACAGCAACGACGCGTAAAACATCGACCACCACAACCACGGACACACGCACGGAACGAAGATTGATAGAAGAGCGAGTGTTGCGGAGGACAAAGGTTCCGCCTAAACCGACAGAGACGAGTCCAGCGGGCAGCAGCGGGCGACGAAGCCGGGAAGCAATAGATAAACCACAATCAAGACCTCAGAGAGTGGTCCAGAAAGATGCCGAAGAGCCGCAGCGTACGTGAGATTGTGCGTGTAGGCAACGACACGAAGTAAGGGCAAAATAGCTAATCAGAAAATAGCGTCGACATGGAGCCCTCGGGCAACCCTTCTGGCGCCGACGACCAGTGCGCCATTGGCAAGTAGGGTCTCTGTACCGCCGTTAACGAGCCACGCGCCTGCCACTTTATCCCCTCCACCGTTCAACACGCTTACGTTGGAGGATCAGGAAAAGGCGGTGATCGACGACCTTTTCTTCGTCCTCTTGGGCATAGAAGGCCAGTACATCCGTTACATTGACTCGTACGAGCCCACGGACGAGAAAGCACGTGTCGCAGGCCCCCAGTTCTGGATTTCCCATGGCCTGGATCCCAGCTTGCGCGACCTGGCAAGCAGCATGCTCAAGACAGCAACGCATTATGCCGCACTCGAGGTCTTCGTCGAGGTGATGAGCAAGGAAGAGTGTGGTGCTGTGAATCACGCTCTTTGTGCTGCGATGAGGAAGCTTCTGAAGGATTATGTCATCTTAATTGCCCAACTGGAGCATCAGATGCTCACCAACACCACCTTCACACTTCATCAACTGAACCTGCATCTCAAGCCGACCAGTCACACGATGGCACAATTGTACAGCCTGGCCCAAGAAGTGCTCAAGGAGAATAGCATGCTGGGTGAGTTGGAGGACGAAGTAGACCAGTCAGATGACTTTGACAATATTCTGGAGTCTTTACGCGAAGGGCGAGACACCGCGATCCCGGGCAAAAAACAGTGCAAAGGTGGTTCGGTGTTGCGCCTCCTCACCCGACGTTTACAGTCGAGCGCTGGCGACCCTACAACGTCGCAGCTCTTACAGACTCTGCTCCGGGAGAGTAGCCGGCCATACATGCGTATGCTGAACGAATGGCTTCATCATGGAAACGTCCGAGACCCGCATCAGGAGTTCTTGATCAGAGAACAGAAGTCCATACGCCGGGAAGGGTTGCAGCAAGATTACACCGACGAATACTGGGAGAAACGATACACTATCCGACAAGACCTCGTTCCTCCTCAGCTAGATGCTGTCAAGGATCGAGTGCTACTTGCTGGCAAGTACTTGAATGTTGTGCGCGAGTGCGGCGGTATCAATGACCATAACGAGGGCATGGGAAAGGGCACCGATGTGCCGCATACATTCGATGACCCGCGCTTCGTCGAGAACGTCAGTGGTGCCTATGCATTCGCAAACCGCTCGCTCATGACGCTCTTACTCACAACGCACACCCTGCCGGCCAGGCTACGCAGTCTGAAACACTACTTCTTCCTCGATCGCTCCGACTTCTTCACCTACTTCCTGGAACTTTCGGCGTCCGAGCTGCGAAAGCCAGCCAAAAGCGTGAATGCGAGCAAGCTACAGAGTCTGCTGGAGATCGTGTTACGTCAGCCAGGCTCAGTCGCCGCAGAGGACCCCTTCAAAGAAGACGTCAAGGTCACCATGTCCGACACCGGTCTTACCGGGTGGTTGATGCGCGTGGTGAATGTACAAGGCATGGATGCCGACGCCAGCTCTTTATCCCTGACATACGCCGGCGGCCAAGGAAGCACGAGCAGCAAAGATGCCGAGAAAGAGATCTCAGGCTACGAGGCTCTCACGCTGGACTACGCCGTGCCCTTTCCACTCTCGCTGATCATCAGCCGCAATACCTTGACACGATACCAATTGCTCTTCCGATATCTGCTGAGTCTGCGGCACTTGGAGGTCTTGCTCACGCAAAGCTGGACGGAACACACCAAGACCGCGGCCTGGACACACAAGACGCGTAGGTGCGACGAAAGCGCGACCGCGAAGAGGATCGAGAACTGGAAGCGGCGAGCATGGACGTTGCGCTCGCGCATGCTCTGTTTCGTGCAACAGTTGTTGTACTTCTGCACGAGCGAGGTCATCGAGCCGAACTGGAGCTCCTTCATGGCAAGAGTCTCGCACAGTGATGGAGATGGAGTGCAAGAGAAGCCCGTTCAGGATGCAGGAACTTCTGCCAAAGCCAGACGCACCGTCGATGAGCTCATGCAGGATCACGTCGACTTCTTGGCCACCTGCCTTAAGGAATGCATGTTGACCAACAGCAAATTGTTACGGGTCAGTTATCCAGCATGCCGTTCACAGCCATTCAGAGACCCACCCGACTGACTTCTAACTCCATGCAGATCAACTCCAAAGTCATGTCCACCTGCGCCTATTTCGCTAACTACACCACCTCCATCTCCCGCTATCTCGCCTCCCTCGACACGGATCCGGGCAAGCTCGACAAGCTCTTCAGCATCCTGCAGCAGTACGAGGAGCACTTCAGCCGGCACCTCAAGATCCTGCTCGACGCGCTCAACTATTTGGCCGCGACGGAGACGGTCGTGTTTCTGGGATTGTGCGCGAGGCTGAGCATGGCTAATGAAGGCGGGCCTGGGGGTGGGCCCGGACCGGGCGCTTATGGTTAACATGAGACGGATCGGGGGCTGGGATGGGTTGTGATGTTTGTGTGAGCGCGGGTGTTGGGGTGATTACGCGATACGGTAAGACATCAGATCAAAAGCTGGCTGTGCTTGGTTGTTGTGCACACCTTACCTTGCCACTGTTGTGCAAGTGAAGCTCCATGCTCTACCCATACCGTTACGGCCGCTATTCTGATGCTGCTGGTGGGCTCCAGCTCACCGGAGGTAAAACAAGGGCCCGGGATGCGAGGACGAAAGCTAAGGAATGCGACGTCCGAGACGGTGAAGTTTTCGACATCACAGATACTCACCTCGACGGGCTAGCAAGGATCAGGTACGGCATTTGCCGCCACAAAATACAGTGAACGTGATGCACTTCGCCCACCAACCGAGTATGACCGTTTCGTGGTACCGACACTCTACGGACACTTGACCCCATGCACGCCCCCAGCCTCCGTCCACTTACAACTCGCCGCGCCCGTACTACTCCGGTTCGCGCTCGTGTAAAGCGTATAATTCCTAAAGTCGATGTTGTAACACGGCTGCCTCTCCGAGCAACTGACGCTCGCCGTCGTGGGCCGGTTGTCCAGGTAGCCGGTGAAGTTGACGAACGCGACGTTGCTGATCAGCATGTTGGACGTGCCCGCCGCCGTGCCGTTGTCGCCGCTGTTCTGCGAGATCGCGCCGCCGGCTTTGGCGCCGAAGATTTGGAAGTTGCTGAAGAGAGTGTTGGTCACGGAACCCCAGCCTGTAAGTGGTTAGCGAGGTGTGTATTGAAAAGCGGGTGATATGACTCGAGCGGAGCAAGATGATATGGACTTACCTCCGCCTCGCGGCTGATAATCGCTTTCGTAATCCCGGTCTCCGCCCGAGACGAGCTCGCCGACCCAGGTTTTGATGTAGGCGCCGTTGCCGATGCTGTTCTGCGCGCCGCCCTTGATGATGGTCGCCTGGTCGATGATGACGTTGTCGACCGTCGAGTCTTCCAGATACTGCCCGAGCGAGCCGACCGCGATGCCGTTCCCGCTGTGGCAGGTCACGTTGCGCGCGTAGAAGTTGTAGGTGCGAGGCTTGATCGCGATGCAGTCGTCGCCGCCTTGGTAGACGAAGTTGGTGAGCACGACGTTTTTGGTGTCGAGCGTGTCTGAAGGAGAGGATCGGGTTAGCATTGGGGGGTTTTTCCCGGCACAGGATGGAGGAGGTGGGGCGTACTGAAGCCGTCGGTGTTCTGCACCCAGTTGTATCCTGCCGGCGCTTCCGGGCTCGTGGCGTTGACGTAGATGTTGTCGAAGACGATGTCCGTGGCGTTCATCATGTTGATGCTCCAGAGCTGTGGTTGCACAATGTAGAAGTTGCGGACGTCGACGTCGGAGACGTTCCATAGGACGAATGGCATCGGTCGACCCGGTCGAGTCGCACCTGGCGTACTGTTCCCTCGCTCGTCGTAGTACCAGATCTCACCGTTGCCGTCGATGCCGCCGGTTCCGTGGCCATTAATGCGGATATGATCTCCGGTCAGGATGAAACCGGCCGCGTGATTCTGGAATGCGATGTGGTAGTTGTTGTTCCGCCAGTAGTCCAGATCTTCCGAGAACTGAAGAACAAGACCGTCAGCACTCCCTTTACTGATCGAACCGACTACTGGCGGTGGTTACGTACCACCCACTCTCCTCTCCAGTCAATGCTGACATCGTTCACAACCGGGTTCAGTTTCGAATTGATGTGGTACGTCTGGTCTTCGGGAAAGATGATATTACCACCGTGGCCGCAGTTTTTGAACGCTGTCAGTATGGTGGGCACATCGTCGGTGCTGTTGTTCTTTCCCGCGTAGACTGTACATGTAGGCCGGCCGTTGCGGCTCGAGTGAGACACTCGTTGTGCAGAGACTCCAGAGAGACCGGTCGTAATGAGGAGCGACGCCAGAAGGCGAGGTACAGGAGCCATCCTTCAGACTTGCGCACAATTGATGCTCGGGTTGGTAGGCTAAGCAAGACACAGCCTGCTCCGAAAGATGATTTGCCTTGTAAGGTCTTGGATTTGAGGACACCAAGTCGTTGAACCTTTCGCCTTGCCTTAAACGAAACGATGGGATTATATCGAGACGAGCCATGATATGTATACCGACTGTACAGCAGGCTATAAGGCACAGCCAAGACGGGATAATTACGACCGCAAGAAGTGAAGGTCGGGTGATCTTGCACGAGAGGAGGTACCGTCGATCATCATGCCCACACTTTGAGGCTGATGAAGGGTGTGGAGGAGCCATTCCCTCCGTGGGGAAGCCTTGCAGTGGAGGTGGGGAAACAACAGCAGACGGCATTGCCGGCCGGTGGCAGAGTGTATGTCTCTCTTGAGCTCACTGCCGTCGTGAACGCGAGCGAGCGAACGAACGAGCCACATCGTAGACGTCTGTTCTGTCGGCTAATCAGCATGCGTGATCTCAGGCCACGCCACGCCACGATCCGTGATTATCAAGATGAGTACTTAGGTAAGGTAGGTACGTTAGTGCTCCTTGGTTGTTCGACCGTTCAAGAGAGCTCACGGAAGCGGACGAGACCTACGAGGTATGTACTGTACCCCTTGACTATGGCGAACACAGTAAAAACCCCTCACCAAATCGCTGGCTGCGAATGTCAACGACATGCCGATGGGGTCCACATCGACTCGAACTTTGGGCGGAGATAGACGTGCAGTGACCGGCGAGGGGAACAGCTACATACCTTATGCAAGCTCCAAGGTACAATGTATACTCCCCCGTCAGTATCTCCGATCACCTGGGCAAGGCCGTATATATTAAGTAAGAGGTAGGCCGAGTTCTACTTGTCCACATCTTCCCAACACTCACATGTACATACCTATACCTTTATACAACTCGCAATGGCATTCAACCCATCGCCCAAACCACCGAGCCTCCTCGGCTACCACCGCATCCTGTCCCCCAGCGCGGGGGTGCGTGTCTCGCCGCTATGCCTAGGAGCCATGAACTTCGGAGAGGCGTGGAAGGACTTCTTGGGCGAGTGTAACAAGGAGACGACCTTTGCCATGCTCGACTACTTCTACGAGCAGGGGGGTAACTTCATCGACACGGGTGAGTTGCTCGTCAGGAAGACTGAACAGCCACGCATTCTTGCTAATGAACTCGCCCAGCCAACAACTACCAAGGCGAGGAGAGCGAGATCTGGATCGGCGAGTGGCTGCAGAAGCGCGACAACCGCGAAGAGATGGTCATCGCGACCAAGTACACCAGTGGCTTCCGACCTCGCACCGCGCCCGAGAAGCTCAAGAGCAACTTCCAAGGCAACCACTCGAAGAGTCTGAGAGTTTCACTCGAGGCCAGCTTGAAGAAGTTGCAGACCAGCTATGTCGACCTGCTCTACGTCCATTGGTGGGACTTTAGCACCTCGGTCCCCGAGCTGATGAATGCCTTGCACCATATGGTGGCGAACGGCAAGGTGCTGTACCTGGGCATCAGCGACACGCCTGCGTGGATGGTCGTCAAGTGCAACGACTGTGCGTCCTACCCATTCCGTCGTACCAAATCGCGCTGCTGACTGAAAGCTCCCAGATGCCCGTTTCCACGGCCTGACGCCCTTCAGCGTCTACCAAGGCAACTGGTCCGCCGCCTTCCGCGACTTCGAACGCGACATCCTGCCCATGTGCGAGCACGAGGGCATGGGCATCGCCCCCTGGGGCGCCCTCGGGCGCGGCATGTTCAAGTCGGCCGAGGCGTACAACGCCGCGGACCGCGAGGGCCGCAAGATGGGTCCGCAGAACGAGCACTACCGCCGGGTGGCCGAGAAGCTGGACGAGATTGCGAAGAAGAAGGATACGCTGATCACTAGCATCGCGCTGGCGTACGTCATGCACAAGGCGCCTTACGTCTTCCCTATCGTTGGGGGCAGGAAGGTGGAGCATCTGAAGGGTAACATTGACGCGCTTGGCGTGAAGCTCACGGACGAGGAGATCATCGAGATCGACGACGCCGAGCCATTCGATGTCGGGTTCCCGCTTAATTTCCTGTTCGGATATGGTGGCAAGCAAACGTACAGGACCTCGATGACGACCAAGGACATGGGTCTGGTGAACGCTAACGCGAGGCTGGAGAGTGTACAGAAGCCTAGGGTAAGTGGTTCCTTGCACCGGCAATGTAGAGCTTAGGGGTGATGTTTTGCTGACACCGAGACCAGCCGATCCAGCCAGGTCAGGGCGACGAGCGCATGCAGCGGGAACAGGAGCTAAAGTAGTGTCGCGCGGAGGACTGTATGCTCGAAGAAGAGGCGTGTTGCTGGATGGGCTGGACAGAAACCGCTTGCTCACGCTTGATGGTGGCTACTATATCGTTCATTGTTTGAGTCCTGAAGGCGGCACTGGGACATGACATCTTGGCATTATAAGTGCTTTACAGGTCTTGCAAGCCCGAGAGCACGACATTTCCGTAAGCCGGTATGCAGCTTTGACCACCTTTGGAATCTCATCCACAACATCGTTACACTCCCACTCCCAATACAATGTCTGTTCTTGACCACAGTAGTCCACTTTCGACCTCCAACATTTCCGATCCTGTCGTCAAATAATTGCCAGACAGAAGTCTCGGAAGACCTGGTCCTCACTTCTCAGCCACTCTTTCTCCAGACATCGTCTTCAATACTGCCGAGTGAATGCACATCGGTCCCCTGGACCTCGCACCTGTCTGCCCATCATACAGGCCTTATTCCACCAGAGACGAGGCTGCTGGATTTCGGGCAGAGTCTCCAGCAACTCCTCCCAATAGATCAGCTCCAGACATTGTACGCCCGCCGGTACCATACGAAGTTTGTGTGCTTCGATCGAAAGCAGTCAGACCGACGAGCCATCGCCGATCTTGCTTTATCGGACGACGGCAGGTCTCCAGATACGAAGACGGCGCGAATTGCAGAGGAGTCATAGCTGAGGTTGATCAGATACGACAGATCCGGATGTTCCGCGCACGTCAGTGCTGACAGAATGTAAGCACGTGTAGTTATTGCAAAGACCTTGGGTAGAACAGGTGCTGATCTCTCAGTGTCGGTAGGGCCTATGCCCTTTCATGAACAGCTAGCTGCTCTCGCATGTCCAAAATTGTAGGATGCGCTTCCATGCCCATGTTCGTCAGTAGGAACTGATCAAGATGGGCGTTCAGAGCTGCTTTGTCAATCTCCGCGTCCCCAAGGCGCAATCTGACGTACTGCTCATTGATTTTCTTGTTACGGAGTGATAGTTCGAGAAACTGTCGCTCGAACGAAGTAGCTAGCAAATCGGCAACGTCGCCGGCATCTGGGGATACCTTGCGCATAGCGGACTCGAGATAACCGCGGTCGTCTGCAAACTCCATTCCCTCAGGAACATCGCCAAGACGGTAACCGGGGATGTCCGCCATGAACACGGGGTGTTGGACAGCTGCTGGCGCTGGAACGAAGGAAGCTGTATCCCAGTCAATGGTCCTATATGACATCAGTGACGGTTCTTTCTGGCCCATCATCTGGTCTGTTTACCCTGACAGCTTGTCACGGTTCACCAGCACGTTACAAGCGTTGAGATCACCGTGTCGAATGGCCAATCCAAGATCGCGCTGGTGCGGGATCAGACCATCCACCAGAGCACGTCGTTGAAGAAACCGCATGGGAAGAGCCCAGCTCGGGTTTTGCGTCGAACGTCGTATTACCAAGTCTACCTCATCGAGAAGCCAATCTCGATATTTCTTTGTCGAACCAGCTACGTAGGAATTTGACATCAGTCAGCCTGACACAAGGTTATAAACTTGACCAGGCTCTACACCCTCACCAGATTCAGTGACCGGCGCGGGACATGTCCAAAGCCGATACAAGAAACTTGCAAGGCGGTCCAGCACTTTGTGGCGGATATGGTCGCTCAACGTATTTGAATTCCAGGAACCGATAGCTGCTCCCTCGAGATACTTCAGAACAGCATAGCCTTCATCGTGATGCACAATAGCTGGAATCGACAGGCTTGGCCTTTTCTTGCTGATGTGGTTTATGATAGATACGCTCTGTTCGGCCAGCGAGGCTGCAAATTCGTCCTTGGCGATCCTGAGACTCCATCTCTGACCGTTCGGACACGTGAGGACGAAGACATTGTGAGAACACCGAGGAATTGCGAGGATACCTCGAGTTGATGAACACCAAGGACTGTTGTGATCTCGCCAAGCAAAGCATGCGAAGGTGTATTCTCTACCATCTCGCTTGACTGTGTGCACGCAACTGTCGACGTCTGATGCCTGTGGTGAACCTTTGGAAGGCTCCACCCTTGATCCCAAGCTCAGTCAGTTGCAGTGAATACTGTTCAGGTGGACGAGCTGCTGTATGGACACACGGAGGCGGTGCTCGTTGGAGACTGATGAGAGGAGGAGAGCTGTGGTCACTGCGGGTGCGGGCCGGACCGTTCACGACGCGTCGGCGCTAATGACTGATGCAGAAGTTGCTCCCACGAGGCACGTCATGGCTGAGAACAGCACGGGTAGGATTCTACATGAACCTCTGAATCTTTGAACGTCCCGTATCCAGTAACGAGAAGATCGTGTTGTATCGCAATCTAAATATACTCGCATCTGCCATCATGTTCAAGAAGAAGCCCATCGTCAAACCGTCAGCACCACTACGATCGTCCGACCGGAGGAAGCTGGCAGATCAGATCATAGATGACTACCAGCTCAAGCAACCCGCGCCCGAAGACCAATCGCCCGAGCAAAAAGCCGACGCGACGACGGCGCACACCCACCTGCGAAACTCCCTGTTACCGGACAACGTCCAGTCGGCACGCTTCACGACTACACACGGTCCGGATCTGAAACAGGCTTCAGGCACATTGTACATTGGGAGCCATGACGGCGAGGACGCGAGGGTGTTGTGGTTCCAGATCGAAGGCCGGATGTATCCTTCAGTCTATACACTATGGCGGCATCCAGATCTCGTGCCTTTGCTGCACACGCCCGGCATTGTTGTCAACAAGTTGCAGGGTGGAGCGGATCTGATGACTCCTGGCTTGGCTGGCGGGCCACCTTTCCCTGCGAGAGCGAAGAAGGGCGCAGTCGTAGCTGTAGCGAGTACAGACAGGCCGACGGTGCCGGTGGCAGTGGGAGTTTGCGAGGTTGATGTGTCCGCATTGGAGAAAGTGCAGGGTGCGCGAGGACATGCGGTAGAAAATATGCATTGGGCTGGCGACGAGCTGTGGAGTCACAGTATAGGTGGTCGGCCTGGTCAACAGCCGCCGGAAGAGATCGAGGGCTGGGCGAAGGTACTTGAGGCTGGTGATCTGGCAGAGAAGACTGGTAACCTCGCACTTGGTGATGATGAGGAGGACGAGGAGGAGGGAGGCGTTTCGATTGGTGAGAGCAAGGAGGCTTCTGTTGAGGATCAGGCCAACGGTCAGCATGCAGCACCTGCAGACCCAGCCGACTCGGACACCACGCAAGAGATTCTGGACCGAGCTAACGTGAGCGATATGTCTCAGAAAGAGATTGATGAAGCCTTTCACAACGCCTTTCTATACGGCGTGTACCACTACAAGACGACGCAAGCGAACGCTCCTAGTTTTGGTCTTGTCTTTCCACTGTCCCAGAGTTTCGTCATGTCCAATCTCATCCAACCATTCCTGCCAGCATTCACGCCTGAGCATAGCCAGCAGTTGCAGATCAAGAAGACGTCTTGGAAGAACATCAAAAGATTCATCAAAAGTTTGGACAAGAAGAAGATCCTCAAGAGCAAAGAAAAAGACGGTCACGAAACGGTCATTCTAGACATCGACTTCGAGGATGCAACGATCCGGGATTTCAAGCCGTACCGACTACCAAAGAAAGAGTCCATGGCTGGCACGAGTCTCGGGCGAGGCGAGAAGGGCACAGAACAGGTTGACCCCAGCGACGACTCGGTAGGCCAGAAACTCCAAGTCGTCTCCTACTTCAAACCTACCTCCAAGCTGCAACCCCTGCTCGACACTGCCACCAAGCAGCTTCTAACCCCGCCCGAAGTCCGTGAGCTCATCACCGCTTACGTGGAGACCGAGAACCTCATCTCCGAAACCAACAAGCGTCTCGTCAAACTCAATCCCACACTTGGCAACGCCGTCTTCGACGGCACCGGCAATCTAGATAAAGAGGTCCTGGCGAAGGGCACTGTACCACGTGACGCGCTCATCGACCGCGTCCTGCACGCCATGTCCCCTTCCTACGCCATCGTGCGCAACAACACAGACCCGAATTCAGTGAAAGCGCGATCCGGCGCGCCGCCGAAAGTGCACATCACGCTCGAGACGCGCTCGGGCAACAAGATGGTCACCAAGGTCTCGGGTCTGGAGGCGTACCACGTCAACCCGAGGCCTTTGGCCGACGAGTTGCGGAAGGTGTGCGCGGGGAGCACGTCCGTGGAGCCGTTGGCGGGCGCGGCGAAGAAGAATGAGAAGGAGGTTATGGAGGTGATGGTGCAGGGCCCGCAGAGGGATGCGGTGGTCAAGGCGTTGGAGAGGAGAGGGGTGAGTGCGAGATGGGTGGAGGTTGTGGATAAGACGAAGGGGAAGAAGAAGTGAAGGAACCAGTTGTCTCATGTTTGTGACAGAACCTAAAGCGTCAAGGAGAAACTGTCACGTGACATCTGAAAGACCGGATGGTAATATTTCCACATACCTTCCACAGTCATATTGGCGATTACTGAGCGGTTAGCTCTCAACGTAGAATCCCTTCCGACGGCCCGTGTTATGCAATAATATAAACTTCGCCGACAAAAAGCTGTTGCAACCCAGAAATCGTCGGCCTATTTTCACACAAATCAGCCTCTTAATTGAATCGAACGATGCGCTCTTCCGCTGATCGTTCAATAACCATCACCAATCCTGACCACCACTTATCATACAAACTACTTCAGGGCGCGTTAACACCCTTGTCTTTCGCCTCTTCCGGCTTCCCATGCTCGGCATGCTTCAAATCATGTCTTTCCGGGTGGCCCTTCTTGCCTTTCTTCCGATCCGCCTGCTCCCTCTGCCTAACCGCCTCCTCGCGCTCTCGCATCCTCTGCTCCTCGGCCTCGATCATATCCCTCCACTGATCCTCTCCCGCGTACCGCTCATGGTGGATCTTCTTTTCGATCATGTGCGAGTGCGTCGGGTCGTTGGGGTCCAGCACCTTCACCGTTTCCCATCGGCCCTTGCCGGTCGCTGAGTCCGTTCCCTCGAAAGCGAGGGAGATGATGACGACGGCGATCGTCAGGCCTTGCGCGTACACACGGGCTTGTACCAGCTTTTGCTGCCCGGTGAGGTAGGGGTTGCGGCCGACAAGGCCCAAGGCGGTGCCCATGGATGCGACCCAGGAGCCGAAGACGACGCTGTAGCGGTTCTCGGACAGCCATGAGAATGTGCGGTCTTTTGCGGATTTTTGAGAATTGATCTGATCTTGTATCGATTGGGATTCGTCCTCGAAATTACGCTGGGGGTTGCGCTTTTGTTCGAAGCGGCGGGAGTACGAGTCGGCGGAGACGATGGCTAATCACCTTACGGTCAGCGGACTGACTCCCAGAATGGACAGTGACTCGACCATATGTTCACTCACCTGCAAAAGTCCCGGCGGAGGTGATGAGGAACGCGCGCAATGGCAAGGTCAATCCGCGGAAGGCCGGGTATCGTCGTGATGCTACGTAGACGCCCAATGCACCCGCCGCGGTTCCAGCTGCACCGCCCATAATACCACCCGTGAGCGTGGCACTGTCGTCGCCGTCAGTGTCAGGCCATTCGAGGTGCTCGCGTGGGCTCCAACATACTTGTAGTGCTCTTGCTCCTCTTCCTTGGTTAAGATCTTCATTTTGGCTGCTTCAGATCAAGATGAACGAATGCGATCTACTGATAGAGGAGCGAAGGAGGACGGTGGGTGTTCAGGTGATGTTTGTTGTATCTGGTGTTATCACGGAGGTATCACGGCCGCCGCCGCCTTCAAGTTTCGCCCGGTCCTTTTGCCTTCAACGTCGTCGTTATGTCATCGCTAACGGTCCCGCCTCCGCATGCGCCAAGCGTCTCGGAGATTTCGGCAGTCGGCCTCACGTGCGCGGTGGACAATGATTTCGAGCAATTCTGCCAACAAGCTTACGAGGCTTATTGATTGAGTATCGCGAGCAGCAGAATGTCACCCGCGAAACTGCTAGAGCGCAACCTGAGACCATCACGTCCTGGCGATGAAGACGAGGCGGGCAGTATTGGCGAAGTGAGCGCCGAGTCAGGAAGTGAGAACGAAGGAGAACTGCAGTCAGACGATAACAGCGACGAGATTGCGAGTGTTGCCGAGGAAGATGGTGATGAAGAGGGGCTCGATTCAGAAGGCGGCGACGACGTTCAGCAACAAATCAGTAATATCTCATTCGGCGCCTTGAGACAGGCGCAAGATGCGATCTCACGCAAGCGCAAGCGAGGCTCGGACTCTTCATCCGAACATGAAGACAAATTGAAAACGTTGAGAGCACGTTTGAGACAAATCAAGGACGAGAAGTCGAGAGATGGGGTTCCAAGCAACGCCAGAGGAAACTCTGCGCCTGCACGAACAAGCGCAGCAGCGCCCAAAGCACGCTCGTCGCAAACCGTAGAGGATGAACCCGAGTCCCGGTCCGAGTCGGACTCCGACTCAGCACCCTCGGAAGAAGAATCGCAACCGAAATCCCGTGGTTCCAAACATGCTCCTGCCGCGCAGTCCTCCCGCCATCAAGTCACCCGCAAACGTACCGTTGTCGAGGTCCCCAAACGTCTCGTACGCGACCCGCGCTTCGACGCCATCCAGCAGCGCTCCGCGCACACGGGCGACAGCTCGAAAGCATACGATTTCCTGCGCGAGTACGAGAAAGGCGAGATCGACGAGCTGAAAGCGGCGATCAAGCGGAGCAAAGACGAGGACGACAAGACGGTGCTCAAGCGCAAGGTCGTGAGCATGGAGAACCGGATCAAGGCCAAGGCGGCCAAGGAGAGGGAGCAAGAGGTGCTGAGGCGGCATCGGAGAGAGGAGAAGGAGCGGGTGCAGCAGGGGAAGCAGCCGTACTTTTTGAAGAGGAAGGAGGTGAAGGAGAGGGCGTTGGTGGATAAGTTCAAGGGGATGAAGGCGAAGGAGAGGGAGAAGGTGATGGATAGGCGGAGGAAGAAGGAGGGGCAGAAGGAGAAGAAGAGGATGCCGAGTGCTAGGAGGATGGTGGGCAGCTGAACTGTGTGAGCCATGTACGGCGCATGATCTCGTCGCAAACATCAGCACGATGAGAGCCTGCGTTCATCAACAAGACGTACGTATACGCTCCTACAATCAACGACAAGACCTTGAAGATGGACAATCCTAGCATTCCCTTGAGTGACTTTGGAAAGTTGCCCGTGCCAGGGCGCTCTCTTGAGTGTTATTCAAACGAACTTGGCGGCGTAGCTAAGTCCTCCGTGAAGCGCAGAAAGTCGCCGCCAAGCCATGTTGGTCATCCCACCACACGTTGTAAGCAGCCTCTGCTCACCCCCAATACACACGTCTCAATTGTGCAAACGAAGCCGAAAAGCTGCGAAGGCGCTGTCGAACGCCCATCGCCTTGATCACCGATCGCAGCGCCTTCTTGGGCAGATTCAACAACCGTCTAGACCTCCCATCACGTATACTGTTCTACTACAGACCGGCGTATAGCTGAGAATGGTTGGCTTGTCGAAGCCAGTGTTCGAAGCTGTGATGAGGGGTTTCACTGCACAAACCCAACATGCCTTCTCAAAGGCGGGAAGGGGTCGAGGCTCGTGATCGGACTGTACAAGCCCATGGCGACGTTTTCAAGACCGGGACCTCCTTCTCCGGAAGGCGGGTCAGCATGCAGGTCGTTGCAACGAGTCGGTCTCCAGCTTGGTAAGACGAAAAGCTAAGTGGCATTGCATCTAAGCGGCACAGATAGACCATCCTTGCAATCCAACCCTGCTCCAGCTCCGAAAGCCTTCCGACCCCCTGGCGTCAATTCATCTACCATACCCTGCAAACCAGCTTGAAGCGGATCGTTGCAGAAAAGCGCCAGAAGCCTGTCGATCGTGTCACGCAGCGACTCGGCATGAAGCTGCAGAGCAGCAAAGCGAACGTGCCGCCGGAAAGCGAAGCAAACGCCCTTGAGCACCTGGTGGTAGACGAGTTTGTACTCTTCGTCTTTACGCCGCGCTTCGTCGTGCGCATCGTCGAAGGTTACGTCGAGGGCGGGAGATGCTGTGCCTGAGCTTGGTCGGAGTTTACGGCTTTTACTTTGCGAGAGGCCGTAGAGGCGCATGCCGGCCATGATCATGCGTGAGATGAGGTCTTTGTTCTTAGTTTCTTGGGTTGAATCTCCTTCCACGTCGATGACGCTCTGGACTTGTGACAGTGAAGAACGGTGCGGCGCTGTAGAGATCGCTGGAGTACCCGTGGGTCTGGGTGATGCGATACTCGGAGACCTAGATAGCGGTCGTGTCTGCAGGGGTACAGCCTGGGCGCCGGCATACGGACTTGCTGTGTCGGATGTCGCTGCAGTCTCCAGCCTATCCGATATAGTGGCGCTTGCGGACCTACGGTGCTTGAGCGAGGGCAGGGCGACTGCCGGGTTACTAGCTGCTGCCGCTGCCACGCCCGCTCCACCTCTCCGGCGGGCTTTCTTCCGCCGTTCGGTCGCTTCGTCGAAGGCGGCATTCACATCCTTCCGCTTTCTGACGGGCGGCTCGTTGATGACTTCGGCGAAACGTGGCGCAAACAGCGGCAGTAACACGCCTTCAATTTTGGCGCCGTCGGTTGGCCGCCGGATCGGAGAAGCTGGTGGCGATGGTTCTGATACAGCCTGCAGGAGATCGGACGAAAGTGGCAGGGCATACACGTAGAGTCCATCGTCGTGGGAGGCCGCCTTGGGGTTTCCAGGAGAAGACCGTGATGGTGCCGCTGGTCCGCCTACGCCGCACCGTGAAGCGTACAGAAGGATCTCGGTAATGCTTGGGTGGCAGAAGTCCTGCGTGCGCTGTGTGCTGGGAACAGCAACCAAGATTCCAAGTGGTGAAGTCGATCTCGCACCTTCCCACCACGGTTGGGTGTTGGCGCCGCGCAATGAGTCGTGATCTGGCGAGAGGACGCCGCTGAACCAGCGCTCGGTCGCGGCATTGGTCGTCGTGATCGCATGTTGAGAGCCGAGCACTAGATGCAGTGGGATCTGATCTACGTTGACGACGGACAGAAACCTCAGGGCTGCCTTTCCGGATAGGCCTGGCGGGAGACCATGGGGGAAATTGACATCTGCACTTCGTTAGCATCACTGTATGTACGTATTCTGCGAACGACATTACCACATCCCTTCGATGCGGTCGCCACTAGTCAATACGATGCTAACGCTGCCCGCTGCCATTCTACCAAAAAGTTGCTACACGAATCCAGCGGTGCACGACGCGTGGGATGAACGCGTTGCGCCGGGTGGCCCAAGCGGCCTCTCAAGGTTGCAGGTGAGTACGCGACTCGATCGTGTCTACATGGCCCGTACGTTGATGGCTTCAAGATCAGATAAAGGCGAACATATGAAATCTGGAGCCGGTCCGACACCCCAGAATCGGTAGTAGGATATCTTGCAAACCGGTCGAACAACCGAGGATCTCTCTGGAACCATGATGAAGTTTGCGCTCGCTTGTGATCGGTCTTGAAGCCATACGAGTAAAACACAGCAACATGCACTACCCAGCTCCTCGCATCGGGACCACCGTCAGCAACACCACCTGAGGCAGTGCGTGGTCATCCTGCCAACGGCTGGTTATTCTGCCAGCGGCAGCGCTGCGCTCCAGGTTTTCATCTGAAATCTTGGTACATCTTGCTATCTATGCTCACGACCTGTGTAGGTTGCCATACTCCGTGCCTCGTCCGCCACGAGTCCACGACCGGACTTGAAGACCGGGGGTTTCTTTGTACTCGACGCTGCGAGACGTACCCGGAAGCTGCAGTACGCAAATCACCCACTGGCGACGGGCTACGGCGTTCCCGTCGTATACATATGGAGGAGCTTGTCCGACTACCATTGATTGTAGACGAACGTTCGCCCTGGAAGGATTGACGTGGTTCGAGAGTCAATGTATGTCGACTAGCTGTACTGAAACTCGTATGTGTAGGTTTGACGCTGCGGCAACGTGATCTCACCTACTACTCTCTTCGTCACAAGGCGCACCGTCTGCGCTACAGTGCGGTGATGAGTGATCGGAGTACCCAGCACGACACCCAAGTACCGACTTGATCATACAGGGTGCAAGCACCCATGGGGAAACAAAAGCAAACAGCCATACTTTTACTTGCATCCGCTGCCGATGCTGCATGCGACAGCAGGAGGGAGTGGAGTCACCGTGGCCGGAAAGCGGTCTAATGCGAATACTGTACGTTTGTCGCGGACAACTTGCTCCCGAACGCTACAGTTTGCTTGTTGTTGATCTCTGCGCCGAGGCTCTGGAAGATCAAACGTCGGTAGGAGCGACTTCGGCACGGGGTGGTGGGAGACTTTTAGCTTCGTCACGGCATGTCACATGTTACCATGTAAGGTGTATCATGTATGCAGCATGGGTGCATGGCAGACGGCACGTGTTGGATGCAGAGCCTCAACGCGCCAGACCAGACGCTTCCGCTCCGTTTCCGCCCGATGTCAGTCGAGCAGAACTAGGCCCTTTGACTCCTGGCGGCGACGTGCGAAGTCGGCGAACGGAAAACTTACTGGAAGCTGTCGCCGACTTGCCCTACACACAGGTGACGATAAAACATTGACACACGCACGAAGGCCCGTATGGTGTACTCAAGAAACAGGTAGGGGCACTCTTTTATGGCATTTGCCCCTTTCATATGCGCAAGCAATAAAGGCTCCGGCGACATTCTCTGACCACATTCATCATTGACCGCCCCAACCCGACCAACGGGCGAGACGGCAATGCGCCCAGTAAGCTTTGGACCAAATCTGTGCGGCTATCTCACGGAGAAGGGCCGGCAGCCAGATCTTGCGAGCGAATGAGAAGGCTCGAGATCGCCTTTAGTCGGCTTCATTTGCTGCTGCAGAGCTGCGGGGACTTGCGTTTAGTGGTTCAGCTGGGAGGCTAAAGTCGCTGGTGGCGGATGTCAGGAGTCTCTGGCCTGGGGTACTCGGTAGGGTCAAAGTCAGGGTTCAATAAAACAAGGCGCTTGGGGGAGAAAAAATTCACGGGCTCTCGGGTTTAAGAAGGGGGTGGAGCCTGAGGGGAGGG